>JAEEGL011827060.1_pt1 | contig 11210 bp, 10 predicted proteins | sample 9134231 | NCBI WGS metagenome assembly JAEEGL01 (sample SAMN16246548, study PRJNA631951) | gut metagenome | biome: gut microbiome; feature: rumen; material: fiber-attached | host: Bos | place: Iran: Karaj | collected 2018-10
GATCAGTCCGCCGGGCTTTACCACACGCTCCAGCTCCTGCAGGGCTTTTTCCGGCTCCGGAAGGAGGTGGATCACATTGCCGGCCACGACTTTGTCAAACCTGTCATCCCTGCATTTAATATCCGTAATGTCAGCTTTTCGAATCAGGACATTGGGATACTTGCGGCATTTCCTTGCTGCCTGCTTAAGCATACCTGCGGAATAATCCGTAGCCAGAAGCTTCTTGCATACCGGTGCGATAAACTTGCTGATAGCACCCGTACCACAGGCACATTCAAGCACCACATCCGTTGGCTCTATCATAGCCGCCACTATTTTACCTGTCCCATTGAAAACCTTGCCGTTGTACACGGTCTCAAACACATCATATAAAGGTGATACTTTATCCCAGAACATCTTTTCCTCCCCTTTTTGCTCCCCTTACTGCTTACAATCCGACACAGATATATTTTATATGCAGAATCATCTGCCGGGCAACACTTATATCAATCCGCTTATCAGTATAACAAGTATCAGCACAGGCAGTCATAACCCATAAGTTTATATATTATAACATACTACCGTATTTCAAAAAAATAGCTTACTCCACTATAGTAAACGAAAGTTCCCACAAAAAAAGCGCGGCTTCTGCCACGCTTTCCAATTCTCAGACTCTGAATGATACTATCTTTATCTCTTAAGCTCTTCCAGGAAATCCTCTACATCACCTACTGTTTCCAGATCTGCGATCTTGTCATCCGGTATCTCGATATTGAACTCATCCTCAAACATAACTATAGCGTTAACAACATCGAATGAGCTTAAGTCAAGGTCTGCCACAAGCTTTGTATCCCTTGTAATCTCTTCGGGTGGAACTGAACACTCCGTAAGCTCTGATAAGATCTCCGTAATCTTCTGAAACATGTTTTGTCTCCTCTCTTTTACAATAATCTTTTGTTATAAAACAATCTTCCGGGCGATGACAGCCCGATGTTTGCGAAGCAGATTTTCAATTGCGAGTTACAGTAACGGGAAGAACCGACAGGTTCCCGGCAGTTACATCACCCCTTCGTTGTGGTCATTATAAACTACATTCCATATATATGCTATATGTAATTTACTCTTTTTTGTATTATTTTTCAGATATTGTTTTTATTTTTTGTATCTGATGATCTTCTTAGTGGAATTTTTCTCAAATTCCGTATCCCTTAAAGTAACCTTGCGGATCTTTTTGAACTGGGGCTGAGGCTTGTTCCACTTGTCCATCATATCGTCAAAATACTTCTGGTCACCCCGGTGCTCTTCATTCGGATATATTTCCGCAACAAGCATGCCCTTTTCGCCGGAAACAATGATCTCCTCCACGGCGTCATCCTTAAGGAACTGTTCCTCTATCTCCTCCGGCGATACATTCTCGCCGTTGCTTAAGATTATCAGATTCTTCTTTCTGCCGGTAATAAATATAAAGCCGTCATCATCGATGGTTCCCAGATCTCCCGTGTAGAACCAGCCATCCTTCATAACCTCGGCAGTAGCCTCTTCGTTCTTGTAATATCCCAGCATGACCTGGTTACCCCTTGTCATGATCTCTCCATCGGGTGAGATCTTTACCTCGCATCCGGGAAGCGCAGTACCTACGCTGTTCTGCCGCACATACAGATTACGGTTTACCGACAGCACAGGTGAACACTCAGTGATGCCGTAGCCTACCAGGATCTCTATACCCCATGTATGGAAGGCCTTAACATACTTGTCATCCATATACGCACCACCGGCAATTATGTATTCAAGATTGCCGCCAAGAGCCTCATGGATTTCCTTGAAAAGCTTCTTCCTGACATCTATTCCGACAGCCAGCAGCGCATTGCTAAGCTTCTCTGCTGCCGCAACTGTCTTTTCCTTATTCTGCTTTTTTATGTTGCTGCGGATCATTTTGTAGAAAGTTTCCACAAAAAGCGGCACCAGAATAAGTGTCTGGGGCTTTTCGTTTTTAATGTCCCTGGAAACATTCCTTAAATTGCCGTTTATAAATACCTTGTATCTGTAGTTGTATACTGCGAAAAACGATGTCAGCAGGCCGAATGCATGATGGTACGGGAGCGCCGAAATGGAGGGTCCCGTGAGTACAAAGTTCTTGCAGGCTGCGTCTATATCAAATACCATGTTCTTCTGGCTGAGCATTACGCCCTTACTCTGACCGGTGGTTCCGGAGGTGAAAAAGATGGTAGCCAGCTTGTCTGGATCGATCTTATAATCCACGAAGCTTAAATCTCCTCCGTCTATCATGGCAGATCCTTTTTCGATCATGGAAGGAATCTGTGACATGGGATAAATGGTCATCTTTTCCCCGTTTGCAAGGGTAAGGATCTTGCCGTTTTCGTCATCCTGAACACCTTCAAAGCCGGATATGAACTTATCCGAGATAAAAGCGGCCTTACACTCCGCCTGGGTAAGAAGCTGAAGCTTTTTCTCTGCCGGCAGTTCCTTGTCCAGACATACGGATACATTACCTCCATTGGCCACGGCTAAAAATGCGGTCACCCAGCCATAGGAATTTTCACCCATTATGGCAATGCTCACATCACGGAAGCCCTGTGCATAAAGGTATGTTCCCAGCCCCTCGATGTCTGCCTTGTACTTCGTGGGAGTTATCTCAACCATATTTTTACCTTCACAGTAGGCAATGGCAACTACGTCCGGCTCTTCCTCCGCACGCTTGTTTATCATATACTTGAAATCCGTGTTCAGAGGATTGTCATAATAAGGATAGGGTTTGTTGCGTTTCATATTATTCCTCACTTTTTAGATAAAATCCGTTTAATTATCAGCATTTGTGCCACTAACGAAAGATGATATCAGATTATACTATAGTTTTCCACCATCTCTTTCAAACAAGAGTCTGCGCATTTACTACAGTATAAATCTATGACACTCAATATCGGAAAAAAACGCATACTTTTACTTCCACGTGTTACACCATTTATAATTCTTATTTTTTTCTCTCATTTCATTAAAATACTTCTTATGCTCATTTAGTGATCTCTTATTTGCTCCACCAAAAAAATCAGGATCAGAGTTCTGAACTTCATCATCTTCCCAGCCACAAATAAGACATATCTCGTGACACTCTTTTATAAGATTTTCACCGCAACATACACACATGTGTTCTTTTTTAAATTCCATGCTTGTATTTTTGTTCATAGCATAATTTAAGATACATGCAATTTGTAAATCATCACTCCAGTATCACGATCCTGCCCTCTCCGTAAGGATCTGCATACTGCTCGCCCACCACTCCGTCCATTGCACGGGTGATGTAGTTGATGAGCACCTGGTTGTCCAGGATCACCTCGTCAAGGATCATCGGTGCATCATCAAACATCGTATAGCCGTCTCCGTTTTCCTTAAGCAGATAGCTGTGGGATGCAACCATATATGTCCTGTCCGGATCGATAGGCTCACCTCCCACCATTACATTTTTTACACGGTACGGTCCCTCCACACCGGTAAACATTCCATCCGCATCGCAGGTGCAGCTGCTTTCCACGCTCATATCTATCTCATAGGACAGACCGGAAACCTGCAGAAATGCACCGTTCTCATCTGGCAGGGATCTTGCGCCCCATTCAAGAGCATCTATTATCTGCTGCCCTGTAGCATCTACAACACAGATCATATTTCCATAAGGATGAATGCTTATAATATCACTGTATGTAATGTCTCCCGCCATAATATCATCCCTGATGCCGCCTGCATTTATCAGCGCGATGTCTGCTCCTGTCTGTTCCCTATATGCATCGGCACAGAGATCACCTAAATTCGTCTCCTGTCGGCGTATTATCCTTACACGTCCCTCTTCATTACCAACCGCCTCCGGATCATTTATTACAAGATCAACAGAAGTGCTTGCTACCACCTCATTTAACAGGTCGGCCAATTCTGCCTTTTTTTCTTCAACCCTTGCACTTACGGGATTTTCAATCCGCATCAGTTCCGGAAGGGAAGTTTCATTTTCCCAGGTATACAGACCTGTAGACAGTGATCCGTCTTCTGCTGAGATCCTGACATATCCTATACCCTCAAGCTTGGTACCGCAGGCAGACCGCACAACGGTATTCCCGGCTTTATTCTTCATTTCCACCTGCTCTTTGTCATGACTGTGTCCGTCAATAAGCACGTCAAAATCTTCGGTATTTTCTATAACATCCTTGTATGTGTAAGGTCTGTATATCAGTTCATCTCCCAGATGTCCCATAACGATCACATAGTCAGCACCCTCGGTTCTCGCTGCGTCAACAGACATCTGCACTGCATCATACAGCTTACTGCCTGTTTCATCCTGCAGGAAGCCGTATATGTATTCACCTTCTTCATTCTGGAAATATTTTGGAGTAGATGTAGTAGGCGTGGAAGGTGTGGTAACCCCCACAAAACCTATCTTTACTCCATTAACTTCTTTTATGATATACGGATCGAAAACAAGCTCCCCTTCCTTATTAAAATTGCAGCTTATATAAGGAAAGTCTGCCATCTCCGTAAGCTCTAAGAAACGGTCCATCCCATAATCAAACTCATGATTACCCGGTATGGCTATATCGTAGCCGACCTCGTTCATAAGATCTATTATCGCACCGCCACGGGTGAGAGTTCCGACAGATGCTCCCTGGACAGCATCGCCGTTATCCACAAGAATGGTATGATCACCGTTAAGTTCAAGTGTTTCCCGTAACTGGTACAGACCTGCATATCCGAAACCACTGTCTATAGCACAGTGCACATCACTCGTATAGAGTATTACGATGTCACCGGAACCGGCAGCTGCGGGAGTATTTGCAGCAGGTGAATCCGTAGCGGCATTATTATCCGGCGTATCCTGTCCTGTCTCCCCCATTGCCGCAGGTTCCGTACTTTCCGTATTCTCTGACACACTTCCGGTATCACCTTGTCCGGTACATGATGCGGCAAACAGAAAAGTACCTGCCAGCAGAAATGTAAGTACCTGTTTTAGCCTGTTTTTCATAGCACTACTCCTTTTATTCACTAAAACTTCCTCACACCGATAGCTCACCTGCCGGTGGGGCCGTTCACCAAGCAGTTCTTACGGAAATGCCAAGGTATATGCAATTCGTCCGGAACCGTTCACACGCTACATCCATGTAGCGTTGTTCACTCGCCCCGCCATCCTTGGCGTGGCGTTCCTAATGTACCTATGCATTTCCGAGAACTGCTAAGGCTCACTTTACACCGTCAGGCGAGTCTATACGGTGTGGGAAGTTTTTGCTGTCCTTCTTGTTAATAACCTCTTCTCCACCAGGAAATACATCCCAAACGACACCACCAGTACACAGACTGCATATATTACAAAATCCGGCAGCTTATATTCGCTATGCCCCATCAGATACCATATAAGGGCCATAAGATTCATCACCGGCAGGTGCCAGAGAAAAACTTCATAAGAGGCACCGCCCATGGCAGCCGTCCCCGGGATAAACCCGATCAGCTTCGACGGGAAATCAAACTGTGTGAAGAGCAGCAGCAGTAGCGCCCCTTCCACATAGGCAACTATAAAATACATATCGTCAGCATGTCCCAAAATCCTCAACAGAACAAATACAGCTGCTGCCACAATAGTAAATACCTGCATTTTCTTCTTACCGAAATATCCTGCAAGCTCATGTATGAAACATCCCAGGAAAAATGCCGCATACCCGCGGCCCATATCTTTATTCAAAAAAGGAATAAGTGTCATCTGATACCAGGCATAGAAACCGAGAAACATCACGAACGCATAAAGCCACACGGGGCTTATGTTCTTTTTCCGCAATATCAGCCTGATCAGATAGTAGATCATATAGCAGAGTATCAGCGCATCCATAAACCATGTGGGTGAATTTATACCTACTATTGGATCAGGTGAAAAAATACCTGTATATGTCATGCAGGTCAGGGAAAGGATCAGATTGAAGATGCCATGCTGCATCCCCTCTTCCCACCACCATACACCGGTCACTGATCTGTAGACATACATGATCACTGCAGCCGCAATGGTAGCAATAAAAAACATGGGATACAGACGCTTGAATCTGTAAAGAAACCGCTTTTCCTCAGGCTTGTCCGAAGGTGCGGTCTTAAACCACTTATTGTCGCTTACACATACCATGTAGCCCGATATCATGAAAAACCACTCAACCACCAGGTTGAAATACGCTATCAGGTCATAGTATGTGTCAGCCACATGCGAACCCAGTACCTGCTTAAAATGATAAAGTATCAGGCACAGGGCACACACGAATTTCCATAGATCTATGGCGTGATTCCTATTCAATCACTTCCACCTCAAGATTGTTATAGAATACTATCTGTGAAAGAGGTCCCGTACCGTCCGGCATGCAGAAATCCCTCATCGTCTCACCGTAATCCTCTGCTGTCAGAGTGACTTCAAAAGCACCTGCCGCATAGCTCGCTATCTCATACTGGTCAAAATCCACATGGAGTCCGTCGCCGTATACTGCACAGTCCAGAGTCTTGTCCTCTATCTCAGACTTTATGGTTTCAAGGGGAGAAAAATATTCCTCACCATTTACTATCTCCTCATTATCAGGATACTCTTTCTTAAGCTTATCCATTATCCTGTCTCCCAGCTCACCGGAATCCGCTATGAAATCGGAAATATCCAGCTGCTTTCCGGTAGCCACGTCAAAGCTGTAATATGTTGATGCACCGAATCCGTGCGCACCGCCGGCCCAGCCATAAGTCGATACACGATAAACAAACATGGAATCATCCCATCTGAGCACCTCTATGCCATACTCGGCACAATAAGGAAGTCCCCAGAAATCATCTCCGGAATCAGCCACCATTTCCTGTGCGTATTCATAGTATTCGGCCATTTCTGCTTTAACATCCGATTCTTTCAGCATGGCATCGGAGACAGCCTTTACCAGTTCAGGATGAGCAGAAGCATATTCCGGCTCGAACTCTATCTCACAGTAATTTGCTGTAACGAAATCAACAATCTCTCCGCCTGCTTCTCCCGGCATTGTCAGACTGTGCGTTATTACTTCCACTGTTCCGTCTGCATTGTAATACTGTGCGTCTCCCGGTATCACCTCGTCATCCGGCTGAATGCCTTCGCTGCCTGATCTCTTTGGAGCTTCATCATCCGATCCTTCTTTTGCTTCGGTACCGTTCTCTTCTGCAGCAGGTTCTTCTTCGACAGCTTCTTCCCCCTCTGCATCCGTGCTTACATTCTGCAGGCTTTCAGTAGCGGCACATCCGGAGAAAGACAACACAGCCGTTGCCATGATAGCAGATAATAACATTTTTCTTTTTTTCATAATTCCTCTTTCTGCCGCTTTAACATTTGTATGGCCCTCTCATTTTACGGATATTCTCAGTGCACATCAGCGCAAACGCCTGCGCTTAGAAACTGTAGCGAATTAACTTAGCCATTTCGCTTGTTTGTCTGCTTTCCCGATATTTGCATAAGAAAGCCTCGCCGTAGTTACTGTAAATATCGCAAGTGGTATTATAGCACAAAAAAACCTCTCCTATGAAATATCATAAGGAGAGGAAATCCGACGCGGCATACAGGCAAATCTAAAAGATTTATTCCTCGTAAAGCATATCGTAAATTTTCTCATCCACCAGTGTATCAAGCATCTGCTGGTCCAGATTCATGAACTGCCTGTTGATAAGAGCTCTGATACATGCAGACCTTTTGAAGAACCTGATCTCATCACCGTCATCCTTTTCAAAGATTATCATGGAGTCCACTTTTTCAGCCGTAAGATTTTCGGAAACATAGTCGAGCAGCCGTTTCTCTATATTTGCCGCAGCCTTTTTACCAAGCTCATACTGACCGGCAATCTTTAATGAATATATCCCGAGAATAAACAGTGGAATGCTGACTGCGCTCAGTATGATGTATCCCAGGATCCCCGATGTCAGTAATCTCGCAGGCAATATTATATCCACTATCATCAGGATAAACATCGCACTGCTAAGCACCAGCAGGATAATACCGGTATATCTGTGCTCCTTTGCTTTGTCCGCACTGGATGATTTTTGTTTCTTATCTGCCATCTGATGTAACCTCGCTGTTTCTTCCACCATTACAGTGGACCGCTCACTACCTCATAAGATAACTGCCAGGCTCTTACCGTTTTTACGGTAATGTCTGTCCTGGACAGCTATGTTATATGATACATCATAGACAGTATAAAATCCATTGAAAACTTATCAGTCTATTGCATCAGGCCGATAGCCTAATACTTCACCTGTTTCAGCATCAAGCACAAGCGTGATATTTTCGAGCACGTGACCACAATCATAGCGATAAGTATATGCATAGTGAAAAACATTGTCATTTCTTCCCGCACATATATACCCCGAACCTTTATATATGTACTGTCGGTTGTCTCCTCTTTCATCCATGTAGAGCTGAAGGACATCTTCAGCGCTCAGGGCATTAGACTTATCAGCGGCAGTATAGGTCAGGAACTCAGGAAATCCCTCAACTATAGTTCCATCCGTAAAGGCTAAGACTGTAAAACCGGTACCATCAATAACGGTGTCATCATATGACAGACAGAATTCATACCACATATACGCTCCGGGATCATCATCCGAAGTATCCGTAAGCTCGTATGTGAATCCGGTACCTTCAGAGGGAACGCAGCTCTCCAGGTATTCCAGGGCCTCTGTTGAATCATGTATCACAACATCTTTCGAGCGTGTTATCTCATTCGGCCTTCTTTCCATTCCCAATTCGGAAATGGAATACCCGTGGTTAAAATTCGGGTCATTCTCATCTACAGTGGGGGCTGCCCCGGATCCAGCACCATCGTCCACGGTGTCATCATCCACGATATCAGTGTCAGCACCATCTTCACTGTCATCAAAAGGATCAATTTCAGTATCCTCCGGTGCTGTTACATTACCATTACCGCAGCCTGCCGCAAGGCCGGCACCAAGCATAGCGGCTGACAAAACTGCTGCCAGACGAATAGATAAACTCCTGTTTTTCATAAAAAACCCTCCCTTTCTTCCTGTTACTATTTAAGATACGTAGGTGAAGGAAAAATTTATGGTTTTTTATGGTTTGATTTCAGACGCTTTTTCCGGCTGTTTCTCATCCTCATCGTCATCATCCACTTTCTCAGACTTGATATGATTGCCCACTATCTCGGAAACCTCGGAGATGGTGGTGAAGGTGCTTCCGGGCACTGAGTGAATGATCTTTTTTAATTCAAATATCTCGCCACGGGTAATGACGCAGTAGAGTATGCTTTTTTCATCCTTGCTGATCATACCCTTTCCGTTTATGAAAGTAACCGTGCGCCCCAGCTCACTCAGGATCTTTTCGGCTATCTCATCACCCCTGTTGGTAATGATCATGACTGACTTTGTATTGTCCAGACCTTTTTCAACCACATTGATAACCTGTGATGTAATAAAGTACATTACCAGTGAGTACATGCCCCTGTCCAAACCGAACACGATCCCGGCTGTAGCATAGATTATCACATTAAAGGCAAAAACTATGCTTGAAGTGGAGACCGAAAGCTTTCTGCTCATATATATGGCCACAACTTCCGTACCGTCCAGACATCCGCCGCCCCTGAATACCAGGCCCACGCCGGCACCGAGGAACACGCCACCGTATATGGTCGCCAAAAATACATCCCTTGTAGCATTGGCAAAACTGACGAATACCGAAGTCATTACCGAGAATATGATGATAGAGTATATTGCCTTGAAGATAAATTTCCTTCCAAGCTTAAGTATTCCGAATATCATAAAGGGGAGGTTTAAGATCACGATCAGCAGTCCCAGGGGAACCCCTTTAAGGTAATGCTCCAGTATCATACTGATACCGGTTACACCGCCGTCAAATATATGATTCGGCACCAGAAATTCTTCTACGGCAAATGCGGCAATGACCGCTCCGATTGTAAGCTGCAAAGCTGATATTATATTTTCCTTATTTATTATGTCTGTGAACTTCAACTGTTTCATTATTTCCCTTTCTGCCGCTTTTATTTCCCGTATTTTTCCATTAAAAACATCCATATTAGCATATCACAATTCTACCTTATTATCAGCAGAATTCGCTCCGACACAGGCAGTGATATGATATAATTACAGCAAGGGCATACTATGATGCTCCGCGAAGATGCACGTAGGGATTCTTCAAACGGGGGTTGGTATGAAAGATTACCGCATATACTATTTCACCGAAAAAAGCAACGGCCGTGAAGGCAATCAGGATAATTTCTGTGTAAACGGAAAGATCAATGAAGATTCCGGTAACCACAGTGAAGGGACCGAGACTATCGGAGCCCCCTTTGCTGTTGCGGTCTTTGACGGCATGGGCGGTGAGGCCTATGGCGAAGTGGCGTCCCTTTATGCAGCAAAAACTTTTAAAGATCATGAAGACCGGATAAGAAAATGTGAAAATGCAGAGGAGCTTGACGAAAGCCTCAGTTCATACTGTACCGATGTCAACAAACAGATCGAAAAATTTCTTGAAGAGCGTGGCATAGACTTCCTCTGCTGCGGTACCACCTGTGCCGGAGCACTTGTAAATGAAGATAAGCTGATTCCCTTCTGGCTCGGTGACAGCCGTGTATATCTATGGCACGCTGAAAAAAAACAGATCGAACTTCTGTCACATGATGACACGGAAGCCCAGCGCTGGATCGATATGGGATGGCTTCGTGAAGATGAGGCCAGGGACACCGGTGCATGGCATACTCTCAACGCCTACCTGGGAAACAGTGATTTTTATATCCGTATCGGCAAAGAAACGGAGATAAAAAAAGGAGATGTGATACTCATAAGTTCTGATGGGATCACTGATCTCCTTGTTGATGCGGCTCTGGAACAGGCACTGAAATATCCGATTGAAAAGGCCTGCAAGATTCTCCTTGAAACTGCCGGTAACTGGTCGGATGATAACAGCACGGTCATACTCGTAACCGCAGCCGGATAAATGTATTCCGTAAAAACAAAGTTATGCGTTCTTAATCTCACTGCGCAGCCAGTCAGCTAATTCCTTTACGCCCTCACCGGTCTTTGCACAGATAGGAAATACGGGAATGCCCGGATGACGCATCTCGATATTCTTCTTAGCCTTCTCAAGATCAAAATCAAAATACGGCATTACATCAATCTTATTTATGATCACAGCATCTGCTACCTGGAACATAAGCGGATACTTAAGGGGC
>JAEEGL014307498.1_pt1 | contig 11210 bp, 10 predicted proteins | sample 9134231 | NCBI WGS metagenome assembly JAEEGL01 (sample SAMN16246548, study PRJNA631951) | gut metagenome | biome: gut microbiome; feature: rumen; material: fiber-attached | host: Bos | place: Iran: Karaj | collected 2018-10
GATTATATTATCGGGCGGGCGGCGGTTTCCTTTTTTTATTTTATTTTTTTACCTTCCATCCCGTGGGAACGAAAAGCTCCTCGTAAAGGCTTATCGCGAAGCGGTCGGTCATGTTCGCGATATGGTCCTTTACGAGCTCCTGCGTGGGCTCCGTACCGCTCAGCTCCCTGAGGTCTTCGGGCAGCTCCTGCGGCCGCGCGAGGAAATAATCGTAGAGCGAAAAGATCAGATGATGGATCTTTTCGAGCTCGGAAGCCTGCTTTACTATCGGGCTCCTGTATACCTTCTCGAACATGTAGTTCCTGAGGCTGTTCATGTAGTGAGCGGCCTCGTCGGACTGGCTTATGGTATCCTTTCCCTCGCTGCTGCTCACGATGTCCTTGACGAGCGTGTTGATGCGCTCCGAATGAGTCGAGCCGAGGAAGGCTATGCAGTCCGCGGGAAGCTCTTCCGGAACGACGATCCCTCCGCGGAGCGCGTCGTCTATGTCGTGGTTTATATACGCGATCCTGTCGGAGAAGCGGACGATCTGGCCTTCGAGCGTGAACGGCAGCACGTCTCCGGTGTGGTTGACTATGCCGTCGCGGACCTCCTCGGTGAGGTTCATCGGGCGGCCGGAGGCGCTCCTCTCGAGGACGTCGACGACCCTGAGGCTCTGCACGTTGTGGGAAAAGCCTCCGGGATGGCGCTCGTTGAGGCATTCCTCTCCGTTGTGTCCGAAGGGCGTGTGGCCGAGGTCGTGGCCCATCGCGATGGCCTCCGTGAGATCCTCGTTGAGCCTGAGGCCTCTGGCGATCGTCCTCGCGATCTGCGAGACTTCGAGCGTATGCGTCAGGCGCGTGCGGAAATGATCCCCTTCGGGCGATATGAAGACCTGCGTCTTGTGCATGAGCCTTCTGAGGGCCTTGGAATGTATGATCCTGTCCCTGTCGCGCTGAAAATCCGTGCGCAGCTCGCACTTCTCTTCGGGTATCCTTCTTCCCCTTGTCTGCGAAGCCTTCGCGGCGAAAGGCGAGAGCCTCTCGAATTCCTGGGCTTCCAATTCTTCTCTGAAAACCATATATACTCCTTCAGCCAAATGCCCGCATCTGAACTGATCAGCTGTTCGTGGAGCCGAAGCCGCCGGTCCGCCGGCCGTTCGCCTCGTCGTCCTCTGTTATCCCGAACGGAACGAGCAGCGACTGCACGAACGCCTTTCCGGCCGGAAGCTCCAGAGTCTTTCCGTCCTTGCTGTCGCAGCATACCGGGACCATTATATGGCCCTCGTTCTCCGCGTAGTAATAGTCCTGGTCGATGACGCCGACCGTATTGTTGAGCTGCAGCCTGAACCTGCTTCCAAGCCCCGATTTCGGGACGATGAGAAGCACCCAGCCCTCCTTCATCCTTACGCGAAGGCCGGTCGGTATCCTTACGCTCTCTCCAGGTGCGAGCCTGAACGCCACGGGGGTCTTTATGTCGTAGCCGGCCGAACCCGCGGTCGCCCTGACGGGAAGCTGTACCGCGTCGTACGCCTCCCGCGCGCCCTCTTTCGTACCGAGACATTCCTCGTAATCCGCCAGAAATGCCTCAAAGCTCACTTTTTCGAATCTCGCAGCTCTTTCCGTCACTTTATAAGGCCCTTCACGTCTATCTTGTTCCTGCTGATCGTCACGGCGCTGTATCTGCTTATGTCGCCGATCCTCTCGCAGAAGCTGTTTATCTGATCCTGCGTGATCCCGTCGATCTCGCTCATTATCTCTTCCTCGGTGTAGTTGCGTCCGAGCAGCAGCCTGTTCTTTCCGATCTTGACCATCCTGTTGCTCATGCTCTCAAGCCCGAAGATATAAGAGCTCTTGAGGCGGCGTTTCACGTATTTTACGGTCTGGGGATCGATGCCTTCGCTCGCGAGCGTCGAGAGCTCTTTTGCTATCGCGTCGAACGCCTCGGCTTCCTTTCCGAGAGAAACGCCCGCGTATATGTAGAACATACCTGTGTGCGAATAGCTGACAGGCGAGCTGTACACCGTGTACGCCAGACCCTGGCGCTCCCTGATGTTCTGGAAGAGCCTTGAGCTCATCGTACCGCCGAGAACGACGTTCACTATCGCCTGCGTGTAATAAGCCTCGCTCGCGAGGGAGATCGTCGGCATACCTATGCAGATGTGGGTCTGTCCGACGTCCTTTACCTTGCTGGTGTATTTTCTCGCGCTGCAGAGCTGGTACGTCGTGACCGACGAGCTGTGCCTTCCGAGGCGCTTGAACGCCGTATTGAGCTGCTTTTCGAGCTTTTCCTCGTCGAAGTTGCCCACCACGCTGACGACGATGTTTCCTGTCGTGTAGCGCATGTTCATGTAGTTGATTATGTCGTCGCGCGTTATAGCCTTGAGCGACTTTCTCGTGCCGATGACGGGGCTCTCGAGCTCCGTGTCGGAGAAGACCTTCGCCATGAGAAGATCGAGGATGTAGTCGTCGGGAGTATCCTCGACCATCTTCATCTCTTCGGATATGACGGCCTTTTCCCTGCGCATCTCGCGCTCGTCGAACACCGAATTCGTGACGATGTCGAGAAGTATCTCGACAGCCTTGGGGAACAGCTCCGTTATCGACTTGATATGGAAGCACGTCGCCTCCTTACCGGTAAAGGCGTTGTAGATGGCGCCCTTGTTGTCGGCGTCCTCGGCTATCCTGCGCGCGCTGCGCTTCTTCGTGCCCTTGAAGCACATGTGCTCGATGAGATGCGAGATGCCGGAATTCGCGGCTGTTTCGTACGCGGAGCCTGCCGCTATCCAGATACCGATGCACGCGGCCTGGTCTTCGGGAAGCTTTTCCCATACCATCCTGACGCCGCAGTCGAGCGTTTTGCAGTTGATCATGAATGACCTCTCCTGTTGTGAGAAAAGAGCCGGCATGCGCGCTGATGCGCGGGCCGCCGGCTCTTATAAGCGTTCGTTCTTTAGTTTTCCTCTCCGTTCGCCTTGATGATAGGCGTATCCTCAAGACCGATCCTGGTGAGGTTGACCCTGCCCTGGGAATCGATCTCGGAGACCTTTACCGTAACGGTGTCGCCTACGTTGAGCATATCCTCGACCTTCTCGACTCTCGCCTTGCAGATCTTGGAGATGTGGAGCAGTCCGTCCTTTCCGGGCAGGACCTCTACGAAGGCGCCGAACGTCATGAGCCTTACTACCTTTCCGGTGTAAGTCTCGCCGACTTCGACCTCCTTGATGAGGAGCTCGACTTCCTTCTGAGCCTTTTCCGCCGCCTCGAGGTTCGGAGCGGAGATGAACACGAGGCCCGTGTCGTCGATGTCGATCTTGGCTCCGGTCTCGCTGATGATCCTGTTGATCGTCTTGCCTCCCGGCCCGATGACGATCCTGATCTTATCCTCGGGGACCGTCATGCTGATGATCCTCGGAGCGTACTTGGAGAGTTCCTTTCTGGGTTCGGGGATCTCTTCGAGCATGAGACCCATTATGTGCATGCGGCCTTCCTTGGCCTGCGCCAGAGCGTCGTGGAGGATCTCTCTGGAAAGACCGTGGACCTTGATATCCATCTGGATGGCGGTGACGCCCTTAGCGGTGCCCGCTACCTTGAAGTCCATGTCGCCGAGGAAGTCTTCCATGCCCTGGATGTCGGACAGGATAGCCATCTTGCTGCTTCCGTCGGGCTCGACTCTCTCGATGAGGCCCATCGCGATGCCCGCTACCGGAGCGGAGATGGGAACGCCGGCGTCCATGAGCGCCAGGCAGCTCGCGCAGACGGAGCCCTGAGAGGTGGAACCGTTGGAGGAGAGCACCTCGGAGACGACTCTTATCGCGTACGGGAAATCCTCGACGGAGGGGAGCACGGGGATGAGCGCTCTCTCGGCGAGCGCGCCGTGGCCGATCTCTCTCCTGCCGGGGCTTCTGAGAGGTCTGCATTCGCCTGTGGAATAAGGCGGGAAATTGTAGTGGTGGATATATCTCTTTTCCGTATCCTCGCTGATACCGTCGAGATACTGCGAATCGGATACGGGGCCGAGCGTGCAGGCGGAGAGGACCTGAGTCTGGCCTCTCTTGAACAGACCTGTTCCGTGGACTCTGGGAAGGATCCCGGTCTCGCACCAGATCGGCCTGATCTCGGTGAGCTTTCTGTTGTCCGGACGGATGCCCTCGTCGAGGATCATGCTCCTGACCTGCTCTTTTCTGATGTTGTAAAGAACGGCCGCGACGTCCTTGCCGCCCTCGGGGAAGATCTCGGCGAAGTGCGCCTTGGTCTCCTCGTCGACAGCGTCCATGTTGTCCATGCGCTCGAGCTTGTCGTACGTCTGGATGGCTGCTCTCATCTTGCCGGCCGCGTATTCCCTTACGGCCGCGTCGATCTCCTCGGCGGGCTTGTAGAAGTCGAACTGCTTCTTGGGCTTGCCTACCTCGGCGACGATCTCCTCGATGAACGCGACGATCTTCTTGATCTCCTCGTGCGCGAACATGATAGCTTCGAGCATCTCGTCCTCGGGGACTTCCTTAGCGCCGGCTTCGACCATCATGATGGCTTCCTTCGTGCCGGCGACTGTCATGTTGATGTCGGACTTTTCTCTCTCTGCAAGAGACGGATTGATGATGAGCCTTCCGTCGACTCTGCCGACGACTACCGAGCCCGTGGGGCCGTCCCAGGGGATGTCGGAGATCGCAAGAGCAACGGAAGAACCGATCATGGCGGAGAACTCGGAGCTCGCGTCGTGATCGATGCTCATTACGGTCGCGATGACCTGAACGTCGTTATAGAACCCCTTGGGGAACAGCGGACGCAGAGGTCTGTCCATGAGCCTGGAGCAGAGGATCGCCTTTTCGGACGCTCTGCCCTCCCTCTTTATAAAGCCTCCGGGGATCTTTCCGGCGGCGTACATCTTTTCTTCGTAGTCGCACGAAAGCGGGAAGAAATCGACGTCGGGACGCGGCTCCTTCGCCATCGTCGCGGTGCAGTTGACGACCGTCTCGCCGTAACGGACCATGACCTGGCCGTTAGCCTGCTCGCAGACCTTTCCGATCTCGAGCTCGAGGAGCTTTCCGCCTACCGCGGTCCTGAATGTTCTGTAATCTGTGTACCTCATTTGCCTTCTTACCTTACCTTTACTTCCAAAATACCTTTACACTCTTCCTTACTACCTCGCATAGTTTTGAGCCGTGCCCGGCTATAAAAACGCGGGGCTTCGCAGCCCCGCGCAGCAGATGAAACTCAATTACTTCCTTAAGTTCAGGCGGGCGATCAAATTTCTGTAGCGCTCGATATCCTTTTCCTTAAGATAAGCAAGAAGATTTCTTCTCTGGCCGACCATCTTGAGCAGTCCCCTTCTGGAGTGATGGTCCTTAGCGTGTGTCTTCAGGTGCTCGTTGAGCTCGTTGATCCTGTAAGTGAGGATCGCTACCTGGACCTCGGGGGAACCGGTGTCGCCTTCCTTGGTCGCGTACTCGCTGATGATGCTCTGCTTTACTTCTTTGGTGATCATGTTTTTCTCCTTTGCGTTATGCGCCTCCTGCCGGGCCGCGGGACGGAGACCCCGTCGCTCAGCAAAAGGTAAAAATAAATACGAGTTATATTACCATAGCGGCAACTGTTTGTAAAGCGCTATTCTCTATGAAAATTGCGTGGTTTCGTTGGCCGCGACGCTCTTTTTCGCGGCTCTGTCGCTGTCGACCTTCTGATAGACCTTCGAAAGCGCGACGATGAGCTGCCTGGCCATCTGCTCCGACATGACGAGCGCCTCGACCTCCTCCGTTACCTTCGCCTCATTGCCGTTCGGACGGGTCTGCAGAAAACTGATGAAGCATTCGTTGCCCGTAGCGTTGATCGAAAAACCGTTCGTGTATTTCATGATGCCCTCCCTGCGTTCCTACTGCCTTTTGGACAGTTCGTTATGATATTTCTCGGCGTTCCTGCAGTCCCTCGATATCTGCTCGAGGAGCTCTCCGAGCCCTGAAAACGTGCGTTCGGGGCGCGTCATGAGCAGGAACTCGACCTTGATTGGTTTACCGTATATATCTTTATGAAAATCGAACACGTGAGTCTCCGCGTTCTTGGCGAATTCGCCTATCGTGGGCTTGTTCCCCACGTTCGTGACGGATCTGAAGACCTCTCCGTCTATGTGTGTAAGGGTAACGTATACTCCGTTCGGAGGCAGCGCCATCTCGCTGCTGAGCGAAAGGTTGAGCGTCGGAAAACCGATGGTGCGCCCTATCTGATTGCCGTGTACCACGACGCCGTCGATGCAGTAGTTCCTGCCGAGGAACCGCGCGGCCGACCGCATGTCGCCGGAAGCGATGTACTTTCTTATAAGCGTGCTCGATACCGGAACGCCGTCTATCTCGACCGCCGGCACTATCTCGGCCCTGCAGCCGGCCTTCGCGCAGAGCTCTTCGAGCAGCGCCGCGTCGCCTCTGCCGTCCTTGCCGAAGCTGTAATTGAAGCCGCATACGATGCCCTCGGCGCGGAAAGCGTCCGTCAGATACTTCCTGAAGAAGACCTCCGGCGGCATGTTCATCATCTCCTCGTCGAAATCGGCGTAAACGAGTATCTCTATGCCAAGGCCGGCGAGCAGCCTCTCCTTTTCCCGCGCCGTGACGATCTGTTTTACGGCAGGTCTTCCGGATATGACGTTCGCCGGATGGTTCGCGAACGTGAACACGCACGGAGATGAACCGGTCTCTTTCGCCAGAGCGACGCACCTCTTTATAAGAGCCTGATGCCCCGGGTGGACGCCGTCGAAATTCCCGAGCGCTATCGTCACCGGCCCGGATCGCGCGGACCGGTCTGTGCTTTTATATATCTTCATCTTTGAACACTTTTTCTATCCTGCCGTCCCTCGCCGTTCCGAGGAACCGGTCTTTGCAGAACACAGCCGTAAGAAAGCCGTCCTGAGGCGGAATATCCCTGTTCCAGCGCGGATCTCCGTTGAGAAAGAGCTCCGCTTCCTCGTCGCCGATATCCGTCCTTAAAAGGCCTTTTACGGCCGTCCGGGGCGGAAGAAGGCACGCGAGCGGTCCCCGTTCCCTTATCTCATCGAGCGTTACCGCGTCCGCGAGGGAAAAACCCGCGGCGCCGGTCCTGACGAGAGCGCTCATGCAGGCGCCGCACCCGAGCCTTTCGCCCGCGTCGCTGCAGAGGGTCCTTACGTACGTGCCTCTGGAGCACTCGACGTCGAACGTGAACTCGCTCCTTTCGCGATCGAAAGAGACGAGGCTTATAGAGCTGATGGTTATGCTCCTGGGCTTCCTCTCGACTGCCCTGCCGCTTCTGGCGTACTCGTAGAGCTTCCTGCCGCCTATCTTTACGGCGCTGTACATCGGAGGCAGCTGCTCCGACGTGCCGAGGAACCCGGCGAGGACCTCCTCCACGGCTTCTTCCGTCACTTCCGCGGCTTTACCCGCAGATCCTCCTTCGAGCTCGTTTCCCCAGATATCCTGGGTATCGGTGACGATCCCAAGCCGGGCCGTGCATCTGTATGTCTTGGGAACGCCGTCCATGTATTCTATGAGCCTCGCGGCCTTTCCCACACAAACAGGAAGAACTCCCGTCGCGTTGGGATCGAGAGTTCCTGTATGACCGATCCGCTTTTCCGCGCAGATCTTCCGGAGTATCGCGCAGCAGTCCATCGAAGTATAGCCTGCTTCTTTGTTGAGGACTATTATCCCGTTCATATATCGGTATGTCTGGCGAGCTCGGCTTCGACGGCCGGCACCAGGATATCTATAACTTCGTCGAGCCCGCAGCTGAAGCTGCAGCCAGCGGCTCTGACGTGGCCGCCTCCTCCCAGAGGCAGCGCCACGGCCGCAACGTCGGCGTAATCCTTCGCGCGCATGCTCGCCCTGTAATTGCCGTCCTGCTGCTGCTTTATGAATATGGCTATCTCCACGCCCTCTATGCTCCTGAGTATGTCGACGCAGCCTTCCGAGTGTCCGGGAACGGCGCCGCACATGTCGAGCATCTCCTGCGTGGCGTACGACAGGCACGCCTTTCCGCCGGCGAAGAACCTCGCGCGCTTTATGATCTCCGCTTCGAGCTTTATCTTCGGGAACGGCTTGTTCTCGTACAGCATGTTGCAGAGCCTGGAATGATCTATCCCGCATCCGTACAGCTCCGCTATCGCGGCGTGCGTCTCAGCGGTGGTGTTGGAATACTTAAAGCAGCCGGTATCCGTGATTATGGCGACGTACAGGGCCTCGGCCTCCTCCTTGGAGGGCGTCCTTCCCATCGCCCTGAAAAGATCGAGTATCATCATCCCGCACGCGCTGGCGTGGGGATCGTTCATAATATGCTTCACGTCGAAAGGCTTCGTCTTGATGTGGTGATCGATGCAGAGCCTTACGGGCGTGGCCATGAAGGTGTCGAGCCTTCCGGGGAGCCTTCCGTCCTCTCCGCAGTCGACCGCTATGGCGACTTCGGCGGAGAAGCCTAAGGGATCCATCACGAAGAACGGACAGTCGAGAAAGCTAAGGTATGCCGGCAGCTCGTCGCCGAGGTATATGCGGCACTCCTTTCCCATTTCGGAGAGCATGCGGGCGAGCGCGAGGCAGGACCCCGCGCCGTCTCCGTCGACGTTCACGTGCGGATAGAGCATGAACGTCTTTCCTTTATTCAGTTCTTCGATTATATCTTTCCAGTCGTACATTAGTCTTCTTTTTCGATGTTCAGACTGTCGATCAGGCGGTCCATCTTAAGGCCGTATTCGTAGCTGCTGTCGAGCTTGAATATCAGATCGGGAACGTGGCGCAGCTTTACGGCCTTTCCGATCTCGGTGCGCAGGAAGCCCCTGCTCCGGGAAAAAGCCTCGACGATGCCGTTTTTTTCGGCTTCGCTGAGCTCTTTGCCGTCGCGGCCGATCGCCGTGAGATATACGGTCGCGTAGCTTCCGTCGCCGGAAACGTCCACGTCGTTTATCCCTATGAGCCTGTCCTTAAAGCCGGGATCCTTCAGTTCTCCGCGTATGAGCATATCGCCTATGAGCTTCTGTATCTCACCGCCGAGCATGCGCGGCCTGTATGATCTTCCCATATTACCTTTCGACCTCTTCCATCGTGTAGGCCTCGATGACGTCTCCGACCTTTATGTCGTTGAACTTCTCGATGCCGATGCCGCATTCGAAGCCCGTGGCGACTTCCTTCGCGTCGTCCTTGAACCTCTTCAGCGACGATACGACGCCCTCGTGGACGACTATGCCGTCGCGCACGAGACGCAGCTTCGCGTTTCTCGTTATCTTGCCTTCCGTGACGTACGCGCCGGCGATTATGCCGACTCCGGGCACCTTGAAGGTGTCGCGGACTTCGACCTTGCCGAGGATGACCTCCTTGAACACGGGGTCGAGCATGCCCTTCATGGCGGCCTGGATATCGTCGATTATCTCGTAGATTATCCTGTACGTCCTGATCTCGACGCCGTCGGCGTCGGCCTGTGCCTGTACGGCGGAGGACGGACGGACGTTGAATCCGATTATGACAGCGTTCGAGGTGTTGGCGAGCATGACGTCGGACTCGTTTATCGCGCCTACGCCAGTATGTATGATGCGCACCTTTACGTTCTCGTTGCGCAGCTTTTCGAGGGACTGCTCCAGAGCTCCGACGGAGCCCTGAACGTCCGCCTTTATGATGAGGTTGAGCTCCTTGACCTCGCCCTCCTCCATCTGGCTGAACAGCTTCTCCAGAGATACGGAGGCGTTCTTGGCGAGGACCTCCTCCCTGAGCTTCTCCTTGCGGCGCATCGCGATATCCCTGGCGGTCTTCTCGTCCTTTACGGCGTAGAATTCGTCGCCTGCCTCCGGGACCTCCGTAAGACCTGTGATCTCGACGGCTCTCGAAGGTCCTGCCTTGCGGATCTGTTCGCCTCTCCAGTTCGTCATGACCCTGATGCGGCCGGCGGCCGTTCCGGCGACGATGGCGTGGCCGGCCTGGATCGTTCCGTTTGTTACGAGGAGCGTGGCGACAGGTCCTCTGGACTTGTCGAGCCTCGCCTCGATGACGGTCCCCTGGGCGAGCCTGTCGGGGTTCGCGCGCAGCTCGAGCATCTCTGCCTGGAGAAGTATCATCTCGAGCAGCTGCTTTATGCCTTCGCCTGTCTTGGCGGAGACGGGGACGCAGATCGTGTCGCCGCCCCAGTCCTCGACGAGGACGCCGTGGTCGGCGAGATCCTTCTTTACGTGGTCAAGATTTACGCCGGGCTTGTCGATCTTGTTGATCGCGACGATGATAGGAACGTTCGCAGCCTTGGCGTGGCTTATAGACTCGATAGTCTGAGGCTTGACCGAGTCGTCGGCGGCGACTACGAGGACGGCGATATCCGTCACGTAAGCGCCTCTGGCGCGCATGGCGGTGAAGGCCTCGTGGCCCGGGGTGTCGAGGAACACGATGCGCTGACCGTTGATCTCCACCTCGGAAGCGCCGATGTGCTGCGTGATGCCGCCGGCCTCGCCGGCAGTCACGTTGGTGTTTCTGATGGCGTCGAGCAGCGAAGTCTTGCCGTGGTCGACGTGGCCCATGACGGTGATGACGGGCGGACGCGGCTTGAGATCGGATTCGGTGTCGTCGGGTATGTCGAGGCCCTCCTCTTCGGGCTCCTCGTTGACCTTGTTGACGGCGACCGTAACGCCGAGCTCCATTCCGAGCAGGACCGCGGTCTCTTCGTCGAGGTTCTGGTTTATGTTCGCCATGATGCCCATCTTCATGAGCGCCATTATGGCTTCCGACGTCGTCCTTTCGACCTGCTCGCAGAAGCCCGCGACCGTGATAGGCACCTGGATGACGACGCTTCCCGCTTCGAGGGTGCTCTCGAAGAGCTCCTCCTCGTCGGGCAGCTCGGGCTTATTGTCCTTGTATTTGCTGTGCTTGTTCTTCCTGACGCGGGAAAGATCGGCAGGGATAGCGTCGAACTTGTCGCGCTTGTCCACGCGCTGCTTCTTCTCCTTGCGGCCGCCCTTGGCGCCCGAGGACTGATCGCTGCTTGCCGTGTAAGCGACAGAAAGCTTTCCGCCTTCCGTTCTGCGGCCGGCGGGAGCGGGACGCTGGGAGACGTCCTGCTTTTTGCGCGGAGGCTGACCGGTCTGTCCGCCCTGATCCGGTCTCTTTCTTCCGACGAATTCCTTGGGTTTTCTCTCCTTGGGCTTCTGGTCCTCGTGGCGTATCACATTGCTCGGAGTCACGGGCTTTACGGGCTCGTCGGTGCCGGCCTTGCGTATGATCTTGATGCCGATGCCGGGAGTATAGTCGA
>JAEEGL014608814.1_pt1 | contig 11210 bp, 9 predicted proteins | sample 9134231 | NCBI WGS metagenome assembly JAEEGL01 (sample SAMN16246548, study PRJNA631951) | gut metagenome | biome: gut microbiome; feature: rumen; material: fiber-attached | host: Bos | place: Iran: Karaj | collected 2018-10
CCGGCTCAGGTATCATAGTCGGAGAAAATGATGACGAACTTCTCATTGTGACAAATCAGCATGTTATCTCTGATGCTACATCTCTTTCGGTGCAGTTTGTGGATGGAAATGCGGCAGAGGCTAATATCAAAGGTCAGGATGAAGAAGCAGATATTGCAGTCATAGCTGTGGCAAAGAATTCTCTCTCCGGAAATACTGCGGATGAGATAAAGATAGCAACTCTGGGTGATTCGGATGACCTTCAGGTCGGTGAGCAGGTAGTGGCTATAGGTAATGCAATGGGATATGGCCAGTCCACTACCACAGGTATCATAAGCGCTTTGGGACGCGAGGCTGAGCTTGAAAACGGAAATCATGAGCTGATCCAGACCGATGCTGCCATAAACCCGGGCAACTCCGGCGGAGCCCTGCTCAATATGAGAGGCGAGCTTATCGGCATTAATGAAGCGAAGGCGGGTCAGGTCCTTTCAAACGGCACTATAGTTGAAGGAATGGGCTATGCGATACCCATATCCAAGGTTCAGCCTATCATAGATGATCTTATGAATAAGGAAACGAAGGTGAAAGCTGCCGATGACAATCAGTCATATCTGGGCATCGGGGGCGTGGATGTGACCGAGGATGTTTCCAGCACCTATGATATACCTGAAGGAATATATGTGGCTCAGGTAGAAGCGGGCTCTGCTGCCGAGAATGCAGGACTCGTAAGGGGTGATGTCATAATAAAATTCGACGGCCAGTCTGTGGGATCAATGAAAGACCTTAAGGATCTGATGCAGTATTATGAAGCCGGACAGACCGTTGACATTACGGTGAAGAAACAGTCCGAGGGCGGCTATAACGAGGAGACGATCTCAGTGAAGCTGGGAAAGAGACCATCGGAGCACAGCAACTGACATTAATATCCTTTGTCCTAAGGGGGTACCGCTTGCGGTGGATTCCTTAGGACGCGGACGGAGAATGACGGTGTATAAGCCGGTGTATATAAAGGGAGGCGGAATGACCGTACAGGTGATTCCGCTTTCTTTGGCGTTTTTTTGACCATACATGCTATTTCACATATAATGATTTGGATGCCAAATCCCATCACAAGCAAGCTTGTGTGGTGACAATTACTATTGGCGCTTTAATCAATTAATAAAAGGTCGAAAAGATATACCGGAGAATTAACAGATAATGAAAGAAAACAAAATGGGCGTGATGCCCGTTAAAAAGCTGATCGTTTCAATGTCACTGCCCATGATGATATCAATGCTTGTACAGGCTCTGTACAATATTGTGGACTCGGTTTTTGTGGCCAGACTGTCTGAGGAGGCGCTGACAGGAGTAACACTTGCGTTCCCTATGCAGAATCTTATGTTTTCCGTAGTGGGAGGGACGGGCGTAGGTATTAATGCCATGCTTTCAAGGTCTCTGGGTGAGAAGCTGTATGATGAGTCTGACAGCGCTGCCGGAAACGGAATCACACTTAATATACTCGCAGCTTTGATTTTTATGGCGTCATCCTTTATGGGAGCTGCGGGCGCCTTTATCGGCTCACAGACTTCCGATCCTATGATCACGAGAGAGGGAACGACCTATCTTTCAATCGTTATGGTGCTGTCTATCGGCATGGCTTCGCAGGTTACCATGGAGAGACTCCTTCAGTCCACTGGCCGAACCTTCTATACAATGATAACCCAGGCCCTTGGCGCCATAATAAATATAATAATGGATCCGATCATGATATTCGGTCTTTTTGGTTTTCCCAGACTGGGAGTGGCGGGCGCCGCGTATGCAACGATAATCGGACAGACTGTTGCAGCTTCTCTTGCGCTTTACTTTAATCTAAAAAAGAATTCCGATATCCGTTTTTCGTGGAAGATCCTTTTACTAAAAGCCGATACGGTCAAGCGGATTTATTTTGTGGGCGTTCCTTCTATCCTTATGATAGCCATTGGATCGGTCATGACGTATCTTTTCAACCTGATACTGAATACCTTTTCGAGTACCGCTGTAGCAGTTTTCGGGGTCTATTTTAAGCTTCAAAGCTTTTTCTTCATGCCGGTCTTTGGATTGAATAACGGCGTTATACCGGTATTGGCCTACAATTACGGTGCGAGAAAAAAGGAGAGGATACAGGAGGCGCTGCGGTTTTCGGTGGTTCTGGCTTTCTCCATCATGGTCTTTGGGACTGTGATCTTTGAGCTTTTCCCCGGAAAGCTCCTGACTCTTTTTTCTGCTTCAGAAGATATGCTTGTAATTGGTATCAAGGCGCTGAGAAGTATAGCCTGGAGCTTTCCCATAGCCGGTATATGCATAGCTCTTGGATCGGTATTTCAGGCCTTTGGAAGGAGCTATTATTCTCTGATAGTATCTCTGGGCAGGCAGCTCTTCGTGCTTATTCCTGTAGCATATCTGCTGAGTCTTACAGGAAATGTGGATAACGTGTGGTGGTCTTTTGTCATAGCCGAGGTGGCATCTTTCATACTTACAGCTGTTTTCTTCCGTAAGCTAAACAGAGATGTGATACACAAGCTTTGATCCCGTGGAGATACGATTGATAGATAATGCTTTGTTATGGTAAAATCTTTTAGGAGTACAGGGCCGCAGCTATGCGGCTGAATAATGAATATTAAGGAGGCGGATATGGCTATATTTAAGGGATCGGGAGTGGCGATAGTGACGCCCTTCAAGCCGGACGGAGAGGTTAATTATGATGAATTCGCAAGGCAGATAGACTTCCAGGTGAATAACGGCACAGATGCGATCATCGTGTGCGGAACCACAGGTGAGTCGGCCTGTCTATCAGAAGAGGAGCATACGAGAGTCATTGATTTCTGCATAAAGCATGTAAATCACAGGGTGCCTGTCGTGGCAGGGACCGGCAGCAACTGTACGGATACCGCTGTGTATCTTTCACAGGAAGCAGAAAAAGCAGGTGCGGACGGACTTCTTGTAGTTACGCCTTATTACAACAAGGCTACACAGAAGGGACTTATCGATCATTTTACCATCGTGGCAAACTCCGTACATATCCCGATCATACTTTACAGTGTCAAGAGCAGGACCGGACTTAATATCAATCCCGAGACTGCAGCTCAGCTTGTAAAGAATGTGCCTAATATAGTCGGAATAAAAGAGGCTTCCGGGGACATTGCGCAGGTTGCAAGAATTATGGCATTGACAGACGGGAATATCGATCTTTACTCAGGAAATGACAATGAAGTTGTACCGATCATGTCTCTGGGCGGTATCGGAGTGATATCCGTAGCTGCAAATGTGGCACCGAGTTACATGCATAATCTCTGCCTCAACTACTTGAACGGGGATGTAGCCGAAGCCCGCAGGATGCAGCTCAAGCTCATTGACCTTGTGGATGCGCTTTTCTGCGAGGTAAATCCGATTCCGGTGAAGCATGCGATGAATATAATGGGTATGAATGCCGGACCTATGCGCAGACCTCTGTCACCTATGGAGCCGGAGAATATCGAAAGACTCAAGGCGTCGATGAGGGCGTTCGGGCTTATTCAGTAATAGAAAAGGACGGGGGATGATAATGACAAGGATCATCATGAGCGGCTGCAACGGACATATGGGACAGGTAATAACCCGTATAGTTTCTGAGAGGGATGATTGTGAGATCGTAGCAGGGATCGATAAATTCCGCGGAGTTGAAAACAAATATCCAGTTTATGATGAGATAGCGGATTGTAAGGAAGAGGCAGACGCAGTTATTGATTTCTCGGCCCCTTCAGCGCTTAAAGGACTGCTGGAGTATGGGAAGAGAACAAAGACTGCGCTGATACTTTGTACTACAGGCTATAATGATGATGAGAAGAAGGCTATAGAGGAGGCATCGAAGGATACTGCAATACTGCGGTCTGCGAATATGTCCCTCGGTGTCAATGTAATGGCGAAGCTCGTTACTGAGGCGGCGAGACAGCTTGATGCAGCAGGATTTGATATAGAGATCGTAGAGAAGCATCACAGGCTGAAGAAGGATGCTCCGTCCGGAACGGCTCTGTACCTTGCGGAGGCAGCAAACGCCGGCGCAGGAGGAAAACATACTTTTGTATATGACAGATCCGACAGATCTGAGAAAAGACCGGATAACGAGATAGGGATATCCGCTGTACGCGGCGGCACTATCCCCGGAGATCATGACGTGATATTTGCCGGTGAGGATGAGGTGATCACTTTTTCACACAGGGCATACAGCAAGGCAGTCTTTGGCAAGGGTGCGGTCATGGCAGCGCTTAAGATGAACGGAATGCAGCCCGGTCTTTATGACATGAGCGCGGTGCTGGATTAGAATGAGATTCCGGCCCTGCATAGATATCCATGACGGAAAGGTAAAGCAGATAGTCGGCGGTACTCTTCGTGATACAACGGGAGACAAAGCATCCGGCCTTACAGCGGGCGTACCGGGAAACCCGGCAGGCGGCACCGGACTAAAGGAGAATTTCATTTCGGACAGGAACTCGGAGTATTATGCTTCGTATTATAAAAAAAGGGGACTGTCCGGTGGACATGTGATAATGCTCAACCACAGGGGCTCTGATCATTATGATATGACCAGGGAGCAGGCGCTTGCAGCGCTTCGGGCTTACCCCGGGGGCCTTATGGCTGGTGGCGGCATAGATCCGGATAATGCGCTGGCTTTTCTTGATGCAGGAGCAAGTCATGTGATAGTGACTTCATATGTCTTTAAGGATGGCAGGATTGATATGGACGCGCTTTCAAGGATCGTGGATGCGGTCGGCAGGGAGCGGCTTTGTCTGGATCTTTCCTGCAGGAAACGCGGTGACGGGCAATATTACATTGTTACGGACAGATGGCAGAGATTTACCGAGACAAGGCTTGACAGCAGTGTAATGGAGCTTTTGTCCGGGTACGCCTCGGAGTTTCTGGTTCACGCTGTAGACAGTGAGGGAAAACAGCAGGGTATAGATGAGAAGATACTTTCGATCATAAAGGAATCTCCGGTGCCTGTGACATATGCGGGTGGTGTCGGATGCCTTGAGGATGTAAAAATGATACGTGAGTTCGGAGAAGGTAAAATAGATATCACGGTAGGATCTGCTTTGGATATATTTGGTGGAAGATTGGCTTTAGAGGAGATACTTGAATGCATATCGTAATGGTAATAGACGACAGCCCGACTGATCTTTTGGTGGCAGAACGTGCACTCGAGGGATCATACCGGGTCATGACTGAGCAGAACGGAAGGCACGCGCTGGATTATATGAAAAAGGTATCAAGGCTGCCTTCGCTGGTGCTGCTCGATATTGATATGAAGGCGATAAACGGGTTTGAGCTGTATTCAAAGATGATGGCTGAGCAGAAACTCAAGGAGATCCCGGTTATCTTTGTATCCGGCAGCAATGATGTATCTACCGAGCTTGAAGCCTATCAGCTTGGAGCCGTGGATTATGTAGTGAAGCCTTTTGTTTCCGAAATACTTAAGAAAAAGGTCGGACTTCACATAGGTATAGCTGAGGACAAGGCAAAGATATCCGAGCAGAATCAGATCCTTCAGGATTATAACCTTCAGCTTCAGGAATATAATAATGAGCTTCAGGGCAAGGCGTCGGAGGCCCTGCGCAAGGTCGGTAACCTGGAGTATTTCATTGTTGAGATGATAGCTGACCTCATAACAAAAAAGGACGGGTTTACCGGTACGCACTGTAAGAAGGTCTCGAGGTATATGGAGATACTTCTTAAGAAGATGATGCGTGACGGGAATGCAATTTATCCGATAAAGGATATGAACCTGATACTTATGTCCAGTCAGCTGATCGATATGGGAAAGATCGGCCTTCCCGACAGCATTATTCAGAAAGAGGGCAAATATACGCCGGACGAGTTTGATGCAATGAAGCAGCATACGCTGTATGCGGCGGATTCAATACAGAAGTTCTCACATCTTCTGCCAAATTCTCCATTTATCACTTATATGTATCAGATGACGAGATCACATCACGAGCAGTGGTGCGGAAGGGGATATCCTGACGGACTGAGGGGGACAGAGATACCGCAGATCGCACGTATAGTTTCCGTTTGCGATGTCTATGATGCTTTGGTGTCAAAACGATCCTATAAGCAGGCGGTGACTCATGATCAGGCGTGTGCCATTATAAATCAGGCTGCGGGCATACAGTTTGATCCCAACGTAGTGGCTGCCTTTAATACAGTGCAGAATGAGTTCAAAGAGCTTTATGTGAGCACCGGGGGTGCTGGCTGAATAAAGATACAAAAAGGGCTGTCGCAAACACTTGCGGCAGCTCCTGATGTTTTGATCTCCTTATCAATCGGCTTATCTTTATCTTTCCAAGAAAAGTGTCATTGCTAAGAATTAGAGCTTTGTTACATTTGTAGCCTGAGGACCCTTTGCACCCTCGACTACGTCGAATTCAACAGCCTGGCCTTCGTCTAAGGACTTGAAACCTTCCATATTGAGTCCTGAATAATGAACAAAGACGTCCTTGCCGGTCTCATCACTGATGAATCCGTAGCCCTTCTGGTTGTTGAACCATTTGACTGTACCTTTCATTTGTACTGACCTCCCAAAGTTATATACGATCAAAAAAATAACAGATATTAATTTATTGACCGAATGATATATTATCACATCATTGAGTAATTGTAAAGGATAGCAAGCAGAAAATGACTCAGAAATGAACAGTTACTGTACAGTCGGGGTTCAGAAAGTGTGAAGGATTATAGCTGTCTGACTTGCTGTCTGTCTGATGTTATTTGCTGATGTAATTTACTTTCCTCTTATGTTATACTGTATTCCTATGGATAATAAAGATGATGACAGATTTGACCGGCTCGGGGGAAAGGACCCCGCCGGAGGAAAAGCCCGGAAGGGCAGAAGATATACCATACTTTTTATAAGCGAGGGAGGAGAAAGGGTCAGATCAATAAAGACCACGATCGGAAAGCTGATCCTGATCGCGATTTTATGCATACTGTTGATCGTCGGTCTCTTCATGTCAGTTCTGCGCGGGATTTCCGAAAGACGCGGGAGTGCAGACATGATCCTTAATGAAGAGATGGAATCATTATCTGAGGAAAACAGGGAACTCAGGGAAAAGATAGAGATTCTGGAAAGGACTGTGGAGGAGGCAAAATGAGGATAGATCATACTGATAACGCCTGGCTGAATTATTCAAAAAATGACAGGAAGGAGCTGAAGGAGCTTTCTGATTCATATATTGAATTTCTGTCGAAATGCAAGACCGAGAGGGAATGTGTAAAAGAGATCGTGGCCATGGCCAAGAAGTCAGGATATCATGACCTGAGAGATATAGTAGAAAATAATAAACATCTGAAACATGGAGATAAGGTTTATTCCGTTATAATGGAAAAGGCTGTCGTGCTTTTTAATCTTGGGAACGAGCCCTTTGAAAACGGCATGAATATCCTTGGCGCACATATTGACAGCCCAAGACTTGACCTTAAGCAGAATCCGCTTTATGAGGATGGCGGAATGGCTTATTTCAATACGCATTATTACGGAGGAATAAAGAAATACCAGTATGTGACCATACCGCTGGCCTTGCATGGCGTGGTAGTAAAGACAGACGGAAGCCGTGTGGAGATATCCATAGGTGAGGCGGATGACGATCCCGTATTCACCATCACCGATCTGCTCATCCATCTTTCCTCCGAGCAGATGGAAAAGAAGGCTTCCAAGGCTGTAGAGGGAGAAAATCTTGATATCCTCATAGGATCAATTCCTATAAAGGGTAAGGAAAAGGATCCGGTAAAGCAGAACATCCTTAAGCTTCTGAAGGAAAGATATCTGATAGACGACGGGGACTTCCTTTCGGCGGAGATTGAGGCAGTACCTGCCGGAAAAGCGAGGAGTCTCGGATTGGATGAGTCTATGGTCCTCTCCTACGGACAGGATGACAGGGTTTGCGCTTATACCTCTCTTGTGGCGTTCCTCTCGACTCCGGAGGTGGATCGTACAGGTGTATGTCTCCTCGTGGATAAGGAGGAGATAGGTTCTGTCGGCGCGACGGGTATGAGATCCAGACTGTTTGAAAATGCGCTGGCTGAGGTAATGAATGCAGCGGGAGCTTATTCGGATCTGGCTATGAGGCGTGCGCTTCAGAATTCCAAGATGCTTTCATCTGATGTATCTGCATCATTTGACCCGCTATATGCAAACGCCTTTGACAAATATAATTCAGCATATTTCGGACATGGAGTTGTATTTAATAAATATACGGGCGCCCGCGGAAAGAGCGGATCAAATGACGCAAATGCAGAGTTTATGGCAGAGATCCGCAGTATACTTGATGCGGGAAATGTAAGGTACCAGACCTGCGAGCTGGGCAAGGTTGATGCAGGCGGAGGAGGTACCATTGCATATATCATGGCATTATACGGTATGGATGTGATAGACTGTGGTGTAGCAGTATTGTCGATGCATGCACCTTATGAGGTAACGAGTAAATCAGATATTTATGAGGCGACCAAAGCGTACAGGGCATTTTTGCTTGCCTAGGTCCTGCGGGGGAATAAGTAGTTAATGGCTATCAGAAGGACGGTAGCGCTGCTGGTTCCTGAGCTCACCAGTGATTATTTTGACGGAGTAGTCACGGGAGCCAGAATGGCGGCTGAAGAAAAAAGAATCAATCTTTTGATCATAGTGGGGGGTATTTATGGTGTAGATGAAGCCAAGAATGTGCTCTATCAGCTTGCTGACCAGAAGAGCATAGAGGCTATCATTACTCCTTCCAGCACTGTGGTCAAGGATAGTGAGGATTTTGCTCCTTTTATGCAGTTGACTGCCGGGAAACCGCAGCTTACTCTGTCTGACAAGCACGAAGGTATTCCGTGTATTTATTATGATAATACTACGGGGATAAAAGAGGCCATGGAGTATCTTATCAACAATAAGGGCTGCGCCAGGATACTTATGTTTGCAGGGCCTGAATACTCGGGGGATGCTGAGGAGAGACTCTCGACTTATATGGCAGCCATGAAGGCGGCCGGGCTTCATGTGGAGGACAGAATGATAGCCAGGGGCGATCACAGGCCGGGCTGCATAGAAGAAGCGAGGAAACTGATAGAGGATAATCCGGGAGCGGATGCCGTGATCTGCAGCAATGACTGGCAGGCTCAGGCGATATACAGGGTGCTGAGGGAAAAGGATATCAAAGTCGGAAGGGACATCTATGTCACAGGCTATGATGATATCAGCGAGAGCGCTTATCTTGATCCGCCGCTTGCATCTGTATCCACGTCTCATATAGCTCTGGGATATGAGGCTATAACACTCGCTGCCAGAATGGCAGACGGGGAGAAGGCGGAAGATAAGATCCTTAAGTGCCATTTTATAAACCGTGAATCTGCGGGCTATGATCCGTATTTCCAGCTTTTCAATTTTGAAAAAAGAAAGAACTTCCGAACGGGGATGTTCTTTGATATACCCTCGCTTGCATCTGCCATGGTGGATTTCATATTCACAGGAGATGCGCACGAATATCAGGCAGGATGTCAGAGAAAGCTTCTGGAGGATTTCTTCCTGAGACTTCTGGAAACCCATCTTGGAGATGTGGTGCGCCGCAGATCAATGCATGTAAATGATCATTCCTTTGGTAATATCTTCGGACCGGGAGGGACGGATAATATTGATTGCGACAAACTGTTCCGTGTATTGGACAGCATTTACCGTGTATATTGTGCGCGGGAGATGTCAGAAATCTCCAGAATGGAGCTTTCAAATCTGATCGCAAGGATAAAGAGCACGGTGGCAGAAAGTCTGGAGCGTAAGTCAGGAGACATGAGAAAGGTAGTGGGTTCGAAACACGCTTCTCTTGCGAAGTTTTCTGAACGACTGGTCGCCATTGAGCCGGAGGATCCTGAAAGATTCGGCAAGCTTATGGAGGCGCTGCCCTGTATAGGAGTCATAAGTGCCAGCATCTTTATGTATGACAGAGCCATAAAGCAGAAGAAGGGAGTAAAGTTTGATCTGCCCGACAAGCTTTATCTAAAAGCTTTCCGCGACAGGACCGGAGTGCATATCGTAGATGAGATACATCAGGCTACGGATACAGCAGATGTAATGGATTACAGATATCTGGAGGGAGGGGTAAACCATAGTTTCTTTGCCATGCCTCTTCACTACGGTGGATATCAGCTTGGGATCATGCTCATAGATCTTGATAACGAATATAATATCAGTTTTGCGCTTATAAACAATGAGATCAATCTGGTGGTGAGCCACTGGACCGGTGAAACTCTGAGGCAGGACTGAATCGTATCTGACCAGACTATGACGGGCATTCTCTGTTTTGCAAACAAATTGAGGAGGTAGCAGTTGATCGATTTTGAAGCAGAACTTAATGACAGGCAGCTGGAGGCTGTGAAGGCCGTCGACGGACCTGTGCTCATACTGGCAGGCGCCGGGTCAGGGAAGACAAGGGCGCTTACCTACAGAACCGCGTATCTTATAGAAGAGCTGGGAGTAAAGCCATGGAGCATCCTGGCTCTTACTTTTACCAATAAAGCTGCAAGGGAGATGCGCGACAGGGTTGCTGTAATGTGCCCCGGTGCATCGCGGGATATCACTGTGTCCACCTTTCACTCACTTTGTCTTCGAATCTTATTTACAGAGGCAGAAAGACTGGGCTACGGAAAGAACTTCGAGATAGCTGATCAGACCGATCAGCGTGCCATAGTGCGGGAGATATGCAAAAGACTCCAGATAGACACGAAACAGTATAAGGAAAAATCAATCCTGAACGTGATCTCCGGAGCGAAGGATGAAATGAAGTCCCCGGCAGACTTTGAAACGGAAAATGACGGTGACTTCTATATGAAACCCTATGTTGAAGTCTATAAGGAATATCAGAAAACATTAAAAGCCAACGATCAGATGGATTTTGATGACCTGATCCTGAATGTCATAGAGATCTTCAGGAGATTCCCGGAGGTGCTGGAGCATTATCAGGATAAATTCATCTATATCATGGTTGATGAGTATCAGGATACAAATATGGCACAGTTTGTACTGATATCAATGCTTGCAAAAAAGCACAGGAATCTCTGCGTGGTGGGAGATGACGATCAGTCCATATACGCTTTCAGAGGTGCGGACATCAGGAATATCCTGGATTTTGAAAAGATATATAAGGATGCTTATGTAGTGCGGCTCGAGCAGAATTACCGTTCTACTGCAAATATACTCAAGGCTGCGAATCAGGTCA
>JAEEGL016243525.1_pt1 | contig 11210 bp, 13 predicted proteins | sample 9134231 | NCBI WGS metagenome assembly JAEEGL01 (sample SAMN16246548, study PRJNA631951) | gut metagenome | biome: gut microbiome; feature: rumen; material: fiber-attached | host: Bos | place: Iran: Karaj | collected 2018-10
TGTTGCACTTACAAGAGCAAAAGAAAAGCTTATAATGTCTGGAGTGCAGAAAAAAGCAGAAAGTGAAATTGAAGAAAAGAAAGAATTATTAGAAAATTCTGATAAGAAATTAAAATATGAATTAGTGAAACCATATAAAACATATTTAGACTGGTTAGAACTTGCATATATTAAATCATGTGAAGATGATATAGATTTAATAATTCATAATCCAAATGAGATAATCACAGAAGAACCAACACCAATAATACAGGAGAACAAAAATAATACTGTTACGAAGCAAATGAAAGAAAGCTTAAGAAAAGAAATAGAATGGTCTTATGAAAATGCAGAGCTATGCACTATACCAAGTAAAATGAGTGTAACAAATATGCAAGAATTATTACTTAAAAGAGAAACTGCAGAAGAAATAAAAATAGAAAAATGCACATTGGATGTACCTAAGTTTATGCAGGAAGAAGAAGAACTTACAGGAGCACAAAGAGGAACTGTAATGCATTTTGTACTACAAAATATTGATTTTAAGAGGGAGTACAATGAAAGTAGCCTAAAGGAACTAATTGAAGAATTAGTTATGAAAAAATGTATAACATTGCAAGAAGCGGAGAGCGTAAATATTGCTAAACTTAAAAGATTTTTAAGTTCAGATATTGCAAATGAATTACGTGATGCAAGTGAGATATACCAAGAACAGCCATTTTATTTATTTGTTCCTGCAAAGGAAATATATGGTGGAAATGTTCAAAATAAAGTATTAATTCAAGGAATTATAGATTTATATTATATAAACAAACAAGGTGACGTAATACTTGTAGATTACAAAACAGATTTTATCAAACAAAATGAGGAAGATAAGTTAACAAAAAAATATAAATTACAAATTGAAAATTATAAAAAAGCTATTGAAATTGGAACTGGTAAAAAGGTCAAAAAATCTTATCTATATTCACTGTATCTAGACAAAGCTATAGAAATGTAGTATAATTAGGCAGTATGGAGGTATTTTTATGAAAACGATGAAAAATTTTCTCATATATGCTTTATTAGTTGCAGCTATAGTGCTTCTAACAGATGTAGTTGCAAACTTTATATTAGGAGCAAATAACAAAAGCACAAATAATTCTGTGGTTGAAAATATAAACAGTAAAGATATTAATAATAGTAATGTATAAACTTTGTGTAATTGTAATATTTTTTACAAATTTTAATTGCTTTTTTTAATGATTTATGCTAAAATATCATATGTTAATGTAAGCACTAGGAGGAGAAAAAATGGAAATTTTAAAGTATGTTTTATTTGCAGTTCATGTAATAATATGTATAGCACTTGGTATAGTTGTTTTAATGCAATCTAAAGAAGATGAAGGTGCATCTGGTACGATTATGGGTGCTAGTGCTAGTAATTTTTATGAAAAAAATAAAGGCAAAACACGTGAAGGAAAAATGAAGAAAGTTACAATTACTTTAGGAATTGCTTTTGCCATTTCTACTATAGTTTTTGGAATAATATATGCAATGTAAGAAATAAGCGAAAAATCATAAATAAGTACACACTTAGAGGACACGTTTTAAACGTGTCCTCTAAGTGTGTACTTATTTATGATTTCAATTAATATAGACTTTTACTTTAATTACATGCTTCATCCTTTATAAAAAATTACATTAATACTAAAAATAAAATATATGATATAAGAGTAAGAAGTATTACCATAAAAGCTGCAATTTTATTTTGCTGCTTCCATTCATAAATGCCATAATTGAAAGCTTTAATACTTAAAAGTGTTCCAAGTACATATAAAAAAAACGTTACTGCAATGTCCACTCCAAATGCCTCCTAATTTTTTATTAAAATATATGAACCTTTAATATGAATATCAACTTCTACAGAGAATGTAGAATCTGAGTATAAATGAAGCCAATCTATATTTTCAGTTTCATTCATGGTTAAATAATTTGGAAGTAAGTGTTTACCAAAGTCTACAATATCTGAATGATAATTTTTTGAAGTTTTATAAAGATAATTTAATATTTTTTCTTTCATATAAGAAGACGCATAGGATTCAAGTATTTTAATATTTTCATTTTCACTTAGGTCTAGACCATGCTCCATACTAGAAACAGATGCTGTAAGAGGCACTTTTATTTTTATAAGAGGAGATCCATTTACAAGAAAAACAGAGATATTAGAACTACCATTTTCGTAGACAGATAGATTTATAATACTGTTTTGGTTAAATGGGCTTGGAATAGATATTTCGGTTGATTCAAAATCCCCAGTACATATAAGATGACAAATAGAATCCATTCCAGTAAGCTCACCTACAAGCTTATCACCATGGAAAACAGCAAGCCCCATAACTTCCAAACTAGTTTTGTTTTTTATTGGGGTTTCGTTTGCTTTGTAACTGCCATCCATGTCCACATATGCATCTTTGTAATTTATATTGTGCGTAGAATCTGAGTTTATGCCACCTAGTATTGCTACTGGATTATATGAATTACTTTGATATGCTGAAAAAAAATCAGAAAGAGTTGTACTTGTTGTAAATCCAGTATATTCAGTGGAGTTTAGAATCTGTTCGTAATACCTTGCAGAAAGAGTTTCTAAGCTTGGCTTTGAATTATTGAGGAAATCTTCTGCAGAAGAACGACATATAATAATGTTACAATCAGGTCTTACTTCTATATTATTTATGAGAGTAGCAATATATTTAAAAACTCCTTCTACAGCCAAACTTTCCGATATTACAATTATTTTTGCATGAGATAAAGTTACCTGTTTACTTATATAGCTGTTAATTATATTAATTCCAGAAATAATAGTATCGCATTCTACAGTTGTTACAACAGTATTTGTATATTGCTCAGAACCACCTCCACCGCCGGTGCTGTTAGTGCTTGGAGCGGCAAACTGAAGTGTAAGCCTCAATAAATTATCATTACCTTTATCTATTCCAATTGCTACAGCATAGGACATTGTTTCAAGCCCTCTACTATCATAACATCCGTGTAAGGCTAAATAAAAGTATTATCATAATAATTAAACTAATAATACGTTTAATCATAATTTTGTCATGCCTCCCTTTGATGACTTCCTAAATTTTATGTTTGCGGCTATAAGGATTACAAAACTTATAAAAAAAACTAATATTAATTCATAATACTTATATACGGTAGCTTGCATAAATTCTGTAATACTAACATTTGTATGAATTAATGTTAGCGAAAGGAGAAGTACAGAAAATGGATGTGTTAGCATTTTAGAATCAGATACATTTGATATTTTTTTAAAAATATAAATTAACAGTGCCATAACAATACTCAAATATGAAAAAACTAGCATAATCCAAAGGAAAACATATAGGGCGTCTGTTCTTTGAAAGAATCTACCAAATTCTATTGACCTAGATAAACTGTATATTGCAAGGGTTTCGTCTGTATTTGTTAAATAAGAAAATACTAACAGTAAGCTTGTTACGCTTAAAAAGAGATAAACTGCAGAAATTACTATTGCAATAATCGATATTTTCTTAAACTGTTTAGTATTTTTTAGAAATGGCATTATAAAGTATAAAATTGCAATTCCACCAAAGGCGAATATATTACTAGCTCCGCTCAAAAATGTTGCATTTAAGCCATGCCCTAAAATGGGAAATAATCTTTCATATACAAATAGTTTTGAAGTTGATAAAAAAATAATAAGCATGCTTGCCAGTACAACTGGCAGAATTATCAGATTAACATTTATTATTGACTTAAAACTGGTTCGATTGGCAATGGAAGCAGCTGCTATGAATAGAAAGCTTATTACTATTATGGGTGTTTTAGGAAAATATATAATCTTTAAGTTTTCTGAAAAATATTGAAGTAGGGTAGAAGTAATCATTGAAAATAGACCAATATAGGCTATGCCAATAAAATATTTAAGCCATTTTCCACCTAAATACTCACTAACATCAAGGATATCCTTACCTGTAAAATTTTCAAAAAGCTTGCAAATAGTTAATGTAAAAATAACTGCTAAAATACTAATGAAAATAACATTAATCCAGGCTGAAGAACCGACATGAATGAATTATATTTTCTGGCAGATTTAATAGAATTTGATTTGCCATTACAACACATATAAGACTTATTGCTTCAATTGATCCGATTTTGTGAATATCCATTAAGCTAAATTCCTTTCTTTAAGAATGATATTTCCATTTCATACTTACAGGGTTTTGAGAGTTTTCTCTTTTAGCATTTAAAAAATCTGGACGTTTTTCTCTCCTCCAAATTGGCGGTAGAAAAAAAGTAGAGTCTGTTTTTTTATTTGTTACAGGTAAATAAGGCGAAAGATAAGGAACTCCAAAAGAATTAAGATTTGCTAAAACTATTAAGTTTATAAACAATGCAAACCCAATTCCTAAAAATCCAAATAAATAACCTGCAGCTATATAGATAAATCTGGAAACACGAATGCTAAAACCAAGTGAAAAATCTGGAACAGCAAGAGAAGATATACCAGTAATTGCAACTATAATAATTAAAATTGGACTTACTAGACTTGCGTTAACTGCAGCTTCTCCAAGGACTAATGCACCTAATATACCAATTGTTGGGCCTATAGGAGAAGGCACGCGCAACCCTGCTTCACGAATTAATTCAAATGAAAATTCCATTAGAACTATTTCAAAAATAACAGGGAATGGAACTGTTTGTCTTGAAGCGGAAATAGCAAATAATAATTCAGTAGGAATTAATTCCTGATGGTAGTTTGTAATAGCTACATATACTCCAGGAAGTAGCAGAGCAAGGACAGTTGCAATCAACCTTATTATCTTCAGTAAATTTGTAAACTGATTTTTAAGGTTAATATCTTCGGGGGATGACATAAAATCTATAAGAACACTTGGAACTACTAAAACATAGGGGCTACCATTTACTATTATTACAACTCTGCCACCTAAAAGAAAATTTGCTGCAGTATCTGGCCTTTCAGTGGAAACTATCTGTGGGATTGCAATGTGGCTGTTATCTTGTATAAACTGTTCTAGCTGACCGAGATGATACCAAAGTATCTATATCCAAATTATTTATTCGATATTTAACTTCACCAACCAATTCATCATTTGCGATATTTTTAACATAACATATTGCAATTTTTGTTCTGGTTATTGTACCAACGTCGCATGATTCTATTATTAAATCTTCATTATTTATAATTCTACGAAGCAGAGATGTGTTTACACGAATAGATTCAACAAAAGCTTCTTGAGCACCTTTTACCACAACTTCGTTTTTGGGAGCAGTAACTGATCTTGCCTGAAATCCCTTTACTTCAATGCTAAATGCTTGTGAAAGGGTGTCTATAAATAATGCACAATTACCAGAGTTTATGTCTGAAATAATTTTTGCAAATTCGCTTTCTTTATGAATACTATTTTGTGGAATTAAAGAATTATATATATAGTTTTCTAAACTAAACTTTTTATGCCTTTTTATTGAAATATTACCTGCAACAGCAATTAATGTTGAATCGTTTAGAGATGCATTTGTATTAGATTTATTTTTTAGCATAAGAGGTTCTAGAACGAAATCATTTATCATTTTAGAATTTACCATTCCATCTATATATACTAAAAGTGCTTTAAATTCTTTATTTTTAGCTGTTAATGTAAACTCTCTTAAAATAATATCACTGTTTATAAGGCTATTGTATTTTACTTTCAAATAATCCAAATTAACATCTAAGCTTTCATATATACTCTGACCTTGCTTATCTTTTGGCTTAAGCTCCTCTGGGATAGTTTGGGTAAAGTTCATATCTGTACTATTTCCTTTTTCCTCTGGTGTCTCGGGAAGAGTAAAATAATACTTATCATGTGGGCTATAGCTTAGTACAGATGACACTATATTAAAGAATTTATTATTCATAAGATACCTTTCATATTTTTTACATTTGTAGTTTAGTATTTACTATTTTTGGGGATGTATACTATAAAAAAAGTAATAAAATTACAAATATATAAATATAAATTAATTAAATAGAATAGACAAACATTTTTAAGGAGGAAAATTAAAATGGAAAATTTGGGATTATATCAAGATATCGCAAATCGTACAGACGGAGATATTTATGTTGGGGTGGTGGGACCAGTACGAACAGGTAAATCGACATTTATTAAAAGATTTATGGATTTACTTGTAATTCCTAATATTGAAAATAATTATAAAAAAGAAAGAGCTAGAGATGAGCTACCACAAAGTGCCGCAGGCAGAACAATAATGACTACAGAGCCAAAATTTGTGCCAAATGAAGCAATAGAAATTACAATTGGAGACAACTTAAAATTAAAAACGAGATTAGTAGATTGCGTGGGATACTTAGTAAATGATGCTATAGGATATATGGAAGATGATATCCCTAGAATGGTAAAAACACCATGGTCAGATGAGGAAATTCCATTTGAAGTTGCAGCAGAAATGGGTACAAAAAAAGTTATAACAGAACATTCTACAATAGGTGTATTAGTTACAACAGATGGAACAATAACAGGCATCCCAAGAGAAGACTACATTGAAGCAGAAGAAAGAGTTGTAAGAGAGCTTCAAGAATTAAATAAGCCGTTTGTAATTGTATTAAACTCTGCTGTGCCTTTTTCAGAAGAAACTAAAGCTTTAGCAAATTCTCTAGAAGAAAAATATAAAACAGCAGTTATTCCAACAGACTGTGCAAACTTAAATATGGAAAACATAAATGAAATATTTGGAAAAGTATTATACGAATTCCCATTAGAAAGAATAAACATAAATTTCCCAGCATGGGTAGATGGATTAGATGATACAAATTCAGTAAAACAGGCGCTTTATGAAGATATTGAAAATGCATTTAGAAATGTTCACGCATTAAAACAGGTGCAGGAAGGTGCAAACAGAATAAGCAAAACAGATGTAATAAATAGAACAACTATTGAAGAAATTAATTTAGGAACTGGTGAAGCAAATTTAAGTATAGAACTAAAAGAAGAACTATTTTACAAACAGCTTACAGAAATATCTGGAATGGAAATAACAAACGAAGGCGATTTATTTACAACAATAACAGACTTGGCAAATGTAAAAAAAGAATATGATAAAGTTTCAGATGCACTGTTGGAGGTAAAACAGAAAGGTTACGGAATAGTATCACCATCAATGGATGAACTCATACTAGATGAACCAGAAATGGTAAAACAGGGTTCTCGATTTGGAGTAAAATTACGTGCAAAGGCACCAAGCATACATATGATAAGAGCCGATATAGAAACAGAGGTTTCGCCAATTGTTGGAAGCGAAAAGCAATCAGAAGAATTAGTAAATTATTTACTATCTGAATTTGAAAGTGATCCTAAAAAAATATGGGAATCCAACATCTTTGGGAAAAGCTTACATGCACTTGTAAACGAAGGACTTCAAACAAAACTGCGGTAAAATGCCAGAAGAAGCACAAGAGAAAATTCAAGAAACATTAGAAAGAATAATAAACGAAGGAAGTGGCGGATTAATCTGCATAATCCTGTGATCTTGCCTCCTTTGGGGACGTTTCCCAAGGGTGGCTTTTACCCCCTTTGGGGACGTTTCCCAAGGGTGGCTTTTGCCTCCTTTTGGGACAGGTAATTAATTAATAAATTATTAAAAAAATACTAGCGCATTTGAAGAATATGTGCTAGTATTTATTATGTAATAGGGGGCATATTGGATATGAATCAATATCCTGGGGGAAATATCTAAATCGAAAGGAAGGGTAATGTCGAATATGCCAAGACAAGCCAGAGCTAAAAGCTCATCAAAAATCTATCACTGCATTATTAGAGGGATTGATAAAAGAGACATTTTTTTAGACGATGTGGATAGAAACAAATTCATGAAGGAGTTGTCAGCTACAAAAGAAAAATTCAAGTACAAATTACATGCGTATTGTTTAATGGATAACCATGTTCACATATTAATTGAGGAAAAAGAATCTGAACTTGCTAAAATAATGCATGATTTAATGCTTAAGTATTCAGTATACTTTAATTTAAAATATGAAAGGGTTGGACATTTATTTCAGAATAGGTTCATAAGTAAACCTGTTGAAACTGAATTGTATTTGCTTACAGTTCAAAGATATATACATCAAAATCCGCCATATATGCAAACATATAGATGGAGTAGTTATGGACAGTATGCTGGAAGCAAAAAAGGTATAGCAGATACAGAGCTCATTTTATCCAGATTTGGAAAAAATGGGAATAAAGCAAAAGAGGAATTCAAGAAATATACATGTGATAAAAGTTTAAAGATTTCAGTAGCTGACTATAAAGACAGTGAACTTGCTGGTTCTGTACCAGATAGTAAAGTAGTTAAAATTATAGGCGAATTATTAAACTTAGAAAATATATTTGAAATAAAAAAATATAATACAAAGATAAGAAATAAGTTCTTAAAAAAAATATTCGAAATAGATGGGATTACAGTGGGGCAATTGTCTAGAATAATGGAAATTGACAAAAAAACACTTTATAAAATAAAAAATGGCTGAAATATAACCTGTCCCAAAAGGTGGCAAAAGCCACCCTTGGGAAACGTCCCCAAAGGAGGCAAAAATGGCGAAAGTAAGTAGTGTGTTTGTATGTAGCAATTGTGGATATGAATCTACAAAGTGGTTGGGAAAATGTCCTGCATGCAATGAATGGAATAGTTTTTATGAAGAAAAAATTGAAAAAAGTAGTGGGGCGAAAAAGTCTAAAGCAAGTTCTGCTATTCCAACAAGCTTAAGTAGTATTGAAAAAACTGAGACTACCAGAGTTAGTACTGGTTTTGATGAATTAGACAGAGTACTTGGTGGAGGCCTTGTTAAGGGCTCGCTTGTTTTACTTGGAGGAGAACCAGGTATTGGAAAATCTACATTAATTTTACAGATTTGTAATTTAATTAAAGGCGAAGGCAAAGTTTTATATGTTTCTGGAGAGGAATCTGGAGAGCAAATTAAACTTAGAGCAGATAGACTAGGAATACATAATGATTCTATTTTATTTTTAGGAGAAACAGATATAGATGTAATACAAGAAACGATTATTAGTATAGAGCCGAAACTTGTTATAATAGATTCTATACAAACGATGTTTAGTAGTGAACTAACTGCCGCGGCAGGAAGTGTAAGCCAAGTTAGAGAAATTACTTCTAGAATAATGAGATGTTGTAAAGAAAATGCGATTACAACAATTATCATTGGGCATGTAACGAAAGATGGTAATATTGCTGGACCAAGAGTCTTGGAACACATGGTAGACACAGTATTATATTTAGAAGGTGAAAGATATTTTGCATACAGAATTTTAAGAGGTGTTAAAAACCGTTTTGGTTCTACCAATGAAATTGGAATGTTTGAAATGCAAGATAAAGGAATGGTAGAGGTTAATAATCCGTCTTCAATATTATTGGAAGAAAGAGATGAAGTCCCAGCAGGTTCTATTGTTGTGGCTAGTATGGAAGGTACAAGACCTTTGCTTGTAGAACTTCAAGCGTTAACTACTATGAGTATTTTTGGAATGCCTAGAAGAACTGCTAATGGAATTGACTATAATAGATTAACTTTACTTATAGCAGTACTTGAAAAACGAGCAGGATTGCCACTTGGAAATCAAGATGTTTACTTAAACATTGTTGGTGGAATTAAAATAAATGAACCTGCCCTAGATTTAGGAATAATTCTTTCTGCTTGTTCAAGCTATAAAAATATTCCAATACCTAAAGGAACAATTGCAATAGGCGAGGTTCGGATTAACAGGTGAAGTTAGAGCGGTAAATATGATAGAAAAAAGAATAAAAGAAGCAGAAAAATTAGGTTTTAAAACATGTATTATTCCAGAAAGTAATAAAAAACTATTGAAAGAAAAATATAATTCAGATATAATAGGCGTGAAAAATATAATAGATGCAATGAAGTATCTAAAGCTAAAATAGTGACAGAAAGAATGTGGTTAAGTGGAAGAAAGCACAAAAAAAGATGATTTCCAAATTGAAATACTTAAATTAATTGCTCCAGGTACAGAGTTAAGAACGGGACTTGAAAATATATTAAAAACTAAAACGGGAGCATTAATTGTTGTAAGTGATGCAAAAGAAGTTTTAGATATAGTAGATGGAGGCTTCTTTATTAATCAAGATTATACACCTTCGAGACTGTATGAGCTTGCAAAAATGGATGGAGCGATAATTCTAAGTGAAGACCTGAAAAAAATATTATATGCGAATGCACAGCTTATTCCATCTTTTGCAATACCTACAAATGAAACAGGTACAAGACATAGAACAGCAGAAAGAACAGCAAAACAAACAGGTCAATTAGTAATAAGTATATCACAAAGAAGAAATATTATTACTGTATTTAAGGGAAATTTTAGATATGTAATAGAAGATACATCAAAAGCTATATCAAAAGCTAACCAGGCATTACAAACTCTTGAAAAATACAAAAAAGTGTTTGATAGTAAATTAAGTATGCTTAATGAGTATGAGTTTAACGATATTGTTACTCTCGACAATGTAATAACATGCATACAAAGAGCCGAAATGGTTCAAAAAATATGTGAAGAGGTTAAGCGAAACATATATGAGCTTGGAGAAGATGGTAGACTTATAAAAATGCAGATGGACGAGCTTATGGGAGATTTTGAAATTGAAGAATTACTTATGATTAAGGACTACTTAATTGGAAATAAAAAAAATGAGCAAAAGCTTTTGGAGCAAATAAGAGAACTTTCAACAGAAGAACTTATGAATGGATTAAAAATAGCAAATTTGTTGGGGTATAAAAATTTTGAAAGTTATGAAGAAGTCGCAGTTTTTACAAAGGGATACAGAATTTTAAGTAAAATACCTAGAGTGCCAAGTAATATTGTTGCTAATATGATAAAATCATTTAAGTCATTTCAGCACATACTTATGGCAGATATTGATAAATTAGACGAAGTTGAAGGAATTGGAGAAGTACGAGCAAAAGCTATTAAACAATCACTAAAGAGAATGCAAGAACAATTTGTTTTTGACAATGTAATGTTATAATTTTTAGGAGGATTTATATATGAAAAAGAATACTATATGGATTTTAATTTGCGTAATTGTACTTGTTTTATTGGGAGCTTTAACATTTGGATATGTTTCTAAACTAACTAAAAATGATGAGAACCCAATTGTAACAA
>JAEEGL016570238.1_pt1 | contig 11210 bp, 5 predicted proteins | sample 9134231 | NCBI WGS metagenome assembly JAEEGL01 (sample SAMN16246548, study PRJNA631951) | gut metagenome | biome: gut microbiome; feature: rumen; material: fiber-attached | host: Bos | place: Iran: Karaj | collected 2018-10
AGGCCATCGCGGCGCTGTGAGGTGAGAAGATATGCTGAAAGATTTGAAAGAGCAGGTGTGGCGGGCCAATCTGCTGCTGCCCAAATACAACCTGGTCACGTTCACCTGGGGCAACGTCTCCGGCATCGACCGGAAGAAGGGCCTGGTGGTCATCAAGCCCTCCGGCGTTCCCTACGACGAGATGCAGCCCGAGGACATGGTCGTGGTGGATATGGGGGGGAAGGTCGTCGAGGGCAGATGGAAGCCCTCCAGCGACACCCCCACCCACCTGCGGCTCTACGCCGCTTTCCCCGACTGCGGCGGCATCGTCCACACCCATTCCCGCTGGGCCACCGTCTTTGCCCAGGCGGGCCGGGATATCCCGGCCCTGGGCACCACCCATGCCGACGATTTCTACGGTCCCATCCCCTGCACAAGGCCCCTGACGGAGAAGGAGATCGCCGGGGAATATGAGGCGGAGACGGGCAGCGTCATCGTCGAGACCTTCGGGGGCCGGGATCCCATGGCCGTGCCCGCCGCCCTGGTATGCAGCCACGGTCCCTTTACCTGGGGCCGGGACCCCATGGAGGCGGTGCACAACGCGGTGGTGCTGGAGGAGGCAGCCTTCATGGCCTGGCACACCCTGGCCCTGGAGCCGGACCTGAAGGGCATGCAGAAGCCGCTCCTGGACAGGCATTACCTCCGCAAGCACGGCCCGGGCGCGTACTACGGGCAGAAATAGCAAGGCCCGTTTGGGAACCGCAGCTTAACACCGCGAATAACGGAGAGGTCGGATCGCCGAAAGGTGTTTTCGACCTCTGTTTTTTTCGGCGTATGGGATGACTGCGAGATGCAGGGTCAGAGAGCTGCGGCGGGAATCGACGAAAACCGCAAAAGCAATTGCGGTTTTCTGGACGTCATGTTATAATCAGTTAATATATTCTGTCTTCTCCGGCGCATGGAAACAAAGGAGGACCATCATGCTCAGCCCTTTCGAGATCAAGACTCTGAAAAGTGTCGTAACCTCTCTTATGACGGAAAGGACGAACCCGATATCGGTCACGGAGATCGCTGTTCGCATCCATGAAACAGAAGCGGCGGAAAGCATTTGGCTCGCCCACAGAGGAGACTACCCGGGAGGGAACGGGTATCGCATCTCCGGAATGATCGAGGACCTGCCGAGCATCAAGCTGGTCGGTACGCTTGAACTGGGGACCGGTGCCTGCTTTGCATGGGATACCTCTATGCCGATCACCTTCCATGAAGCATGGCAGCCGTGGGGCGCCATCAATTCAGCGCAGAACACGACGGTGGTTTCACATCAAGGCGCCTTGTCGACGTCCGAGCGCGACCGGCTGCTCCTCTTCATCCAGAATCTCATCGGGGAAAACGGCGGGAAAGTCCTCTCGTCCTTTGCGGGCGAGCAGTGCCTGACGGATCCTGCTATCGTCCCCCTTCGCAGCCGTTTTTCTTCCTTCAGCATGATGCTGGCCGAGTTGTCTCCCGAGATCTGCCAGATTCGAGAAGAACCGAGCGGCACGAACTATCTCGTCTTCGGGACAGAAGAAGCGCCGCAGCCGGACTCTGCCTCGCAGACCTCGTCCCTCGGCCTGACAACCAGCGGATACCCGAAGACCGTGGATATCGAATCCGAAGAGAGCAAGACTGCCGTCGCCGAGATGCACGCCTTCGCCTTTATGGGATGGTGGAACGTTACGAGCAAGACTCTGAGAAGGCTGACCGGCTTCAACGGGAACAACCAGCAGGTATGGTGCGCCATCATCGCCGAAGAATGGAAAAAGGCAAAGCGCGAAAACAAGCTGATCTATCATACGACCTCCATTCGCCGTCCGGAGGAAGCGATCTGCGTTTTCAATACCGGGCTGGTGAGCACTGCGGGACAGGGCATCTATTTCATTCTGTCCGAGAATCCGGTCCCCAACCGGCAGCCCTGGTCTCTCTGCGAGATCACAGTGACCAACGACAGTTCCTCGGTCTTCTCTCCCCTCCTCACCACCGAGCTTCATCTTCGGGAAGCGCGGCCTCACCTGCAGGCCATGCGCCGGATCCGGCTCATCAACGCGCTGAGAGCGATCCGCGGGCAGCACCTGTCGATAGGCAGCGTGCTGCGGCAGATGGAAGACGGTTATCTGCTGACCAAAAACGATATCACCGAAGTGCGCAATTATCTGGACAGCCAGCTGGAGCTTCGGTCCAGCGGCTTGCTGATGGGGCTGGGCATCTCCGCGGAAGCGGCGATCCGGTTCGACGATCTCGTATCCATCGTCGGAGACAATCCGGCGGTCGGGTATCTGGAAAGCCTTGAGGAAAACCTGAGAAAGGTCCTGGAGATTATTGCAGATACGCTGAAGGATATCCTCGGCATCGGCAATATTTACGATGAGGCGTATCCGACCGGCAAATGCAAGGCCCTGCTCGACGAAGCGTCGGAGGGGATCTTCGACGAGGGAAGCACGGCGGACTATATTTCGAAATACGCCTTCTGGTTGGAAAAGCTTTCGGAGCTGGCCGGTCTCCTGTGGCACAGGGACAAAAGCAAGCTGGATACAATCAGCGCGGATCTCCGGCAAACCTCCGCGATCATGAATTTCATCAGCGATACACTGTCCGAAAAAGAGGAGGAGCAGCTTCGGGCCAATCAATTGGATGAGCTGCTGGACCAGGCCGAAACGATGCTGAAGCTGGCTGCGTCGGAAATGCGCGGCCCGGAGGCCGTGCAGCCGACCGCGCCGGAGGAAGATGAAGACCAAAGGGAGGAAGGACGGCCTTTGCCCCTTCCGGTGGAAGAGGATAACCGGCAGGCTGCGGACGAACCGCTCCCCGACGGAGAAGACATCCCGGAACCGGATCTGGATGATCTGTTGGATGAGATCCTTTCGGACACCGCCGACGAAAGCATCTCCGGACTTTCGTCGCCCGCAGCTGCGGAGACGGCGCCGCCGAAGGCCAAGCCGGCAAAGAAAACGAAGAGCGCCGGCGAGGAACCGAACCGCTCTGAAGACATTCTGGATGAAGAACTGATCCGCGCGTGCAGGGAGGGTGAAACAGAACCAGAAACGACCCCCATGGAAACCGGGCCCTGGCATATGGAGGCTTCGTGGGTGCTGGACTCCGCCGTCTCTGCGGAAACGCCGGAGCTGCGCATGCTGACCGATCCCGACATGCGGACCTGGTCGAATATGACTGCCTGTCTCTGCCATGCGCTGTTCCTGGGGAATACGGAGGCCGCCGAAAACCTTCTGTTTGACGCGCCACCCGGGGTCACGCATGAGCTTTTCAGTTTCCTGCTTTGCATACAGAAGATCCTGAACCGTCCGGAGGATACGGCCAATCAGCTCTACACGGCCAATCAGCACCTGCGCGCACTCCTGTCGGATCCGTCGTATTCCGCCGCCGCGCACCCGGCCGTCGCCCTATCGGTCGCCGCCGCGCTGCCGATCCTTTCTTCCCGCGTCCTGCAGAAGACCGCCATGGTCGATGTTTTTGAAACCATAGAGCCGATGACGTTCGACCCCGAGGTAGCCGCGGGTATCGCTGAGCTGAAGGCCCATCTGTTTTCCGAGCGTGCGGATGACGAATACAAGCGGATGCAGGATGTCACCGTCCGATTCCGATCCGCGATCAACAAGTCCAACCGCGAGCAGACGCTGGAAAAGCTTCGGGAAAAGGGTCAAAGGCTGAGCCATTCTTTCAGCGAGAGCACCATCACATACGCAAATGCCCGCAAGGTCCTGTACAATCTTTCCAATGCGGAAAAATCGCCGCGCACATACGAGATGCTGCAGAGCCTCACGGAGAGCAAAGCGGCAGGCAGAACGCTCCCCTTCCGGGACAAGGGCGAGATCGAGGACTACATCGACGATCTTCAGAGGAGCCTATACCACAGCTCCCGGGTCGAAACAATCACTGGCGGATACCGGCTGTACATCGTCAGGCAGATCACCGAATTGAACGCCGCCTATCGCGAGCTGCTCGGGATCCTCGCCGCCGACACCGACGTCTCTGTCTACGATGCGGAATGGTTCATGCTCCTGGGATCGGCGCAGCAGACGGTTTCCAGCCGCGCCGACGCCGCGATCCGAGAGCAGCTGCCCTACGCGCCGCTGCGGGATGTTCTGCTGAACTACTGCGCGGTGGGACCGGGCGATCCCCCCTGGGATCCCATGTTGGAGCTGTCCACCGTGGTCGAATACGGCAACGGCGAAATCTGGCCGCTGCTGGAGGATGACAAGCGCATCGTATCCCTGATCGATCTTGGCGGGCTGGCGGAGAAAGTCTTTACCGTTTCGAGGCCACCCCAGACGTCCTCCGTGCAGGAGTTCACCGACGTGGCAACCGGGCTGATCCGGCGCTGCTACGGCGCTGCGGCCATGTTGAGCGACCTGAAGTGGGCCAACGTGATCGATGAACGGGAATACAAGGAGCTGTCCGGCAGCCTGAGCCGCAGCATCGGCTGGCTCCGGCGATACTGTGACCTGCTGAAGGCGGGGAACACGGGCCCCAACGAGCTGCCGCCCCTGCTGCGCAATGACATTGAGATCTGGTACTGCGAGCAGCGGATTCGCTCCCGCATCGAGCATATGGCAGAGATAATAGAGAATGAGGTCAAAGGGCAGTTGAGCCTGAGCCCGGAGAACGCCGGGCTTATCCGGGCCGAGCTTCAGAAAAGCGTCCAGAACAGTGATATCCGGGGCATGATGAACCGTTTTTCCGATCTGGTGACCAAGGTCTCCATGCTGAAGGAGGATCCCCAAAGCGTGGATCTTTTCTTCAGCCGCCGGATCTATGATTCGATTTATTATACGATCAAGGGGGAAAAGTGGAGCTCCGGGGTCATGCAGGGCATAGAGGCTGTTTCCGATGAGATCACCCGTGTCCTCCGGTTCCAGCCGACCTACCCGGTATTCGGAGAAGCCAAAAAGATCGGAGCGGCGCTCAGCTCCATCAAGCGCGCGGCCGATCCTTCAGAGCTTGCGAACAACAGGAGCTTCCTGGAGGATCTGGTCAGCCTTTTCCGCTTCCTTGGGTTCATTCAGCCCTCGCTGGAGGTGCAGAACAGCGACCTGTATCTGTCCTTCGGCGTACAGGATCGATCGATCTGTCCTCTGTCAGAGCTGGGGCGCGGCATCATGACCCGCAGCGAGGGCGGCCGCGGCCTGCGAGCCCGCTACCGGATCCAGCCTGTGGACAGTGTGGACCAAATCAGCGGCCTGCTGACGACCATCCAGCCGGATACCACATCGGAATACACGATCCTGTTGTGCCCGTTTGAGATCAGCTTCGACGAACGCAGGGAGCTGATCATGCGGTCTCGCAGCAGCGAGAGCAATCACACCTATTTTCTGCTGGACAAGTGCTTTATCCGCTTCGCCATGTTCTTCTCGGAGCATGAGCGGATGAAGGCGTTTTACAGCTGCTGCACCCATCTGATGCGTCTGTCCCCCTATGATGTGAATACGGTCCCCTACGCAGGCGCGGGTATCTTCTTTGGGAGGTCCAGCGAGATCGAGCGCATCATGAACGCGCCGGGCGCCAGCGTCATCTACGGCGGACGCCGTCTCGGAAAGACCAGCATCATGCGCGAGCTGGAATGGCGGTGGCTGAACCAAAACAACAGCAATCTGGCGGTGTATCTGGATCTGAAGAACGAAGACAACCTGCGGCCGGAGATCACGCTCTGGTATCTGATCGCCCGGAATCTCTCCGGTCAGATCAAGGATCTGATCCGTTTTCCGGTCAATACCGGCGCCGCGAGCAGCCAGGAGATCATCAACGACGCCCAAGAGATCATCGAGATCATCCGGAGCCATCTGCAGACAAGCGGCGGCAAGCTGCTTCTGCTCCTGGACGAGAGCGACAAGCTGATCTACCGGGATACGGTGCGCCACCGTGAGCACTGGGAGGAGGGCAGCCGGATCAACGAGCTGATCAAGCTGATCAACGTCAACGAGAACCGAGTCAAGGTGGTCATGGCGGGTCTGGACAGGGTGACGCGTTTCGTGCGGAACCTGAACGCCTATCAGATGCAGATCGACCCCAACTGGGAGGTCTTCCAGCGCTTCAACAACAATATCCCGCTGCAGCCTATGGTGGGCAACGACATGAAAAACGCCTACGATCTCGTCGACCTGCCCTTCAAAATGATGGGATACAAGCTGGATCACCAGAGCATCAAGTATATCCTGCGGGTGAGCTGCTTCCGTCCGAACCTCATCCAGAACTATTGCTCTCACCTGTTGACCCAGGTCCATACGGACCATGAGATCACGTTTCTGAAGGATTCCCTCTATCTGGATATCCCGAATGAAAAGGTCGTCTCCATCTACGAAAGCCAGGGCAGCAGCGCGAAATTCCTTGAATCACAGCGGGATCAGAGCATACGCATCCCCCTGAACGTGGGGGTGACACTGGTATACGCCCCGGTTGCCTATGCCGTCGCGCTGATGAGTTTCCGAGAAAGCATCCGGGGCATGTTCATTGGCTTTACACCCCAGGAGGTTCTGGCGGAGATACTGAAGCACAACCAGCAGTTTGCCGACAATACTGCTTCCGCGCTGGAGTATATGACCACGATCCTGAACGACCTTTCGATCATGGGGGTGCTTCGCAGCATCCATGAAAACGGCACCGTCCGGTATGCCCTGTTCAGCCACTATATGCTGCAGATGCTGGGCGACGAGGCACACATCCGCACCGAGCTGGAAGCGAATCTGAAGATCTATGTGGAGCGCAACAGCCGCACCTCCGAGGAGGTACGGGAGATGTACGCGGACCGTTTTTCCACGGACGACGACTTTTCTCCCATGACGATCGTCCAGACGGAGAATTTCCGCACGATCCTGGAGAATAACGGCTGCGCAGTGGTCGTTGGCTCAGAGATGCTTCTCCTCCACAAGGTGCCTGAGGTATTGCGGCAGATGAAGCTGTGGGGTTCGCTGCACCACGTGGTGGCCATGACAGCTGCCGAGTACGACCTGCTGGATATTGACAGCGTGTTCTCTCCCGACCAGGACGGGAAAACGCCCCTGATCATCGTGAACGAGGGCTGGACGCAGGAGATGGTGCGTGAGATCGAGAACCTGCACCGGAGCAACGCCGACATTATGGTGATCATGACGGCGGACCCCCGGGTCTGCGCCTCTCAGCCGGAAATGCTCGCCGGGATTCCGGAGCAGAACATCATTCATCTTACGAGACTGGAACGTTCTTTCCGAAACAGCTGGTTCGAGCGCACGCTCGAACTGCTGCCGGAGCGGACCGGCAGCAGCAGAGGAGACCGGCCGGAGGACCTTTCAAGGATCGAGCAAATAGTCGGTACATGGCCCCAGTTGACTATCGATTTCCGCGTTTTTCTCAAAAACGCTGCGAACATCGGCCTTGAAAGTGTTCTGTCGGCATTCGCGCAGAAGGTGAAGGAGCAAGCGGCCCACTATTGGGAGATAATGGGCATGACGCAAGTGCCTTCGGAGATATGGGATGTGATCGCCGGCTTCGAGCGCCTGAGCGACTGCATTGCGTATGCGAAGATCGAGGGCATCGACCGGCGGCAGATACTCGATGCAATCACGTATCTTTACCATATGAACGTGCTGGACATCGATGTCACCCGGATGGAGGATTCCGAACATGGCGGTCTTTATCGCGTCGACCCCTACGCAATCGAGCTGGGAAAGGCGGTGGCCGGCAGATGAGTGTCTGGGAAAGCGGAACCGGAAGAGAATGGCTTAAAAAGCTGATCCTGCTTTGCAGAAAACCGCAGCACCGGCTGCTGGTGGTCACAGGCAGCATGGAGCTGCCGGATTTGTCGGATCCCCGATGGAAGCTGCAGAATACGCACGTCGAGAAGCTGCAAACGCCCAAAGAGCTGTATTCTTTGAGCATAGAAGACACAAATCGGATCATTCTGCTGCGTTCTCTCGTCAATGAAGAGCTGGTAAACGTGGAACAGGGGCTGACGACCGTTCGTGATTTCTGCAAAAAGCAGGGATATACCCTGTTGTTCGCCCCCTATTCCTTCTCCTCCGTCGACCTGGCGCAGTTATTAACGGACGCGCGCAGATGCGAGCGTGACCAGTGGCTTGCGGATATCGCCCATTGGATCGCCGTTTCCGTCAGCATGGGCGTCATGCCATGCTACTACAGCGTACTTCGTGAGTTTACCGCGATGAAGGAGAGCAGCCCGGACACCCTGCCCTCCGCGAGCGACTGCCAGTTCCGGTATACTCTCGCCACCCAGCAGCGGCCGGGCTTCAAACGTATCCGCAAATGGTTCATCGGCCGGAAAGACCTTATGCTTCAAAAACCGGGGCAGTATGCCGATTCGTGGATCATCCTCTGGTCGTTTGGACTGGCGAGCCAACTGGACGGTCAGTGGGAGCTGTCGCCGGCGCTGCTGGAAGGTCCCGGCCTGATCGGCGAGCGGATCCGCAGGATCACCGCCGCGAATCATATCAACATCCCGCCGATCTATATGGCGTGGGTCTACTATTGCGAGCGAAAATACAAGCTTTGCGAGGAAGAAGGAAATCAGCTGATCATCCGCTACCCCGCTGACGTTCATGAGGAGCTGAAAAGGCTGGGGGACGGCATAGATCCGGCAGATCTGGCGCTGTGCCAAAATGTGCGGGATCTCAGGAACTGGCTCCAGCACGGGGACACGGAGACCTACGGCAGATCCTATTACCAGACGGACTACCTGTGTCATCGGACCTGTATGACCGTGATCAAAAAGCTGAAGCGCAGCGGCGCGGAGCGCTGACCTCCGTCCCAACCTGCCTCGGCGGATGGGAAGAGTCGGTCAGGTCCGAACCAGGACGGCTCACAGACCGCTGCGGCCGTCTTCGCCGATCCCACATCTTCCGAAGGAGAAAAAACATGCTGGAAAGCCTGAAGTTCGTCGGCACCCAGGTGCTGATCCTGTTCATCATCATGGCCGTGGGCTTTGCCTGCCGGAAGCTGCGGGTGCTGAATGAAGGGGGCGTGAAGGGCCTCACGGACCTGATGCTCTGCGTCATCACCCCCTGCATGATGTTCAAGGCCTTTCAGCAGCCCTTTGAGCCTTCCCTCCTCCGGGGTTTCCTCATCACCTTGGGGGTGGTGGCGGTGATGTATACCCTGGAGATCTGCCTGGCCAAGCTGCTCCTCCATGACCGGGACGACGCCCGGCGGCGGGTACTGCACTTCGGCGCCGTCATCCCCAACTGCGGCTATATGGCCCTCCCCCTGCTGCAGGAGCTCTGGGGCGCGGAGGCGGTGATCTACGGTGCGGCCTTCAATACCGCCCACGTTCTCTTCCTCTGGACCTACGGCCTGGGACTCATGAGCGGGGGCAAGGCAAAGCTCTCGGCACGCAAGGCGCTCGTCAATCCCGGCACCGTCAGTGCGGTGATCGGCCTCATCCTCTTCTTCTGTCCCTTCCGCCTGCCGGTGCTCATCGCCCGGCCCATCGACTATCTGGCGGCCCTCAACGCCCCGGTGCCCATGCTCATCATCGGCTTTTACCTGGCGGGGCTGGACTGGCGCACTGTGCTGCGCCGGGGAAACGAATATATCATGCTGGCCCTGCGGCTGCTGGTGGCTCCTGCCCTCACCCTGGGGCTTCTGTGGTTCTGCGGGGTGCGGGGGGTGCTGCTCATCACCAACGTGGTCTGCATGGGAGCTCCCGTGGCGACCATGTCTACCATGTTCGCCACGAAATATGACGCGGACCCCACCCTCTCCGCCGGGATGGTGGCGGTGAGCACCGTTCTGTCCGTCGTCACCATGACCCTGGTGGTGGGCTTCACAAGCTATATCGCCTAGTGCGATGACGCAATGCGCCCCCGGCCGGTTGGCCGGGGGCGCAAGCTATGTTTCCTTATTCCAGTTCCTTGAAGACCTCCCCCGGCTCGAAGGCGGGGACGGGCTGCTGCTTATTGTAGATGGCGTTGCCCACGTTGCGGCTGAAGACCTTCATGAACACTTCGTCCGGCACCTCGTCGGGAATGGCCCGGGTGACGGCGTCGGCATGCTCCACCCAGCCCTTCTTCCACTCGGCGTGGGTGAGGATGAAGAGGTCGCCCCGGAGGATGCCCCGTAGGACCCGCTCTCCCGCCTCCTCGGGGTCCCGCTCCATTTTGGACATGTCCACCTTGCTCATGTCCACCTTGGGAGCGTTGGGATCCGGCGTGGCGCCCTTCTGCACGAAGGGGCGGCCCAGGTGCTTGGAACTGATCGCATCGGTGGTAGCGCCCAGATTCGTGCGGAAGGGGCCGGGGCAGAAGACGCTTGCCCCCACATTGGTGCCCTGAAGGTCGATGGCCAGCGTCTCCATCGTTGCCATGACGGCCCGCTTGGTGGCGTTGTAGAGCACCATGCCGCCCAGGGGGATCAGGCCGTTTTTGGAGGCGGTGGAGACCACCCACCCTTCCTCCCCATGGGCCAGGATGCGGGGCAGGATCGTCTTGATGCCGTTGAGGACGGACTTGAAGTTGATCTCCAGCGCGAAGTCCATGTCCTCATAGCTGGCCTCCCAGATGAAGCCCTCCATGATGCCCACGCCCGCGTTGTTTACCAGGATGTGGATCTTGCCGAAGACCCGCTCCGCCTCGTCGGCGGCCCGGACGTAGGCTTCCCGGTCCGTCACGTCCAGCAGGACGCCGTGGACCGGCCAGCCATTTTCCTTGAAAATGGGCAGGGCGGCGTCGATGGCTTCCTGGCGGAAGTCGGCGATGACGATGTTCATGCCCGCTTTGGCGAAGGCCTTTGCGATACCCAGACCAAGGCCGCTGGCCCCGCCGGTGATGAAGGCGGTCTTTCCCTTGAAGTCTTTCATAGTCTCCTCCTGTTCCTGTTGTTGATTGCCTTTTGGGAGGATTATATACCAAAACCCTTGGAATTGCGATAGTCGGCGCAAAAAAGCCGGGGCAGCCGCTTGGCTGCCCTCGGTTCTGTTAATAAAGCCTCGCAGAGTTCGCAGCCCGCAGGCTGCGAAAAGAATGGAAATATTTTGGGCCGGAATTCACTTCCGGCCCAAAATACCTTTCGCGCAGCGGACTGTGCGAGCGCAAAGCGCGAGTGCGGGGAGCGAAGCGCGATCCCCTCTCAAATCGCAAGCGAAGAGCGCTTGTGATTTGATCTTAATACATTCCCATGTCGCCGCCGGCGGCGGGAGCCGCGGGCGCGGGAGGCTCGGGCTTGTCGGCCACAAGGGCCTCGGTGGTCAGCAGCAT
>JAEEGL010632370.1_pt1 | contig 11209 bp, 9 predicted proteins | sample 9134231 | NCBI WGS metagenome assembly JAEEGL01 (sample SAMN16246548, study PRJNA631951) | gut metagenome | biome: gut microbiome; feature: rumen; material: fiber-attached | host: Bos | place: Iran: Karaj | collected 2018-10
GGTCGGTGTAGCCTTGATGATAGTCGTTGAGGATGTTGTCCCAGTCAATGGGTGTGCCAGGCATGATGTCGTTGATGCGGTAGTTCTCCGTCCCCCAGCCATGAAGCGTGTCAGCGAGAGCCTTGGGATGTTGGTAGTAGTTGAGCACCTGTTCGATGCACGTTGCCACACACCCTACAAGGCAAGGTTCATCGCTCACTTTCACGCCCTTGTCTATATAGTAGGGGCACGAGAGGTTGAAGGGTGCCTCCTGATGGCGAATGCTTTTCAACAGCGGCTCCACTGCCCTACCCTTTGTCCGTTCAGCATAACGCGGCTGAACCCGATAGGCACGCAATATCTCCTGCAAGCCTTCAGGCATGTCGTCGTTGATGCTTTCGGGGTTGAATCGAAGGCTATGCGCCAGTACACGACCGTCGCGCCGCACCATGTGCCTCTGCGCCTGCAGAGGGAGGACGGACAGCACGGCCATCAGCAACAGGCCGCAAGCACGCTTCATCGCTCGGTTCGTCATTGGTTTATTCGTATAGGTAGAACATGCGCTCCATCATCTGCCACTTCTCGTTGCTCGTTGCTCCCTTGGCACATTGCTGGAACATGGCCATATAGTCCTCCCATTCCTGCTGGCGCGGCAACGTGGCCAGACGTGCCATTGCCTTGTCCCAGTCGAAGTCAAGGGGCGTATCTACTATCATCACGATGCGCGTCCCGAGGATGTAGAGTTCCATCTCCAGGATGCCCACCTCCTTTATGCCGTCGCGTATTTCCTTCCACGAATCCTCGCGGCTGTGACGACGACGGTATTCGGCAATCAGCTCAGGGTCGTCCTTCAGGTCCATCGTCTGGACGTAGCGCTTCACGGGCACACCATGGTGCTTCTGTACAAATCCTTCTGTCATAATGTTCCGATATAACTTTCTATTTGACTTTAACTTCTTTCGTTCTTAATCTGTACGTCCAGAAGCCGTAAATCATAATCATCACGAAACAGATAAAGGGCAGGACGAACGATACATTGACGGCAGGCCATCCCATGATGACCTTCTGGTCGATGATGAGCCCCTGCAAGGGCGGCATGAGCGCTCCGCCCACGATGGCCATCACAAGGAAGGCAGCACCGAGGGACGTGTCTTCGCTGCGCACGTTTTCAAGGGCAATGCCGTAGATGCTGGGGAACATGATGGACATGAACAAGCTGATGCACACCAAACTGTAAAGTCCCATCATCCCTTCGATGCAGATGGCTCCCAGCGTGCATATCGTGGCTCCGACTCCGAAGATGGCAAGCAGGCGACGCTGGTTGATGTACTTCATGATGTAGGTTCCGATGAATCGTCCCGACAGCGAAAGCGACATGGCCAATATGTTGTAGCGCTGTGCCGTAGCCTTGTCGATGCCGAGGTGGTCGGCATACTGTATGATGAACGTCCACACCATAATCTGAGCGGCAACGTAGAGCACCTGCGTGAATACGCCGTTGCGGTAAATGCGGTTCGACCACAGGCGAGCCAACGTAGTACGTGCGCTGCATTGCTCCTGTTCGCCCTTGAGCGAGGGCATCTTGGTGAGGGCGATGATGACGAACATCACCAGCACCACAAGCCCGATGGCCACGTAGGGGTCGCGAATGACGGCAAGGTCGTGGAGTCGGATGTTGGCCTTCTCTGCTTCGCTAAGACCATGATAGACAATCTGTCCTGCAGCATCGCGACGGTCGCTGATGAGGTTGGGCAGCACGATAAACGAAGCCACGGCCATACCCGAGAGCGAACCTACGGGATTGAACGCCTGAGCCAGATTGAGGCGACGCGTACTGTTCTCCTTCGAACCTAACGAGAGGATGAAGGGGTTAGCACTGGTTTCCAGGAAGGCAAGGCCGAAGGTGAGAATGTAGAGCGAGATGCAGAAGTAGGTAAACTCCTGGAACTGGGCGGCAGGGATGAAGAGGAAGGCTCCCACGGCATAGAGGCCAAGCCCGATGAGCACGCCTACCTTGTACGAATACTTTCGGATGAACAAGGCTGCGGGCACGGCCATCGTGGCATAGCCACCGTAGAAGGCAAACTGCACCATCGAAGCCTTGGCCGCCGACAGCTCCATCAACGTCTGGAAGGCTGCCACCATCGGGTTCGTGATGTCGTTGGCAAAGCCCCATAGGGCAAACAGCGTCGTAATGAGGATGAAGGTTACGATGTACTTCTTCTCCACCAATGGTTTCTTTTCCATATTATAATATTATTCAAGTTTCGGAAGTTAATACTTCTTATCGTCCAAGCCTGTATTGACAGGCATCGAGAAATGGTATATCGTGGGGGTGAAGCCGAATGTGTGACAATTGTGACAAAGGACAACCCATTTTTGCGCATTCCCCAAAAAGAACGGAACTGTACCTCTATAATTTATTAACTATTCTATTATCAATTAATTATTATTATAATTATTATTATATATATGTATATATATAGTAGTATATATAGTTGTGTGTAGTAGTGGAAAGTGTGGCAATTTTAGCGTGTGAAAAAACGCACTGTCCTTTGTCACAATTGTCACACTTAGTTTTGCACGTCGAGTAACTCCCGAAACATAAGTAATATTATAGGTTCACAATCCGACTCTATTCAACGTTTTTAAGTCATAATCACTCATTGTGAAGTACCTTGTTGACAAGGACCGTCACATCAGCAACGGTGAGCTCCCCGTCGTTGTTCATATCACCATAAGGGATTTCGAGGCCATCCCATCCAAACCCATTCTTTTGAAAAGAAATCCAATTCTTCTGCCTTGCTAACTTCACATGGAACTTGCTGCATCTGACGCCCGTTCCGTCGGGGTCATAGACATATAATGGGCAGATTGCAATTCTATCCACCCTCGACGGAAGGTTAAGAATCATATTATCTATTCCTTCTGGTGTCATGGGATTATTGTAGCAGTATAGGCCTTCTAAGGATGTGCTCTCGTGCACGTCGATCGTCTGCAGTTGGTTGTCCTGGCAATGCAAATCCTGCAAATCAGTGCACCTGCTAACATCAAGTGTCTGCAGTTGATTGTTCTGACAAGTCAAATGCCTCAAAGCAATGCACTTGCTAACATCAAGAGCCTGCAGCTGATTGTCTTGACAGTAGAGGTTCTTCAGCGATGTGAAGTACTCGATGCCCTTTAGGTTTTCAATGCCCAAGTTCTGACAGTCAATGGTCGTGATGTTAGGCACCTCGCTTTCAGAGATTCTTCCATCGGCTCCGTAATCTTGGGAAAGGATGAAGTTACGGAAGTTCTCATCGGGGAATGTCGTTTCGTTGATTTCTGCCACTGTGTTGTCAAACTCAATGGTCACCCAGTCTTTGTAAGGGGCGTAGGTGCTATCGTGGACATAAATGGAGTTCGTCAAGATATACGCACCCTCTGGAGCCGTGATTCGATAGCTGGGATGCAGGTTGATGGCGGTAAAATTAGCGACACTGCCGACATAACTGCTATTGGTTCCATATCCTCCCTTGACATTGATTTTGGTACGGAAGGAGGAATTATTACCGTTATAACCTACATAGAGCGTGGCGTGCTGCTCATTGCTGGTGTAATACTTTCCCATGATGCCACCCATGGCACCATCGACCGTTACCTCAATGTTGTCCGAAAATCCCAGTTCATACACATCCGTCGAGAGATTCTTATCTATAAAGATACCAGTTCCCGATGAGGTCACGTTCAGCACATTGTCTGTCTGACTGCTCCTGTTTCCTCGTATGTAAGTATGACACTTGCCCTCTATGCCACTTCCGTTGGCATAGCTGCAATTAATCTCTACAGTACCTGATACCAATATTCTAAGAGAGAATCTATTGTCTGTACTGGTTGAGCCCCTGATGACAGATGTCGTGCTTGATTCGAGCGTACAGTCTTGAAGATAAAGCGTATATGACGAGTTGTCATAGTAAGGTTTGTGATTGTTGTCCCTAATTGTGACACCGTTAATCACGCTCAGGTCGGCAGCATTCTCGCTTGTAACCTGCACTCCACAAATCCAGAGGGGATAATAATCCACTGCCGATACCGTTGTTGTCAACCCCAATAGGGTCAGCAGCATTGCAAATAGTTTCTTTTTCATAGTTCTGGATATTGTTTAATGGCTAATATTTATTAAATAACGTTTTTGTTGTCTAACGTTACTTGTATATGGGGCCGAAGTTCTGGCAAGCCCTGTAGTCGGCGCCTTCCTTGTCCATGCCAAAGGCGTTCCAAGCCGAGGGACGGAAGATGTCGGCATCGGCCACGTTGTGCATCGAGACAGGGATGCGCAGGATGGAGCACAGGGTGATGATGTCGGCACCGATATGGCCGTATGCTATGGCACCGTGGTTGGCACCCCAGCAGTTCATGACGCTATAGACATCCTTGAAGCAGTCCTTCGAGGCATCGAGACGAGGCACGAACCACGTCGTCGGCCATGTCGGGTCGGTACGGCGGTCGAGTATGTCGTTCACTTCGGGGTCGAGACTGACGGTCCATCCTTCGGCCAACTGCAGCACGGGGCCGAGACCCTTCACGATGTTCATGCGCATCATGGTCATGGGCATACCACCCTTCGTCAGGAAGTGGCTTGAATAGCCACCGCCACGGAAGTAGTCGCGGTCGGCAGGCATCCAGCTTGTAGCCTTCAGGCAGGCCTCTTGGTCCTCGTTGGTCAGTTCCCAATGGGGCTTCATCGTGGGCTGTCCGTCCTTGTCCGTCATGGCACCGGTGGCGTCGAGCGTAGTGGCGCCGGAGTTGATGAGGTGGATGAAGCCTTGGGCGGCAGTACCGCTCAATACATGACCTGTTACGCGTTTGACGGCCTCCGGGCTCCAGTAGGTGCGGATGTCCGAGAACATCACGCCACGGTTTGTCAGGAGATGGCCGAAAAGCATCGACATACCGTTGAGAAAGTCGTTCTCGGTGGCCAGCACGTCGGCCTCGCGTGCTCCGTTCCAGTCGAACGAAGTGCAGAGCATCGACTCGGGGAAGTCGAAGTTGGGCTTATAGTCGGTCCACTGGCGTTGCCCCTGCACACCGCCGAAGATGGCATTGTGGCCGAGGGCTTCCTCCTTGTAACCCATCTCCAAGAGACGGGGATTGCCGTGCATCAGGTCGCGGATTATCATCATCGTCTTCACGGTGAACTCCCAGTCTTGGTCTTTTTCCTCGCGCGTCTTTCCCTTGCCCTTGCCGTTGAAAGTCGTCATGGGCGTACCGGGGAACAGGGGACGGTCCTCGTTGTAGTCGTGGCCTTCCTGGGGCTTGCAATACTTCTCGACCCAAGCCATTGCCTTCTTGAATTCCTCGGGGTCGAAGATGCCGAAATCGACACGACGGAGGATTTCGACGAGTGAAACGTATTCCGTGCGCATTCCAAGGTAGTTCTGCAGGAAGTCGGCATCCACGATGGAACCGGCGATGCCCATGCACGTGTTGCCCATCGACAGGTACGATTTGCCGCGCCTCGTAGCCACGGCCTGAGCCGCACGGGCAAATCGGAGAATCTTCTCAGCCACGTCGGCGGGGATGGTGTTGTCGTCGAGGTCCTGTACGTCGTGGCCGTAGATGCCAAAGGCGGGCAGTCCCTTCTGGGCGTGTGCGGCAAGCACGGCAGCCAGATATACGGCTCCCGGACGCTCCGTCCCGTTGAAGCCCCAGACAGCCTTGGGATAATAGGGGTTCATGTCCATGGTCTCCGACCCGTAGCACCAGCAGGAGGTGACGGTAATCGTGGAGCCTACGCCCTCGCGCTCGAACTTCTCGGCACAAGCGGCACTCTCAGCCACGCGGCCAATCGTACCGTCGGCTATGACGCACTCCACGGGCGAACCGTCGCCGTTGCGGAGGTTAGAGGAAATGAGGTTAGCAACTGCCTTGGCCAGGGCCATGGTCTTTTCTTCCAAACTCTCGCGCACGCCACCCTGACGACCGTCGATTGTGGGGCGAATGCCAATTTTAGGATAATTCATAACGATATTGATTATAGATTGTTTTTCAGTCTTACAAAGGTAAGAATTAAAAGGTAAAGAAACAAAGATTTTACTGTTTTTTTACCATTGTGCCCCATTGTCGTCCCCGCTATCCCCATGTCTCGTCGTTTTCAGTCCTAAGTGCCACCCTCTTCTCCCCTGCCCTTCTTGCACTTTGTTCCTTGTTTCATCCTCCATTGCTCCAGTTCGTTACGCACCTTTCGTCTAAGCGTGGGTTCCCTTGCTCCTTGGAGTCCTTCTTGTCGGACAGCTGTCCGACAAGAGAAGCTTCCCGAAGCGATGACGATTGCTCCTTGGAGCGTTGCTTGTCGGACAGCTGTCCGACAAGAGATGCTCCTTGGAGCCTTGTCGTCCACTCCTGCAAACAACGTACTTTGAGCCTACAAGCATCCGGTTCTGTTCCTAAGAACGAACGGCACGATGCTCAGAGGAGAACAGCTTTGCTACGGCTTACGACAGCACCGCATCCATGGCGATGTCGTGGGGTTCGCAGGGGACAGCGTTCAAAAGTTGAAAGGGAAAACAAATGCCCAACTTGTAGGCATGAGGCAGACGCGGCAACAAGCGGTCGTAATAGCCACGACCTCGCCCGAGCCGATGCCCGTCGTGGTCGAAGGCCATGCCCGGGATGAGCGCAAGTTCTATATCGCCGTACAACGAACGGGGGAAGGTCTGTCCCGTGGGTTCAAGTATGTGAAAAGCCCCCTCGCACAGGCTTTCGCCACCCTTATAGTATTTCAAGAGTAAATCGTCCCCAACGACCACGGGCAGAAGCAGTTGTTTTCCCAAACGAAGTCCCTCGTCGAGGAGCAGCTGAAGACTGGGTTCATCGGGCAAGGCATGGTAAAGAAGAACCGTATGAGCCGACTGCCATAGGGGCTGTTCCATGATGCGACGACAGATGTCCCCCGACCACAGCGGAAAGGATTGGGCAAACTGAGACTTCAGTTCGCGGACATGGCGACGAAGGGCGGGCTTATCCATTAAAACAAGGCGGGCTTGCGGCGACGGGCTTCCTCGAAAGGAAGCAGGTCGGTTCGGGGTTTTGTCGTATCATTGCGCAGTTCCTCCTGCTCATGCTTCAGCGAGGCTTCGGCTTCGGCTCGGGTTTCTTCGCTCAGGAAACGCGAAGCCAACGGAGCATTCTGGCTAGCATCCTTGACCCAGAGAACGGGTCCCTCATAGACAGGCGCGATCTTCAAGGCCGTGTGCAACGGGCTGGTCGTGGCTCCGCCTATCATGACGGGGACGCGGATTCCAGCTTCGCGGAGTTGTCCTACGGTACGCACCATCTCCTCAAGCGAAGGCGTTATGAGCCCCGACAGGCCGATGATGTCCGGCTTCACCTCCAAGCACTTCTGCACGATGTCCTCTGCTGGCACCATCACGCCCATGTCGATAATCTCGTAGCCATTGCAAGCCATCACCACACCTACAATGTTCTTGCCGATGTCGTGTACGTCGCCCTTAACCGTCGCCAAGAGGACCTTGGGTTTCGCCTTGGGAGAAGGCTGTTGAGCGCTTGGTGTCCTTGGCTTTAAGTCAAGGGAACTTCCATCTTCCGGCTCGGGATTCTGCACGCTGAACTCAGCACTTCGCGTCAGCAGCTCCACAGCTTGTTTCATGGTACGCGCTGTCTTGACGACCTGCGGAAGGAACATCTTGCCCTCGCCAAACAGGGTGCCGACAAGGTTCATCCCCTGCATGAGCGGGCCTTCGATGATGGCCACGGCACTCTGATACTTCTGCATGGCCTCGGCAAGGTCGGCCTCCAAATGGTCGCTCACGCCGCGCTGAAGAGCCGTGATAAGGCGTTGCTCGACAGGCAGTTGCTGGAGATTTTCCCCTCCTGCCTCGCCGGATGCAGCTTTCAAAGCCGTATCGGCAGTTTTCTTGTCGGCTTCAATGGCGTTCGCGGCGTATGCAATCAGGCGTTCGCGTGCTTCGGCGGTGGGCTTGAGTATGACGTCTTCGAGCATCTGCAACAGGTCGGCGGGAATGTCGCTGTACATCACTTTCGACGAAGGGTTCATGATGGCCATGTCCATTCCGTGCTGTCGGGCGTGATAGAGAAAGACGGCGTGCATGGCCTCGCGCAGGAAGTTGTTGCCACGGAAGGAGAAAGAGAGATTGCTGACTCCACCGCTAATATGAACCAATGGGAAGTGTTGGCGTACCCAATCAATGGTGCGAATGAAGTCACGAGCATAGTTGTCGTGCTCAGCCATGCCTGTACAGATAGCCAAGATGTTGGGGTCGATGACAATGTCCGAGGCAGGGAAACCGACCTTCTCGATAAGCAGTCGGCACGCCCTCTCGCAAACCTCGATGCGACGCTCGTAACTGGTAGCCTGCCCCTGCTCGTCGAAGAGCATCACCACCACGGCAGCACCATAGCGACGAAGTTCACGCGCATGGGAAAGGAATACGTCTTCGCCCTCTTTCAGCGATATGCTGTTGACGATGGCCTTGCCTTGCAGACACTTCAGCGCGGCAACAATCACTTGCCAGTCGCTGGAGTCAATCATCACGGGCACTCGGGCAATGTCGGGGTCGCTGGAAAGCAGGTTGAGGAACGTCGTCATCTCGCGCCGGGCATTCAACAGCCCGTCGTCCATGTTGATGTCGAGCACCATAGCTCCGTTCTCGACCTGCTGGCGCGCGATGGAAAGGGCTTCGTCGTAGTTCCCTTCGTTTATCAGGCGCAGGAACTTGCGGCTGCCTGCCACGTTGCAGCGCTCGCCGACATTGACAAAACCAACTTCTGGGGTAAGCACCAGCGGTTCGAGGCCACTGAGACAAAGCAAGCCACCATTCACCCCTCGTCCATTCAACCCATCAACCCTATTCAACCCATCTGCGCCATAACGCTTCAGTTCTGCCAATGCTCGAATGTGCTCAGGCGTCGTCCCGCAGCAACCGCCGATGACATTCACAAGACCTTCGGCAACAAAGGGGCGCATCTCCTCCAACATCATGGAGGGAGTCTGGTCGTACTCGCCCATCTCGTTGGGAAGCCCTGCGTTGGGATAGGCTGTGACGTAGTAAGGCGAATGGGCAGCCAAGGTGCGCAGATTGGGAAGCATGTCCTTGGCTCCGAACGAGCAGTTGAGACCGACACTCAGAACGGGCGCATGGGATATGCTGATGAGGAAGGCCTCGATGGTCTGCCCCGTCAGTATGCGCCCCGAACGGTCGCTAATGGTGATGCTGAGCATCAAAGGAACGCGGATGCCAGTCCTCCGCATCGCCACCTCGGCAGCATATAGGGCGGCCTTGGCATTCAGCGTGTCGAAGATGGTCTCCATCAGGAGCGCATCCACCCCACCCTCTAAGAGTGCCTCCATCTGCTCTTGGTAAGCATCCGAAAGTTCGTCGAAGGTGATGGCGCGGCGCGCAGGGTCGCTGACGTCGGGGCTGATGGAACAGCTCTTGTTCGTCGGGCCGACAGAACCCAGGACAAAGCGGGGATTGTCCTTCGTGCTGTAGCGTTCAGCCGCTTCACGGGCGATGCGCACGGCAGCAAGGTTAATCTCGCGCACCAACATCTGAGCATGGTAGTCGCTGAGCGATATGCGCTGGGCATTGAAAGTGCAGGTGGTAATGAGGTCTGCCCCTGCTTCCAAGTACTGTTCGTGGATGTTACGAATGATGTCGGGCTCCGTCAGGCAAAGCATGTCGCCTATCGACTTCCCACGCGGAATCATGGTGCCCATCGCACCATCGAGGAGCAAAACACGCTTTTGTATAGCTTCTTCCAATCTTTCCATACCTTATAACCACATAACCTAAAAACCTTATAACCTCATAACCCCATAACCTCATAACCTCAAAACCTTAAAACCTCAAGTTCTTAACCCTTTGGTCAATCTGCTTTCGGGCTTCCTTGGCTTTTAACGTTTCGCGCTTGTCGTATTCTTTCTTGCCTCGAGCAACTGCGATGTCGAGTTTTGCACGTCCGTTTTCATCTATATATAATAAGGTAGGGACGAGAGTGAAGCCAGGGGCTTTCAGCGCAGAGGCTATCTTGCGAATCTCACGACGGTTGAGGAGGAGCTTGCGGTCGCGACGCTCCACATGGTTGTTGTACGAGCCATGTTCGTAGTGGGCAATATACATATTCTTGACCCACACCTCGTTGTTGATGATGATGCAATAGGTATCGACGAGACTCGCCTTAGCGGCCCGAATGCTCTTTATCTCCGTGCCCGTCAAGACGATGCCTGCCGTATATTCGTCAAGAAGCAGGAAGTCGAACGCTGCCCGCTTATTCTTAATATTAACCTTACTAACAAACGCTTTCTTCTTTTCTGCCATCTCTAATCTTCTAATCCCTAATCTCTAATCCCTAATCTCTAATCCCTAATCTCTAATCCCTAATCTCTAATCCTTAATCTCTAATCTCTAATCTCTAATCTCTAATCTTCTAATCCCTAATCTCTAATCCCTAATCCAAAATCCCTAATCCTTGACAACTTCCGCAAAGTTGTCAACATGTTCGTCGATATACCGAGCCACAGTTTCGGTCACGCTGGGTTCCATCTCTATGAACGCATCGTCAAGGTCGTCGAACTCTTCGTATTGCTCGTATAGCGCCATGAACTCTTCGTCGGTGCAGTCGCGTGTCAGTTCCTCACCATATCGCTCGTAAAGCTTACGACCGTCGTATATGAGATTGCAGAACTCGCGTGCTCCCCATAGCCTCATGGCCTTTGCAAAAGGATTGAGGAAGATGAAAGGACCGTAGCCGTTATGGATAAGCTGGATGAATCCGCCCTCCATGACTTCACGCTTCACAATCTGATAAGCCAGGAGCGTAATCTGGTCGGCTGAAAGCCCCTGCATCGCCTCGCTCGTCAGCTCGCAACCGATGGACGACAAAGTACGTTGGGAAAACAGTTCGACAAAGGTCTCAAAACCCTTCTGTGCGGCATCAATAATGTCTTTTTCGCTGATATTTGTCTTCATAACAGGGACAAAGATACAAAATATTGACCAATCGGAGCGAAAAAATCCAAGAATTATTAGGACTTGTAACCAATTTTAGGTATATTTGCACGGAGAAACATTAAGTTTTCACTTATTTCTTTATTAATTATGGTATATTCAAAAGAAGTACAGAACATGTGTTGTGTGGCCAAGGGTCCCAACCATGGTCCCGCTCCCATCCCAGAGGAAGGCAAGTGGGTACAAGCAAAGGAAATCAA
>JAEEGL010852983.1_pt1 | contig 11209 bp, 7 predicted proteins | sample 9134231 | NCBI WGS metagenome assembly JAEEGL01 (sample SAMN16246548, study PRJNA631951) | gut metagenome | biome: gut microbiome; feature: rumen; material: fiber-attached | host: Bos | place: Iran: Karaj | collected 2018-10
ATTATTATTTTATGTGTACCATTATTTAAATTAATATTTGTTTTAAAATCTTCATTTATATCATCAACATAAAAAGTTGTATTTTTAAATTGTTCAATTTTAAAATTATTACCTATTATTTTACAATTTGCATTATCTGTTTCAATATTAACATATATTTCTATAATTTGTTGAGTATTAAAAGGATGAATAAAATAATCATCCCAATTTATTCTATTTTCAGGAGCTTTTACAATTAATTTAGATAATAAATCATCCAAAAAATTATTATTTGTTTTTTTAAGATTTACTTTTTTATTCAAATCAATGTAATCATTGTAATTATTGAAAGGCAATTGATTAAAAAATAAAAAAAATAATATTATTCCAATACTCCATAAATCTGATTTAGAATTTCCTTTATTGCTATAAACTTCTGGTGCTATATAATAAGTCGTTCCAACTTGTCTTGAAAATAAAGAATTACTATTTTCATAATTTTTAGCTAATCCATAATCAGTTAATTTAATATCAAAATCTTTTCCTTCATTTTTAAATTTTACTAAAATATTTTCAGGTTTTAAATCACGATGTTCTATTTTATTATTTATCATTAATTTGAATGTTTCATTTATTTGAATTACTATCTTTATTATTGTAATTATATCTAAACCATTTTTCTCTTTTAACAAATAATTTAAATCTCCATCACATAATTCCATTATAATATAGTAATAATTATTCTTTTTTATATATTTAATAACTTCTACTGAATGTTCTGATTTCATTTTTTCTAATATTTCAATTTCATTTTCAACACAATAAATATCATCATCATTTTCTGTTTCAATTTCTTTAATACATACATCCTTGTTATTTTTAACATCTTTTGCTTGATAACATGTTCCAAAACCTCCTTTTTTTAATTTTCTTCCTAATATGTAATTATCTATTTGTTTTGACATTTGTTTTTTGATATATTATAATTTAATTTTATGTATTTATATTAGATATTTAATATGTTTTATATTTTATTTTAATAATTATTATAAATTAATAATGATGTGAATAATAATATTTAATATAAAAAATTATTTGCTTTTATTTTATAGAAAAAAATATAATTTAAATAATTTATATAATTCAATAATTATAGTTGTTTGAGAAAAATTTTTATTAATTAATAATAAATTTGTAGATAATAATAAATTTGAATTATAATTAACTTTAATTTCCTATGAATATCAAATAGGAAATTCTAATAAAAAATAAAAAAATTATAATATATCATTAAATATAATAATAATAAATATTATTTATATTACTGAAAATGAATTTGGATCATCGAATAATTTCCTTGCTTCTGCAACCATTTTAGCACTTAAAGCACCATCAATATATCTATGATCTAATGTAAATGTTACAGGTAAAACTTCTCTTTCTTTATAAGTTCCATCTTTTTGTAACGTTTTTTCAGTATAAACTTCATTACATGCAAAAGCACCTGTAGTTTGAGTAAATGGACATAATGGAATATATACATTATTTAAATGAAAATTTCCTAAAAATGAAAGAATAACAGAACCATATTGATTTTTTAATATTCCTAATTGAGGAATATGAATTCCACAAACAGATAAAATACCAGCTGCTTCTAATAAAATTTCAATAATAAAAGAAGGAAAAATTCTTAGAGAATTTTTTCCTGTATTATATTCTTCATTTTTTTCTTTTTTTAATATATCACTTTCTTTATATAATTCATCACTAATTTGTTCAAATGTTTTTAAAGGAACATTTCTAATATTTAAATTAGCTAAATCTTTTTCATGAACATCAACTAAAACACCAATATCAACACAACCTCTTTTTCCTTTTAATCCAAATCTTATAGTTTCATTACATTCAGGTAATCTATTAAAAACTTCACCAACAATTTTTATCCAAAAAACAGTTAAATTTATTTTTTTTCCTGTTTTTTTTGATAATTCTGTGTAAAACTTTTTTGCTTTAGTTATATCAAATAAAACTTTTGCATAAACTGTTGGATCAAATGATTGATTAAATGCAGCCATATTATATTTTTTAGTAAAAGAATGATAAGTTGATTTATGTTGTAAATAATATATTACTGAATATATTCCTATTGCATACATATACATTTTAAAATATTTTCCTTCTTTAAAAATATAATCATCAACAAATAATGCTGCAATGAAACATGCTATTATTGGATTCATATTTAAATAAAAAAAATTATTTTATTAAAAAATTAAAAATAAAAATGAATTTTAATTTGAATTTATAAAAATTTAAATAATAATAATTATTCATAAATTTATTTGAATTAATTTTATTCAAAATTAAAAATTTTTTTTAAGTTATTACTTTCTTTTTATATAATTAATGAAATAATTTCATGTTTTTCAAATAATAAATATAATATTATTTATTTTTTCTGTTTTATTAAATTATTTTTTATACAAAGGTCTTTATATTTTTTAACTAAAGATTTAAATTTAATAATTTCATTTTCTTTATTAAAATTTTCTGATGCATATTGAGCTTTTAATGTAGAAATTTGATCATTATATTTTTGAATTTCTTCATTGAATTTATTTTCTTTATTAATTATATTTTCTTTTATTAATTCATTTTCTTTTTTTAATTTATTATAATTATTATTCATTATAATTTTTTCAACTCTTAAATTGATTTCATCTTCTGAAAATTTAGGTAATGAAATTAAATAATTATTTTTTTTTCTAGAATTTAATAATTCTTCATTAGTAATATTTAATTTTTCTGTTAATTGTTGAATAATACTTTGATAATTACTATTAGAATCATTTAAAGTGGATTTTAAAGATTTAATTTGATTTTGATACATTTTTAATTCTTCTAAATTTTTTTGATAGTTTTCAATTATAATTTCATCTTCTTCAATTTTTTTTTTTAGATTTTTAATTTCGTCATTTAAATTTTTTATTTCTAATTTATAAGAATTTAAATTTTCTTCATCTATTAAATAATCAACAGAAGATAATTTTTCATTTTCTAAGAATTTAATTTTATTTAATAAATTATTATTAGTTCTTATTAAATCTTGTTTTTCTATTTCCATAATTTTTTCAAAAGAAATTATTTTTTCTTCAATAAAAACAATATTAAAATCATCTTTTTCTTTATTTTTTTTTAAAGTTTCTTCAATATTTTTAAAATCATTTTGAATATTAGTAAAATAATCTAATAATTTTTGAATTCTTTCTTCTGCATTTTTTTTATTATTTTTTAATTCATTATTAATATCATTTAAATCAGAAATTTGTTTATTTAAAGAATTTGTTCCATTTATAAATTCAATTTGAATATTTTCTAAATTTTTTTGAAGTTCTTCTTTTTCATTAAAAGAATTTAAAAATTTATTTTCTAAAATTTTATAATTTTCTTTCAAATTTTCAAATTGTGAAATTAAATTTTTTTCTTTAATTTCATTTTCTTCTTCTAAAGATTTAATTTGATCTCTTAAATTTTCATTAATCATAATGTAACAATTTAAATCTGTCATTTCTTCTATTGTAATTTTTCCAGATTTTATTAAATTATTAAATTCTTTTTCTATTTTATTAAATTTTTCTTTTAAAATATTATTATCTTTTTTATATTGTTCTAATAATTGTTCATTTTTTTTATTTATTTCTTCTTTGTTTATTAATTTTATTTGAAGTTGTTCATATTCAAAATTTAATTTTTGAAATTCTATTAAAATATTTTTATTTTCTTCATTTTTCATTAATTCTTTTTCTTTATTTTTTAATAGATTTTCTAAATCTAATTTTTCTATTTCTAAATCTGAAATTTTTCCTGATAATTCAATTATTTTATTGTTTAATTCAATAATAATATTTTCATTTTCTTTTTTATCTTTAATAAATTCATTTTGTTTTTCAGATAAAAATAAAATTAATTTTTCATTTATTTCTTTTAATTCTGCTTTTTCATTTTCAATTTCATTTTTATTTATTTCTTTTTGAATTACAGATAAAATTTTTATTGGATTATTTAAATTTAATTCAGATTTTTTTAATTCTAATTTTAAATTTATAATTTCTTCATTAAGTGAATTTATTTTAATTTTTGAATTTTCAAAATTTGTTGATAAATCAGAAATATTTTTTTCTTTTTCATTAATAAGATCTTCTAATTCTTTTATTTTTAATTTTTGTTTATTATCTTCATTTCTAAAAGTATTTAATTTTATTTTTAAATTTTCAATATCTGATAATTTTAGATTTATTATTTCATCAGACATAAATAATTTTTTTATAATCTAAAAGAATCACTTATATTTAATTTAAAAAAAATATTAAATTTATAAATTATGATTATTAAAATAAAAATATTAAACATTATTTTAAAAAATATTTTTATAAATATAATTTATGGATATAGATGAAGAAGAAGATGAATTAATAGAAGAATGTGATATAATTTATACAGGAGAATATTCAAATGAAATTAATTTATTTCAATTTCCTTTAATTCCTAAAGAAAACTTAAATATTAAAAATTGTAATAATTTATCAATTAATCAAGAACATTTTTCAATTAAATTAGATATTAATTTAGATAAAAATTATTTAAATCAATATTATCAAAATTATACGAATATTCAATCTATGAAAGGTGAAAAAATAGACCCAAATTCAAATTTATGTATTGGAATATTTAAAAATAATAAATTATTTTTAACTCCTATTTCTTATATTTATCAATTTAAACATGATTTTTCTAATTTAGAAAAAAACAATTTAAATAACAAAAAAATTAATAAAAAAGATTTTAAAAATAATTTAATTAATAATACTGATTTAACTAATATTGAATATTCTTCACTTAAAATTTTTCAAGAAGAAAATTTGGAAACTTATAGAATAAAAGAAGAAATTATTAATGAACAAAATGATTATGAAAAATTTAATAAAAATGAAAATTCATTAGATAAAAAACAATATTTTAATTTATTATTAAAATATGTTGTTGAAGATATTAATAATCCAGAACTTATAAAATATAATAATAATGATTTTGATTTAAATTTAAATGAAAATATTAGTTTTAATTCAAATTTTAATAATAAAATGATTTTTGAAGATGAACAAAAAAATGAAAAAAAAGATGAAATAAATACTAAAAATATTCAAAATTTATCAAAAGAAAATAAAAATTATCAAGAAAATAATTTTTTAGATAAAATGATTTCATCAACAATATTAAAAATTTTTGGTAATAATGATTGTTTATTTTATGAAGATTTATTACGATTATTATCAGATGAATTAAAAATAAAAGAAAATGATTTAGAAGGATTTAATAAAATAAAAAAATATATTGAAAATTTTTGTTTAATAGTCAAAGGAAATTATTGTTATTATAAAAATTTAAACGATGATGAAACAAATTTAATTCGAATAAAATTAATTGAATTTATTGGAAACACAAATGGTGTTAAAAAACAACAAATTAAAAGTTTTTTATCTAAAAATAAATTAACAATTCAAGATAATAAATTAAATAAAATATTAAAAACTTTTTGTGAATTTTCTAATTCATTATGGATAATAAAAACACCAGAAAAAAAAAATTAATTAATTAATTTAAATAAAAATATATATTAAATAATCAAAACATATATAAAATATTATTAATTTTACAAATATTAACAAGAACAAATTTTTAAACAATTGCTTTTTTGTTTATCTCTATCTAAAAAAAAAATACTCTCTCTTTCAATATTATTAATATCATTATTAATAATATCATCCCCAAATTTTTTTGCTCTTTCTTCAAATCTTCTCATTATTTCTTCACATAATTTTGTAAAAGCTAAATCAACATTTCTATCTTTATATGCACTTGCTTCTATAAAAGATATATTATTTCTTATTGCAAAATCATTTCCTTCATTATTAGATATTACTCTATCATCTTCTAAATCACATTTATTAGCAACTAAAATTAAAGGCATAAATTCATTTACTTCTTTAATTCTTTTCATCCAATTATCTAAATGATCGAAACTATTTTGATCAGTAATATCATAAACTAATAAAATTCCTTGAACTTTCATAAATAAATTTCTATTAATTGACATATATTTTTCTTGACCTACTGAATCCCATATTTGTAATTTTATTGTTTTGTTATTTAATTGTATATATTTTATTTTAAAATCTATTCCTAAAGTTGCTACATAATTTGAATCAAATTTTTTTTCTGTGTATTGTGTTATAAAATTGGTTTTTCCAACATTTGAATCACCTAAAACTAAAATTTTTATTAATGTTTCAAAATCTGTTTGAACATTCATAATAAAATAATAATTTAATTTATATTTAAAATAAAATAATTATATTATAAATAAAATAATATTAATTTAAATCTTTGTTTAATGTTTCAATTTTTTATTTTATAGAGATAAAAAATTTATTTAAATTAAATAATTTATATAAAAAAATTTTATAGTATAAATTAAAATTATATTTATTTTTGTAAATTAAATTAAAGTTAAAAATTTATTCTAAATTTTATTAAAATTAAATCTGGAACCTTTTTTAATATATTTAAAAAAAATAATTAAATATTTTTATTTTAAAAAATAAATGAGTAAACAGAACGTAAATAACACCAAATATTATGAAATATTAGGTGTGGGGAAAGATGCAACAGCCCAAGAAATACGTAAATCATATCGTAAATTAGTAATCAAACTTCATCCTGATAAAGGAGGAGACCCAGGAAAATTTGAAGAACTTCAAAATGCATACGAAGTATTAAGTGATCCAAAAAAAAGAGAAGTATATGATAAATATGGAGAAGAGGGTATTAAACAAGGAATGGCTAATGATGATGGAGATTTTGATCCTTTCTCTTTCTTTGGTTTTGGTGGTGGAAATCGTGCAAGAAATGCAAAAAGAAAATGTAAAGCAAAAAAAATTGATTTACATATTACATTAGAAGATGCCTACAATGGTGCTAAAAAGGTAGTTGAATTTAAAAAAAGAATAATATGTCCTAAATGTAAAGGAAATGGTTCAGCAAATCCAAATGATAAAACAACATGTAGTTCATGTAATGGAAAAGGAATAAAATTAGTTATTCAAAGAATGGGAAACATGGTTTTACAATCTCAAAAAACATGTGATGCTTGTAATGGAGAAGGAACAATTATAAAAGAAAAATGTAAAGAATGTAAAGCAGAAAAAGTTAAATTAATTAAACATAAAATTAATGTTGATATTGATAAAGGAGTCCCTGATGGACATAGATATAAATTAAATGAAGAAGGTGATCAATATCCTGAAGTTGAAAATGGTGATTTAATAATTGAAATATTTTTAGAAAAACATAAAGATTTTATTAGAAAAGGAGCTGATTTAATTTATAAATGTGAAATTAGTTTATTAGAAGCATTAATTGGATTTAAAACTGTTATTACTCATTTAGATGGAAGAAAAATAATTGTTATGACAAAAGAAGGTGAAATTATAAAACCTAAAGTTTTAAAAACTGTAAAAGAATGTGGTATGCCATTTTTCAATAGACCTTATAAATATGGAAATTTATATATGGATTTTCAAATAGATTTTCCTTCAAAATTATCTGATGAACAAAAAGAAAAAATTACAAAAATTCTTAAAAATGATAGAGCTCCTGAAATTAAAAATATACCTAAAGATATAGAAAAATATCCAATGACTGAATACAATCCTAAAGATGAAAATACTTCTTATAAAGGAGGAAAAGAAGGAGATCATAGAGATGAAGATGATGAAGATGAAGATGGAGGTGGATATCATAAAACAGTCAATTGTGCAAATCAATAAAATTTATATATATTATATTATATTATTTTATATATAAAATCATTTTAAACAAATATTTTTATAAATTTTATCATTTTTAAATTAAATTTACATTTTAATTATAAATTAAGATTAAATTTTTTATTTTAATTAATTAATATTTATTGGTTATTTTTTAATTTTTTACAAAATTCATCAAAAGCTCCTTTAAAATAAAAAAATTTTGAATTTTTTTTTCCATTTTTATGATCTATAATAATTTCTTCTAATTTTGGAATTTTTTCCATTGTAAAATTAATAATATCAGTTTCTCTTAAAGGAACAGACACCATTCCAGTTTTTGGATGTATACAAAATGGACTTTTTAATAAATGGTTAATATGTTTAGAAACATTTATATCTAATCTAGGATATAAAATATTTAATTCAAAATCTTTTATCACTAAATCAGCTCTATTATATTTATTTTTATTATTATTTTTATTATTATCATTTTCATATTTATTTAAAATTATTTTTATTTCATTAAATTTCATAACAGAATTATAATTATTATTATTTAAAATTGGTTTAATTTTATTATTAATTAATTCATCATTTTTAATAAAATAAGCTTTAATAATAGATTCTAATAAATTTTTACCTTTTTCATAATTTAAAATATTTTGACCAATTAAAATATATTCTTCAAATACATTTTCAATTATTTTAATTGCTCTTTCAATACTAGGATGTAAAGGTAATTTAAGTCCTTGACTAGCATTCATTTTTATATTTATCATTTTATACCTAATAAAATTTGCAATTGCAGTTCTTCCATCATTTTGCAAAACTTTTGCTCTTTCATCACATAACCAACAATGTATTCCTCTTCTTCCTGAAAAAGCATATAAAATATGATTGAATCCAAAATCTTCTTCTAATATTGTTTTTAATATCTGATATGCAACTATCATATATTTCCAACATTTATCACATACTTTTGCATCTGAACAACATGTTCTTATATCATCATAATCAGTTAAATCAATATCAAAAACAATTTCTTTTTGAACTGGGGTAAATTTTCGTTGATCATCATTAAAATCTCCTTTCATGTTAGGTTGAATATTATAAATTGCACCTATATCAATTTTTTTTGGGATTAATTTACATATTTGTTTTTTTAATTCTTCGGAATTTTTAAAACATTGAAAACGAAAATAACGATCATCACTCATTGTAAAAGAAAATTCTCTTCGTTCAAAAATTTCTGAATCGTCTTTTCCTAACCAAGTAAAAAAATTATCATAAGGAAAATAATTTTCATAATAAATTTTCATATCTTCTTTTGATATAATTGGGTCATTTATTATATCTTTTATATCAATATTTTCAATGTTTATATCAGCCATTTTAAATATTAGCGCTTATTTTGTTAAATTAAATTTTATTTAAAATAATAAATTTTTTTTATAATTTTGATTAATATTAAATTTATATAAAAAATTATTTATTAATAATATATTTTATTAATTAAAATTAATAACAAAATATGAAGGATTCAAAAACTGAAATGAAGTCTCATAATCAGAATTTATATGATTTATTACCTTCAGATTTATTAAAAGATGAAGAAGATAATAATACTGTCATTTCCTCAAATAGTAGTGATGATGAAGATAATAATAATTTTTTAAAAGTAAAATATAATTAATTAATTTTTTATTTTTAGATAATTTCTGAATTTTCAGAAAAAGAAAAACCAAATAATACAGAAATTAAAAAAAGAAATTCTGAAAATATTCAACCTAATAATTATTTTAATGATTTTAATTTATATCCAATGAATAATAATAAAAATAATTATAATATGAATTTAAACACAAATAATAATAATAATTTTTGTTATCGTTTAAATGTTCCAAAACAAGTAAATCAACTTCCATATCCTTTAAGTCCTAATAAACATTATAATAATCTTAGCTCACCATTTAAATATGATCTTAATAATGTAAATAATTATTATTTAAATTATTCAAATGTGTTTAATTTAAATAATATGAATAATCAATATCCTATGAATTTACCTCAAAATTATAACAATAATATTCAAATGATAAATAATACAAATAATAATTCCAATTTAATTAATAATAACATAAATAATATAAATAATAATTTTCAACAACAAAATTTAATAAATAACAATTTATTTAATAATAATCAAAATAATCCAAATCCTTTTGTTTATTATAATTCATTAAATGATATGTATAATAGTCCAGTAATAGCACCAAAAAAATTTAATTCAGTAAAAACATTAAATAATTTATCTAAAAATTTTGCATTAAATTCAAATAATTATGATAATCAAAATTCTTTTAAAAAATGTCCTGGTAGTCCAAATAAAAGAAGGAGAAGTAGTTTATTTCAAAATGAAACTAACAAAACAGAAAATGATATTCGAGATTTTAAAAGATTTTGTGATGGACTTAAATGTGAAGAAGGAATTAAAGTTGAATTACCAAATTATATATGTAGTCAAAAAGGAAGTAGAATTATGCAAAAATATTTAAATAAATTCCCTTCTGATATAAAAACATTATTAATTTTGAAAATAGGTAAAAATTTAGGTAAAATAATGATAGATACATATGGTAATTATTTTTGCCAAAAAATGTTTCAAATATGTTCAAACAAACAAAGAATTTTAATATTAGAATATATTCAAAATGAGTTTATAGAAATTTCTAAAAGCGTCTCTGGAACTCATGTTATTCAAGCTATTTTAGGATTAATAAATACAGAAGATGAGATAAAAATAGTTGTTAATTGTATTAAAAATCATGAATTAGAATTAGCTTATGATAATAATGGAACACATGTTTTACAAAAAATATTATCAACTATTGATGAAAAATATAGAGAAGATTTAAATAATATATTATTAGAAAAAGATAATTTAAGAACTTTGTGTTTAGATTCTAAAGGAATATGTGTTGTAAAAAAGTTAATAAATAGTATTAAAAATGAAAAATATAAAAATTTAATAATTAATATTATTTATGATAATTGCTCTGAAATTTCCAAAAATTCTTTTGGAAATTATGTAATACAGTATATTTTTGAAGAATGGGGATTAAAATATTGTGATAAAATATTAAATTTTTGTATAGAAAATTGTGATATATTTTCGGTAGAAATATATAGTAGTAAAATTATTGATAAAATTATAGATTATTTAGTAAAAGATAATAATATAGAATATTTAAAAAAAATTCAAGATAAAATGTTTAATTTAAATAAAATAATAGGAATATATAAAAATAGATTTGGAAAATTTTTATTAATTAAATTAATAAAAAATATAAATAATGAAGAAA
>JAEEGL011782879.1_pt1 | contig 11209 bp, 8 predicted proteins | sample 9134231 | NCBI WGS metagenome assembly JAEEGL01 (sample SAMN16246548, study PRJNA631951) | gut metagenome | biome: gut microbiome; feature: rumen; material: fiber-attached | host: Bos | place: Iran: Karaj | collected 2018-10
CGACGAGCTTGCCCTTGACGCTGCGCCCGTCGGAAAGCGAGACCATGATCTCCCGCGCGCCCGCCACCACATGATAATTCGTCACGATATAGCCGTCCGAGCGGAAAATGACGCCGGAGCCGACGCCCTGCTCGTACTCAAACTGATGATTGAACCAATCGCGGGCGACGGCACGGTTCGTAATGCCGACCACCGCCGGACCGACAGATTTCGCCACGCGGACGGCAGGCGTATTGCGCGCGTCCGAAAGCGTACCGGACGCCGCCGGCCGCGAAGTCGCGGGCATCGTTCCCGAAGTCGTATTGTCCGCCAGGGCTCCGCCGCACCCCGCAGCGAGCACCGCTCCGGCCACACTCATCGCCACCACGGTCTTGCGATACTTTCTCCACATATCCATCAGAAACATATCCTTTCCCCTCCCACCGGAGCGCCCCCGCCGGTTCTTTTCCCCCGGCAGGGCTGCACTGACCGATTCATTCTTATGATACGGTTATTTTACGCCGTCACCATTTCATCCTGCAGCGCCACCGCCAGCGACAACGAGCAAATGCCGCTTTCCGCCAGCACATGGCTGACCGTTTCCTCGGCAATCTCAGGGCGGTTGTTCGTCTCGCTCAAATGCGCGAGCACGATTTTCTGCGGCCGCGTCCGAAGTCCCGCAATCGCGCGCCCCGCTTCATCGTTCGCCAAATGACCGCGGCATCCGAGAATCCGCTGCTTCAAAGGCCACGGATACGGCCCCTGCCGCAGCATCTTGCGGTCGTGGTTCGCCTCGAAGACGAGCACGTCCGCGCCCTCCATCGCCGCCCGCACCTCGTCCGTCACAAAGCCGAGATCCGTCGCCACCGTACATTTCCGGCTGCCCGTGATCTCGAAGCCGACGGGATCGACGGCGTCGTGCGGGATATCAAAAGCCGAAACGCGAAGCGCCCCGACCTCCAGCGCGTCATGAATCGCGAAAAGCCGATCCTCGGGCAGCGCGCCGCCCGCCGTCATTTCGCGAATCGTCCCCGGCCTCGTATAGACCGGCGCGTCCGTCTGCTTGAGCAGCGTCTCCAGACCTTTCACATGATCGCTGTGCTCATGCGTTATGAAAATCGCGTCCAAAGAGTCGAGCGGCACTGAAAGTGCCCCCAGCTCCCGCGCGACGCGTCGAACGCCGACGCCCGCGTCCACGAGAAGACGCGTGCCGTCCATCTCGATGAAAATCGCGTTTCCCTTGCTCCCGCTGGCGAGAACCGAAACCTGCATGCCCGTTCATTCGCTCCTTTGCCTGTCCTGCGGAGTTTCCGCTTTTCACAGCATAAAGAAAAGCCATGGAAACTCTCTGTAAAGTCCGTTATAAAAGGATTACAAAGCGCGGCGGCGTCCGCCTGCGCCCTGTCCCACCGTGCGTCCCATCGCTTGAATCCGGCCTTCCATGCATGCGCGGCAATGCGCCGGCGTATCGGCGACGCAGGCCTTGCCCGGATAGAGCGCATATTTCTGCCGTGCCTCACCCTCAGTGACGTTCGGCATCATCACGTTCGCGCCGGAGCGGAGCATCAGCTCCCGCGCCCCCGGCAAAAGCGTCTCCATCGCCGTCGTCGCGGGAATATTCGCCTCCGGCAAAAGCAACCGGATTGCCGCCGCCACGCGGCGCACGAGGCGCATATCGCCGGCCGGCACGTCCCCGAGCGGCGTGTCGCCGTTCGGCACCAAAGGACCGATACCCACCATGTCCGCGTCGATGGATTGGAAAAACAAGACGTCCCGCGCCAAAGACGCCACGGACTGCCCCGGCAGCCCGACGAGGCAGCCGGTGCCCACTTCATAGCCAAGGCTCTTCAAATCCGCAAGACATCGCACGCGGTTCTCATACGACATACCGGGATCGAGCCGCTCGTAAAGCGCTTGGTCCGTCGTCTCGATGCGGAGCAGGAAACGATCCGCCCCCGCCTCCCGCAGAGCGCGGTACTCCTCCCGCGTACGCTCGCCGACGGACAAAGTGACCGTCAGACCCAGCGCTTTGACTTCGCGCACGATCGCCGCCAGCCGCTTCGCCGTGAACCAAGCATCCTCGCCCGACTGCATCACCACCGTCGGATAACCCGCCGCTTTCGCCTTTTCCGCCAGCGCGACAATCTCTTCCGGCGTGAGGCGGTAACGCTGCGCCTTCTCATTGTCCCGACGCAGTCCGCAATACATACAGTTTTGACGGCAATAGCTGGAAAACTCGATCAGCCCGCGCAAATGCACCTCGTCCCCCACAAAGGCGCGGCGCACGCGGTCCGCCGCCGCCGCCATCGCCTCTTCCGCCGCATCATCCGCCAGAAGAGACGCAAGCTCCTCCTCCGACAGCCGATGCGTCCGCTCCGCCTTTTCAATCAACGTCCGCTGTGTATCGTCCATTTCGCCACCCCCTTTCCTATAATACAAAAAAGCCGCAGCCCTCAAAGCTGCGGCGAATAGATATATTCCGCGACGATTTCCATCGCCGAGCCCGGCGCGTAACCCTGCGCCTTCAACGGATGGCCTGAGCCTCCGGTCTGTTCCTTCGTGTCGTACTGCGCAATCACGGAATCGAGGATCTGGTACGTCTTCTTGCCCCGATCGAAAGCGATGGTGTAAAGATACAGGCAATTCATGTCCGCCTTCACGATCTCGACGCGCGCCGTCGCCTCCGTATTGCTCTTGATAGACACCGAATTCATATCGACGTAATAACCGGTGTTCCCCTGCGCGTCCACAAACCGAAGATCCATATCCGAAAAATCAATCGGCTCCGCCGCACACAGCGCGCAAGCTGCAAACCAGATCATTGCCGTCAGCAGCGGCAACAGGACTTTTCTTTTCAACATTCCTCGTCTCTTTTCATTTCCTTTTGCAAAACCAATGTTTTCATCAAGCGCTCTTACTAATCGCAGTTAAGATTTTTCAATCTTCTACTGCGATTTATGAGACGTCAGACGCGCCTTAGGCGCGGCTGCAGCCTGCGAAGCAGGCGTATTTTCGGTCAAAAATTTATAAAAAATTTTTGGTCGAAGATGAGTATTATTATAACCACAAGCGTCCATCCGCGCAACTGTTTTCCATAAAATACTATGACCGCTAAGCTCGCCCTTCGCTGCGCCGCTCTCATTAAGCGCTCTCACAATAAATCCCCCGGACGGATACAACGTCCGGGGGATCACTCTCCAATATTCAGCCCGCGTTCATATCGACGCCGTTTCCGAGCGGCGTGCGCCCCTGATTGTACGCCTGCTTCGCCGACTGCATCGCGGCGGACACGCTCGACTCGCCTTCATGCATGACCTTTTCGTTCAGGTTTTGGAACGTACCCTTGCCGATCTTGACCTCGTTGCCGAAATTCGACACGTCCGTAATCGCGCGGCCACGGCCGGACAACATCGACGTCTTCTGCTCGCCCGTCGAATGGACCTTCTGATTTTCCCGCTGGAAAGCGCTGCGCCCGAACTTCGTCTCGTTGCCGAAATTCGACACGTCCGTGACGGCCTTGCCGCGCTGCGTCAGCATCGACGTCTTGCTCTCGCCCGTCGAAAGCACCTGCTTATTTTCCCGCTGGAACTCGCTATGACCAAACTTCGTCTCATTGCCGAAGTTCGAGACGTCCGTGACGGCTTTGCCGCGCTGTGTCAGCATCGACGTCTTTTTCTCGCCCGTCGAAAGGACCTGCTTATTTTCCCGCTGAAACTCGCTCGTGCCGAGCTTCGTCTCATTGCCGAAATTCGACACCTCATAGTGAGACTTCGACCGCTCCATGTACATGGCGGCCTTTTCCTCGCCGATGCGGCTGACCATTTGATTGACCTGCAAAAAGCCGCTGCCTCCGGATACTCCTCCTACTGTCATTTTAGTTCCCCCGCTTTCATCCTTGTACGACATTTTTAGATAAAATGCCTATCCTATATCCTTATCCGTATTATATCGAGAAAGCGTTTTTATGGCAAGCCCCAAATGAAACTTTTTTCCTCGTTTTCTTGAATCATACACAATTTGCCCCAAAATTTTGCTTGACAAATGTCCTCTCAGACGATTATAATCAACCCGTGAAAATGAAATACGATTCGCGCGGCTGACGGATAGGGACCCGCTTCCCTGTGGAATCAACCACGTGTCGCGTGAATTGATGCGGAAGCAAGAGCATGAAAGAACTGGTGCAGTGCTTCCACAATCAGCCGACCGTCTGGGCAAGAGGATTTGTCCAGGCGTTTTTTGCGTCTCGGGGAAAGCCTCTCATGGGAACGTACAGGAGGTTTGCTATGAGAAATCGTTGGTTGATCGCACTTTCCGCCGTCGGGATCCACATCTCCATCGGCAGCGTCTACGCATGGAGCGTACTGACGCGCCCGATCATGGAGGCCGTGGGCGCGCCCCTCAGGGACGTCACTTGGGCGTTTTCCATCGCCATCCTTTTCCTCGGCACGTCCGCCGGATTCCTTGGCAATTTCGTCGAGCGCAGCGGCCCGAAAAAAAGCGGCCTGATTTCCATGCTCTTCTTCGGCGTCGGTATGCTCGGCACCGCCTTTGCCATCTCGCGCCAAAGCCTTGCGCTGCTCTACCTGTTTTACGGCGTCATCGGCGGTATCGGTCTCGGCGTCGGCTATATCACGCCCGTCTCCACGCTGGTCAAATATTTCCCCAAGAATCGCGGCTTTGCCACCGGCATGGCCATCATGGGCTTCGGCTTCGCCGCGCTGATCGCGGGCCCCGTCATGCAATATCTGGCGACGACCTACGGACTGATCTCCGCGTTCGTCATCCCGGGCGTCGTCTACATGGTCGTCATGGGCGCCTCCGCCCTCTATCTGAAGCCTCCGGCAAAGCCCGCGCCCACACCCTCGGAAAAACGCGCGGGGGCGGCGCCTTCCCTCGACGGGCTCTCCACGGAAGAAGCGGTGCGCACTTGGCAGTTCGCCGCCCTCTGGTGGGTGTTCTTCATCAATATCACCTGCGGCATCAGCCTGTTGGCCGTGGCCTCGCCCATGGCGCAGGAGACCTGCGGCATGACGCCCGCGGAAGCTGCGAATCTCGTCGGAGTCATCGGCCTCATCAACGGCCTCGGGCGCATCGCCTGGTCCACCGTCTCCGACTATATCGGCCGCGGGGCAACGTATGCGCTGTTCTTCCTGATCGAAATCGTCGCGTTCGTTGCGCTGGCCGACGCGAAAACGCCGGGACTTTTCCAGTTCCTGACGCTCCTGATCATCAGCTGCTACGGCGGCGGCTTTTCCTGCATGCCCGCTTACCTCAGCGACCTTTTCGGCGTCCGCTGCCTGAGCGCGATCCACGGCCGCGTCCTGACCGCATGGGGTCTCGCCGGCATCGCCGGTCCCACCCTCGTGGCGCTGTTCCACGATCAGGGCTACGGTTACGCCGTCACGCTTTACCTCTTCGCGGGCTGCTTCCTCGTAAACCTCGCGATCGCACTTGCCCTCTGGCGCAACCGCCGCACGGCGCTGCAGCCCTCGCCGGAGCTCTAAAAAGTTCACAGGACAAACGGACATAAAAAGAACCGCCAATCCATTGATTTTCAAGGATTGGCGGTTCTTTTGCCTTATCCATGCTTTCCATTTGAAAACGGCCCGTTTCAGGCCTGCGGCATGCGCCACTGGAAGATGTTCATGACGAAAAACCGGTCCAGCGCGTCCAGAAGCTCCGACTTTCGCATAGGCTTCAGCAGATATCCGTCCGGCTTTTGCTTGACGACGCGCATGACGCTCTCACGATCGTCGACGGCCGTAAGAAAAATGATCGGGATTCCCGAGGTCTGCGGCGTCCCGTGCAGCCATTGCATCACGTCGTAGCCGTCGAGGTCGGGCATCTCGTAATCCAGCAAAATCAGATCCGGCAGCGTATGATTCTGAAGATACATGACGGCGTCGACGCCGGAACTGACGCCGGCGACGTTGTAATTCTTGTGCAGCATGTAGTTCATGATCATCAGGAAGTCGCTGTCGTCATCGACGACCAAGATCGACTTCTTGCGGCGGAATTCGTCGTGCGCTTTCGAAAGCTCTATGAGGTCGTCGGCGACGTCGTTGATGTCGAGCGGCCGCACATAGATATGCGCCGCCCATTGCGCGCTCCCCATCTTCTTGACCTGCGCACGCGTCGCATTATCGACGATCAGGCACATGGACTTGTGTTCGTCGCGGCAAAGATCGGCCAGATAATGCATGACGGTTTCCGTTTTCGGGCTGGTGTAGTCGAGATAGCAGAGGAAAATATCCGTGCTGTTCCGATGCTTGTTGATTTCGTCTATGTCCGAGGGCAGCGAGATGACGTTGAAGCCCGCCTCGGGCAGACGGTTCTCCACCGCCTGCGTCACGATATGCTTCTCCTGCCCGATATAAACGATGTTTCGTCCTCCCCTGCTCATGCTTTGTCCTCCTCGTCATGCGCAAGCGGTGCAAGATGATCGGCATAGGCGCGGTAGGACACAAGGAGCTTCGGCGTTTTCTCCTTGATGGTTTCGATGTCGCCGCTCTTTCCGGCAGCCTCCAGTTCAACGGCGGCTTTCGAAAGGCTGAGCGCGCCGACGATCTTGGCCAGCGTTTTCAGCGAATGGACCTTCAGCGTGAAGTGGCTGTAATCCTCCTCGTTCAGCAGCCGCTCGATCTCGTCCGCCTTCTCGGTAACGGACGAGGCGAAAACGGACAGCACTTCCATGTAGTCGTCCGCCGTCTCGCAGTTCTCCATGCCGAGGGAAATATCCAATTCCGGCACGTTGGAGAGCCACGCGGGAAGTTTTGTGAGCTCCACTTTCAGGCGGGCCTTCTCGTCTTCGCGTCTTTGCTTTTCCTGCACGCTGCCTTCGGGGAGGTGCTCCATGAGCACTTCCGAAAGGCGCTGGGGCTGGATCGGCTTGATCAACACGTCGGCGAAACCCGCCGCCTTGTAAAGATTGATATTGTCCTTCGCCGCCTCTACCGTATGGCAGACCACAGGCACCTTGCGTCCCTGCTCCTTGAAAATCTCCTTGAGCTGCACGAAGGTGTCCACGCCGTCAATCCCCGGCATGCGATGGTCAAGCAGGATCAGGTCGTACTTGTTTTTGCGGCAAAGCTCCAAACATTCTTCGCCGCTCTCCGCAAGATCGGACAACACGCCGTTCGAGGCGAGAAGCGACGAAAGGATCATGCGGTTGACACGCATATCATCCACGATCAGCACACGCGACTGCGGTTTCGTCTCCATAGAGGTACAGCCTTCTTTCTAAAAATAGTTTATCGTACCGTAACATTATAAAAAGTATATCACAAGACAGCCGTCAACAAAACAGCCAATGTCCGTTTCCTTAATCGAAGAATGCCGCAATGCCCATCAGCAGTCCCTTCTTTCCCATCGACTTGATGAGAAACCCTTCGGGATGGAGCTGCTCGGCCTTCTTGACGTTTTCCCTGTCTTCCGTCCCGGTCAGGAACACCACCGGCAAATCCTTGCAGCTCGCCATGGCGCGGATTTTTTCCAGCACGACGGCGCCGTCCATCTCCGGCATCTCGTAATCGAGCAGCACAAGGTCGGGGCGCTCCTTTTCCAGATATTTCAACGCTTTCTTGCCCGAATTGACCGCCGTCACCACATAATCCTTCTTGAGCCAGCGCGTCGTCAATGCCAGAAAATCATCGTCGTCATCCACCAGGAGCAGCCTGCGCCGCTGACCGGTGACGAGCTTCTTTTCCTCATCCGCGCCGTCTTCCGGCTTTGGCCGTTCCTCCGAGAGTCGTTTCAACGGCTCGTCAAGGCTCCGATAAAGAGAGAGCAGCACCTCCGCGCCCGCTGTGAGCGCGGCAATATCGCGATTCCTTCCCGCTTCCTCCATTTCCGACGCCAGCTCGGAAAGCTCAGACGCGCCGATGGATTTCGCCATGCTCTTCAATGCGTGGACCTTGATCGTGTAGCCCGTGTAGTCGCGGCTCTTGTAAAGGTTTTCCAGTTCGTCGGCGCGCTCCTCGATCGAAGCGGCGAAAATCTTGAGCGCGTCCAAATATTCCTGATTGCCGCCGCAGAACTCGACGCCGCGGCGCGTGGAGATCAGCGGAATATCGCTGAGCCAATCGGGAAGCGGCGTCTCGTCCGTCTCGACCTCGTCCGTCGATGTGAACACGAGCTTATCCGCAGGCAGATGCTTCAAAAGCGTCGCATCCAACGCGTCGGGCATGACCGGCTTGGAGAGGTAATCCGAGAATCCGGCGGCCAGATACTCTTCCTTCGCACCAAAAACCGCATTCGCCGTCAAAGAGATGATCGGCGTGTCCTTGATCTTGCCCGGATAAAGGCGCTTCAGCTCGCCCAGCGTTTCCATGCCGTCCATGCCCGGCATCCGATGATCGAGGAAAACAAGATCGTATTGGTTCGCGCCGAATTTCTCGACGCACTCCTCTCCGCTGGAAGCCGTGTCCACGAAAATCTTCGTGCGGCGCAGGAGACTGGAGATGACCGCTATATTCATCGGCGCATCGTCCACCACGAGGATTCGCGCAGTCGGCGCGACAAATCCCGCGTTCCGGCGGGCACGTTTTCCCTCTATGCGTTTCAGCGCGTCGGTAATATCGCCGACGCCCTCCCAGCTTGCCACCTTCTGCGGCAGCGAGAACGAGAACGTCGAGCCCTTGCCGAACACGCTCCGCACCTCCAGGCGGCTGCCCATCATATGCAAAAGCTGCTGCGTAATGTTGAGGCCAAGTCCGGTACCCTCGATCTTCCGCGTCTGTTCTTCATCAAGACGATCAAAGGCGGCGAAAAGTTTGTCGAGCTCCTCCTCCCGAATACCGCGGCCGGTATCCGTGACGGACACGTCGAGCGCAATCTCGTTCTGCGCCGTTTGATGGAAACCGACGGAAAACGACACGGAACCTTTTTCCGTATATTTCACCGCATTGGTCAAGATGTTGGTAATGACCTGCTTGACGCGGACCTCGTCGCCGAACAGGGTATGGGGCGTCTCGGGATCGACCTTGACATACAGGGCCAGCCCATGTTCCTCCGCCCGCAGGCGCACGAGATTGACGAGGTCGTTCACGAGCGAGGGCAGCGCATACTCCGCGGGGAGGATATCCATCTTGCCCGCCTCGATTTTCGAGAAATCGAGAATGTCGTTGATAATGGAAAGCAGGCTCAAGGACGCGGCATGCGCGTTCTCTGCATACGTCAATATATTCTCTTCGCTGCTCTCCCGCAGGATCATCTCGTTCATGCCGATGACGGCGTTGATCGGCGTCCTGATCTCATGACTCATCATCGAGAGGAACGCCGTTTTCGCCTGATTCGCAGCTTCCGCCGCTTTGCCGGATTCCTCCGCCGCTTTCAGTGCGTTTTCCAGCGTAATTTTCCGCTGCAGGGCGTCGCGCATCTCTGCGTCGATGTCCGCGAAGCCTATGCAAATGGCGTGAATGGTCGTGCCCTTCTCGTTCGACACGGTGTTCGCGGCGGAAATGTGGAACTGTCCGTAGCGGTCCTGCCCGTCGCGTTCCGCCAAGAAGCGAAAAGTGAAAATCGGCTCCGCGGCGAGCCGGCGGCGAATCTCCTCCGGCTCGATGTACCGGAGGAAGTCATGCCGATATTCATGTTTCACAAAGCGCTCGGCATACGACGTGAATCTCTGATGGAAGGGGAAATGCTCGCCGACCTCCGACGCGTTCTCAAGCAGCTCGTCCTTGCGATAGCATACGGCGTCGTCGCTGTCGAGGTCGACATAGTAGACGCTGCGGTAATTGGAGGCGAGGGAGTTGATCACATTTTCCTGCTGCGCCTTCTCATGTTCCTGTGCCAAAAGCTCCTCTTGCATCGCAAGCTGTTCTTCCAGCTCCTGCTGTTTGCCGCGATTCTCGGCCTCGGATACCTCTTTTTCCAGTGTCGCCTGCGCGGCCCTGCGGATTTGCAGATACAGGACGGCGAACACCGCGAGAAGCACCAAAGCCGTCAACGCGGACTGCACGAAGCTCCGCTTGGCAATCCCCTCCGCAATCGAGCTGATCTGCTCGTTGATGACGCTGTCCCGCACGAGATAAGTGATCATCCAATCCGTATCCTTGATCGGGACATAGCAAAGCGTCTCCCGGATATTGCCGTAAGTAAATGTCGCTACGCCCTGCTTTCCTTCCTCGAAATCCGTGATCACGGACTGCAGGGAAGCCCCACGCTCAAAATTCGCGTGCGACAACGCCTCCAAGAGGTTCGTCTCGCTGGCGAGGCCGCCGAGCACCATGTTCGTCATCGCTTCCCCTTTGCGGGTGTATATATTGCAAAACGTGGTGTTCTTGTTGTCTGTTTGCAGGGCAAGGTTCTTGAGCATCCGGTTCATGTCGATTTCCATGAAGCAGGCGACCAATGTTTTCCCTTCCAGCGGCAGCCTGTCCACCGGCATAGCAATGACGACTTTCCTAGCGCCGTCCCCGTCTTTCAGCGATACCTGCGCTCCCGTGATATGGTTGTAGTCGAAACGGTAAAGCTGTACGTCCGTCCGCGTCCCCCGGGAGGTGTAGATCAAGCCGTCGCTGTCCACGAAAGCGAATTTCTCGAGTCCGTAGAGCTGCTTCATGCGCGCCTGATACGCCTGCAAATTTTCTATGCCGGCAAGATCGTTCGGCGTGAGCAGCCCGACGGCGGCGTCCATGCTGGCGGCATAGTTCGACAGCGTGGACGAAACGACCTGCCCACGCCGCGCCGCCAACTCGTCAAGATACATCATGCTCACCGCGTGAACGGCGGCCTCCGTATCCTCGCTGGCATTCCTGCCCGTGATGACCGTACCGAGTAAAAGAATGGCGGCGACGATGACGCAGCCGATAGCCGCCTCTTTCATGAAGCCTTTGCTCTCCGAAGATTTCAACGAACTCATCTCCCGTTGAAAAAGGTATATCGATGATAAATTCTACTCTTATAATTATTTTTCCTTCTTTTCCTTCGTTTTTTCCTCGAGCCTTAAAGAATCACAAAACACAAAAAGCCGTCATGATAGACGGCTTATGGTTGCTTTTAGCAAAGATCTTTCAGGACAACGCAAGCATTTAGGCGTCATTTTTCCTTCAAATGATTGAACCCCATACAAATCCATACATTAGAAAATAGGACTTCTAAAGTAAAAGCACCAATCCTTCAACGAAGATCGGTGCTTTTTTCTTTCAAAACCGTAAACGGTAAAAAGGTGCATGCAATTATCTATGTTTAGAACAAATGCTCGTCCCATCTGTGCCGTCGCCTATGA
>JAEEGL013069769.1_pt1 | contig 11209 bp, 4 predicted proteins | sample 9134231 | NCBI WGS metagenome assembly JAEEGL01 (sample SAMN16246548, study PRJNA631951) | gut metagenome | biome: gut microbiome; feature: rumen; material: fiber-attached | host: Bos | place: Iran: Karaj | collected 2018-10
CCGATGGTACTGCACACCCGTGGGAGAGTAGGTAGCCGCCGTTTTTATAATTTATAAAATTTGAGAAGCCTCTGCATCTTTAAGATGTGGAGGCTTTCTTATTTTATGCGGCTACCTGCTCTTCCACGGGGATGTAACGGACAAATACCTTTCACGTAATCTCTTTATTGCGACACAGTTTCTTTTTTTATCGATTTATTTTGTATTCCGCTCACTTAATCGTATCTTTGCAGTGCTATTTTAAAGAATAAAGTATTATGAACTGGAAAATAGGTATTATACTTTTCGATATATTTATGTTTTGCACTTTTGCAAACGCACAAACTAACGAGATGTGGCAGCGTGTAGAGGGTGATGTGGCTGCCAGCAGATATAAGGAGGCCTTTGAACGCTTACACAATATAGAACAGGCTATTCAGAACAACGAGAAGTTGAATGAACGGGGTAGGGCGGCTCAACGCTATAGGGCTTCGCTCTTAAGGATGAACATGTACATGAAGATGCACAGAAGTGCAAGTGCAGCAGAACATTTGGATAAGATGGAGAAGTTTGCAGTTGCCTCTGACGATGAAACGGTAAAGAACGACCTCCTCTACAATAAGGCCATTTTCTATTATACTTTCGGTGAAACAGCAAAAGGTAATGCTGTTTTTAAAGAGATGGCCAGCAAGTTGACAGCATCGAAGGAATATGATAAGGTGAATGATGCTTATAAACTGATGATAGAAGGTGGAAAGAAGTCGGGAAGCGTTAACATGTTGGCTCAGGCTTATTGTAGCTACATTGCCTGGAAAGATTCTGCTGCGGCCCTGAAGTTGGCTGATGTGTCAAGCGAACTGAAGGAACAGATTCAGGCTGGCGAGAAAGAGATTGCCGAGAAAGACGCTAAACTGGCTACCAGACAGGGCATCATTATCGCGCTGTGCGCTCTTTCTGTTATTCTGGCCGTGGTACTAGTAATCGGTGCCTTATTGGTACTACGCCTCCTGGCTCTTACTCATAAGCAAAAGAAGACTATCCGCCAATTGGGTGAGAACATTGCTCTGAAAGCTAAGTTCACCAGTAATATTTCTGCTCAACTGACACCTATCTTGCAGAAACTGAATGCTCAGCAGCCAGAGGTGAAGGCGCTGCTGGATTTCTCGAACCACATACAGACGCTCTCACAACTGGAAACTACGATAGGGGAGAAGGTTGAGACAGAAGAGGTAAGTCTGCAAGCTTTCTGCGAGGAACTGATGAATCAGGTTCGTGGCAAGGAGAAGGCGGGCGTTATACTGAACGTGGATGCTCCCAAGATGAGTGCTACATTTAATAAGGAATATGTGTCGCACATCTTGCTGCATCTGCTCAACAATGCTATTAGTTATACACCTGAGGGCGGACACATTCACCTGGACTTTAAGAAGCGCAGTGTTCATAAGTGCCAGTTCCTGGTTTCCAATACAGGTTCTGTTATCCCCGAGGAGAAGCGCGAGGATGTATTCAAGCCTTTCCGGGAGATACGCGACCTTACCACCGGAGATGGGCTGGGGCTGCCCATCTGTCAGCAAATGGCCATTAAGATGAATGGTGACCTGAGCATTGACCCTGAGTTTACGAAGGGCACCAGATTTGTGCTGAGCCTCAATGGGTAGGAGCGTGAAGATAATGAAAATAAACTTAAATCAAATAAAAAAATACACAAAAATGAAAAGAAAAGGTTGTTTAAAGACCAGCAAATTGCTGCTGACACTTTTCGTCGGATTAACTGCCACATGGGCATGGGCAGATACGGAAGTTAACATAGAAAAGGCAGGTACACTCTCGAGCCTGCTGACCACAAGTGATGCTAACCTGAAGGTTACCGGGTCCATCAACGGAACTGACGTGAAACTTATCCGTGAGTGGGTGAGTAACGGTACCGTTACATCTCTTGACCTTTCAGGGGTAAACATTGTAAGCGGCGGTGTTGCCTATTACAACAGCTACAAGACTGAGGATGATGTGATTGGCGAGAGCATGTTCCAGGATTGCTCCAAACTGAAAAGCATCTTACTGCCTACCAACATTAAAAACATTAAGACTTGTGCCTTTTCCGGTACAGGAATTACCAAGGTGGATATCCCCAACAGTGTAACAAGTCTGGGCGGCGATGCCTTTGCCTACTGCTCCTCTCTGGCTACCGTTGTCATTGGAAGTAAAGTGAAGCGATTAGATCAGGGCGTGTTCTATAGTTCGAATGTAAAGAACGCATACGTTAAGCCTATAACTCCTCCAGGCGTACCACCTTACCTGTTCTCATCGTCTCCCAGAATCTACGTCTATACAAGTTCGCTGAGCTCGTACAAAGCTACTGACTGGAAAACCTATGGCACCATTGTGGGTGGACTGGAGAAGACTTATCCAATGGAGGAAGACCCCAACACGATAGCCAAGACCAAGTGCGGCGACTACTTTGAGGATGCTGCCTGCACCCAGCTGAAACCTGAATGTCAGGCTATGAGCGACGAGGAACTGACTGCTGCTCTGACCGAAGTGAATATGCCTGAGCTGATGATTTCCACTGCTCTGAAGGTGAAGAACGCTTCGTGGGCCAAGTACGAGGAGGACTTCCGCATCCACAGTTATAAGGCTTACAGCGATGCTACCTATTGGAACGATAAGATGAAGAGTACTGGCGGCTCGTACATGGGTAATCCCACGGGTATCTATGCCAAGAACGACGGGGATGAACTATTCGTCTTTGTTGACAGCGACGTTCCCTCTGACGCTACCTTATACTTTGCCGGTTGTGTGGAGAACGAACTTATCTACAGCGCCCAGACAGGCACAAAGTTGGTGAAGGGACTCAACGTTATTGAAGGCATAAAAGACGCTCTGTACTACATAGTTTATACGGCTAATACGAAGTCGATGAAAAAGACGCTGGATCAGTGGCCCGAGATAAAGATTCACGTGGAAGGCGGCGTGGTGAACGGTTACTACGATGTTTCGCGCCATAGCGATGCAGATTATCAGGCCATCCTGAAGGCTGCTACCCACAAACGCTTTACCGTAAGGGGCGGACATTCCCTCTTTAACCTGAAGACTGCTTCCTACAAAACCGTTTTCCCCAAGACCATTGACAAGAGCATCTGCTGGTTTGACAGCGTAGCCGTATGGGAGAAGAACCTGATGGGTATGACCGAGGAGGTGGCATTAGGCAAGAAGGCAGGCTATCCCTGGTACCTGACGGGCGGTGAAGCCATCTATCCCATCTATTACAACAACCCGAACTTTGCTATCGAGGGAGAGCCCGAGGATGCAGGCTATGCCAACTCCACTCCTTACAGAACCAGCTATAACGGCATAGATTGTATCAAGAACTGCCTCAACGCATTGAATACCAATATGGACGACTGGTGTGCAGGCCATGAGTGTGGCCATAATAACCAGCATGCTATTAACCTGGAAGGTTGTACAGAGGCCTCGAATAATGTTTTTTCCAACCTTGTATGCTACCTTGACGGTCTGAACTCATCAAACGGCTCAACACTTGCCACCGTTATGGGAGAATATGCTCGCCATGAACCGTTCTATTTCAGGGATGTAAACAGTCGTTTGCGTTTCTTCTGGGACCTGTATCTTTACTATCATCTGGGTCAGAAGAACACATCGTTCTATCCAGAACTCTTCAAAGCGCTGCGCAAAGATCCGCTGGTTAATTATAATACTACCAACAATAACAACGGAGGGTTGAAGTTTGTCCGTAAGGTCTGCGAGATAGCTCAGGAAGACCTGACCGATTTCTTTGATATCTGGGGCTTCTTTGAGCCCATAAAGACCGGAACCAAGATTGAGGATTATGGTGAGCATCCCATTGCTGTTACCCAGTTTGGCATCAACAGCACGAAGACCAACATTGCCAAATACGAGAAGAAGAACCGCGAAATCATCTTTGTGGAGGACCGTGCCGATTATGTGCTCTCAACAGGTTTCCTACAGGCTGCGGGCAAGAAGCGCAATGGTTCCGACAGGGTTGGCCAGTGTGGTGAACTGGGGCAGTTTACCAGCTATTGGCCCGGAGGTTGTGCTCCTTCAGAGTATGTATATTTCCAGTCCGACAGCCTCTATGCCATGGAGGGTGAGGGCGGCTTGGGCTTCCTTATGCTGGATGCCGAAAATAAAATCAAGTATGCTTCCAACGCTAAGAACTTCTGTATTCCGACGAGCGTAGGTAACGACTTTACCATCTACTCTTACGATGCTGACGGCTCGCTGCACGAAGTAGCCTTGGGTGGTAGCGGCACCGTGTACATCACGCTTACTTCTGCGGGAAGCTTGAAGTCGAAATTGGAGAACAATCAGGTTATCAAGCTGATTGTCAGTGGCCCGATTAATACTACCGACCTCAATTATATGAAGCAGCTCATCAACAAGGAGAATCTTCAGTCCATCGACATCGAAAAGACCACCAGACTCACCAGCATAGCTGCCAGCGCTTTCTCAGGCATTAAGAAACTTGTGGCTATGAGTCTGCCTTCCACCATTACCAGTATAAGTTCAAACGCTTTCTCCAGCTCAGGTCTGAGGTCGATTGTGATTCCCGACAAGGTGACTTCCGTTGGGGGCGATGCTTTTGCTTATTGCGATAACCTTACATCCGTAGTGGTAGGTGAGAAGGTTAAGTCGATGGACCAAGGTGTGTTCTATAGCTCTGCTGTTAAGGAGGCTTACTTCAAGCCAGTTACTCCGCCAACCTTGAACGGTGTTAGCGATTATCTCTTCTCCGGCAAGAACAGGACTATCCACGTTTATTCCAACTCTCTCAGCAAATACAAGTCGGCAGGATGGGATAGGTTTGGAACGTTGGTAGGCGACTTGGAGGACTTCATTGATGGCATAGAAAACGTTATAGTCAACGATAACGTTAACCTTAACCTTAATAATGGTGAGGTTTATGACCTGATGGGTCGTAAGGTTACTAATCTACAGCCTGGTACCATCTACATCAAGAATGGAAAGAAATTTATGAGATAAATCATGAAAAAAGCTATGAAAATCATAAAGGCATTGCTTCCGAGCATTGCCTTTCTGTGTTCAATGTTCGCTTGGTCGGCAACAGAAGTAAATGTTACCAAAGCCGGTACGCTCTCTAATCTGTTGCAGGATGTTACGCTGGAAAAAGAACTCAAGCTTTCGGGCTCCATCAATGGAACCGATGTGAAGTTTATCCGCGAACTGCTGACGGCAGGTAAGGTAACAAAACTGGACTTGGCTGAAGTACGCATCGTGAAGGGTGGCGTGGCATATAACGAGAGTTACACAACCACCAACGATGTGCTGGGCGACTATATGTTTGCCGACTGCTCCAAACTGGTTGCCTGTGTTCTTCCTAAGACCATAACCTCAATAGGCAGGTATGCATTCTCCAAGACGGGACTTAAGGAAGCGGACGTTCCCAATACCGTGACACGCCTGGGTGGAGCCTGCTTTGCAGATTGTAAATCGCTAACCACAGTGGTTATTGGCAGCAAGGTAAATAAGTTGGAGCAGGCCGTGTTCTACAACTCATCGAATATCAAGTATGCCAACGTTAAGCCTAAGACACCTCCATCCCTGGATGCTTATATCTTTACTACAAGGCCCACTATCCGTGTCTATGAAAGCGTATTGCAAGAATACAAGGCTTCTGCCTGGAATCAGTATGGCAACATATATGGTTCGCTTGACAAATACTACCCTGATGAGGATAACGATTCAAGTGATATTGTTAACCAGAACATGGGCACATGGTTCGAGGATGTGGCCTGTACTCAATTAAAGGCCGAATACATGGGCATGACGGATGAGCAGCTTACAGCCTCGATGAAGGAAGGTGGGATGCCCAGCTATATGATAGATATTGCCCTGAAACTGAAGAACGAGGACTGGGGCAAGTACGAGCAGGACTTCCGTATTCACAGCTACAAGGCATACAGCGATGCCTACTACTGGAATAACAAGTTACGCGCCACAGGCGGGTCGTATATGGGTAACCCGACGGGTATTTATACCAAGGGTGATGAACTGCTATATGTGTTTGTGGATTCTGATGTACCTACAGATGCTACGCTTTATATGGCCGGATGTGCAGGAAACGATTTGGTGACAGACGCCAAACAGGGTAAGATGCTGAATAAAGGACTGAACGTTGTAGAGGGTAAAGAGAATTCGCTTTTCTACATTATCTATACGGCTGATACGAAGTCGATGAAAAAGACGCTGGATCAGTGGCCTGAGATAAAGATTCATATTGAAGGTGGACTGGTGAACGGTTATTACGATGTGGCCCGAAAGAGCGATGCCGACTACCAGGCCATCCTAAAGGCTGCCAAGTATGAACGCTTTACGGTGAAGGGCGGACACTCTATATTCAACTTTAAGACAAGTACCTATAGATCAGTATGGCCGAAAAGTGTAGAAAAGAGCATCTGCTGGTTCGACAGCCTGGCGGTATGGGAGAGGGAACTGATGGGAATTTGTGAAAGTGTGGCCACAGGCAAGCGTGCAGGAGCACCCTTCTATCTGACGGGCGGTGAGGCTATCTACCCCATCTATTACAACAATCCCAACTTTGCTGTGGAGGGTGAGGCAACCGATGGCGGTTTTGCCAACTCTGCATCTTACAGGACAATGTATAACACTGCTGGTTGTGTGCAAAGTTCGTTTGATGTTAGCAGGACAGCCGATTTTGATGACTGGTGTTCAGCTCATGAATGCGGGCACAACAATCAGGGACCAATAACCGTAGAGGGTGGAACAGAGGTTAGCAACAATCTGTTCTCCAACTATGTTCGCTTTCACGATGGTCTGGTTACCACAAGCGGAAACTCCCTTGCTACCATTATGGATGAATATTCACGCCATGAGCCCTTCTTTACCCGTTCGCTGAACAGTCAAATGCGTATGTATTGGCAGCTTTACCTCTATTATCATTTGGCGCAGAAGAATACTGCGTTCTTCCCCACGCTCTTCAATAAGTTGCGTGAGGACCCGCTGACCCTCTACAGCTCTAACACAGGTTGTCTGAAGTTTGTGCGCAAGGTGTGCGAGGTAGCGCAGGAAGACCTTACCGACTTCTTCCGCATCTGGGGCTTCTTTGAGCCGCTTAACAACCATATCGTTAATGATTATGGCGAGCATAAGATGACGGTTTACCAGTCTGATATTAAAAAGACGCTGAACGAAATTTCCAAGTATCCTACCAAGAACCGCGAAATCATCTTCATAGAAGACCGTGTAGAGAGTATTCCTACTACGGATTTCCTCACTACAGCAGGACAGAAGCGTCGTGAATCAGACAAAGTTGGCCAGTGTGGTGATGTGGGTCAGTTTACTGATTACCTGCCAGGTGCCAGCAAACCATCGGAATACACTTATTTGCAGGCCGACAGCCTTTATGCCCTTGAAGGCGAAGGCGGACTGGGTTTCCTGATGCTGGATGCTGAGGGTAATCTAAAGTATGCAGCCAATGCAAAGAACTTCTGTATTCCTACCAGTATAGGAAGTGATTATACCCTTTATTCATACGATCAGGGTGGCGTGCTGCATGAAATCACCAAGGCTGGAGACGGAATAGAGTATGTGGACTTGACGATTGCAGGATCACTGACCAGAAATCTTAATGACAAAGCTATCAAAGTGGTTATCAGCGGTCCTCTCAATGGTACGGACATCAAGTACTTGCGCCAGCTCCTCACAGAAGGTAATTTGGCAGCCATCGACCTTACGAATGCCAGAATAGTTGCAGGCGGAACCTCATATTATCAAAGCTATAAGACCACAGCCAACACGATGGGCACTTATATTTTTGATCATTTCAAGCAGCTTGCCTCTATTAGCCTGCCTACAAAGACTACCACGATAGCAGAACACTCTTTCCGTGGGTTAGGAATCAAGACGATAGAGATTCCGGATGCCGTAACATCCATTGGCCTTGAAGCCTTTGGCGATTGCAGCATGCTCTCAACTGTTGTTATGGGAAAAGGACTCAAGTCGGTAAGTCAGGGAGCGTTCTACAATACACCCGTTAAGGATGTCTATGTAAAAGCCCTTACGCCTCCAACCATCTCGGATTATATTTTCAATAGCAATCCTACGATTCACGTTTATTCCAGCGCCCTTGCCAAGTATCAGGCATCCAGTTGGGCAAGGTTCGGCACTATTGTAGGCGACTTAGAGGACTTCATAGATGGTATAGAAGACGTTGTTAACGATAACCTTAACCTTAACGATGGTGCGGTTTATAATCTTCAGGGTATTCAGGTTACAGACCTGCAACCTGGTACCATCTATATCAAGAATGGGAAAAAGATTATATTTTAGTAAGTGAAATGTGCAGAATTAGTCTACCAGCATCTTTTTGCCATCTACAATGTAGAGACCTCTGGGTAGGTTAATCAGTTCTTCGCCGCAAACATTCAGATGAGCCACTCTGTGACCATTCAAATTATATATGGTTACAGCATGTGGCTTTTCTGATTTAAAAAAAAGACCTCCACTTCTGGATTCTATGCTGAAATCTTCATGTGCAAAAGCTTCTATGCCCACTGTTTCTCCCAACTTTAGTCTCCATGTTATGGTAGTCGTGTGATTACTTTCATGCTTGGGGTCTTTTACGAATGTATTTATTTCTTGTGCCTTCACCCTTACTGTATGTGAGGTTTTTGATGCATCAAGTGAATCATATTTTATTACTAGATGGTCGGTAGTTTCATTTTCCAGTACCTTCCCATCGAGGAGCCATTGAAAATTCACCTTGTTTCCTGTACCTTTGTAATAACGGGTTATGGCGATTGTTATTTCCTCTTGTTCTATCGTAATGGTCTTGTCGGATGCCGGCTCATATTCTGCAATGACCTTAACACGATTGTGTAGTGACTCAATTATGGCCTCGCGACAAACGGGGCAGAACTCTTTGTTCAGGTACTCCATTTCGCATGTTCCGTTAACAGGCTTGTAATAGCCGTTACCCTTGGTTGAACCACCTATGGGGAATGCACCCACATTGCTCAGGCCCCACCAATGTTTCCACTTTATTGTGTTGGAATTATTGTTGGCAGTCTGGTTTGCATATTCGCCTAGATAGCTATCTCCAGCGTAGTATTCGTCAGCCAAAGATGCAAAGGTATGCCCGAATTCATGTATAAAAATCTCTGGGGCACTGCTGTGTGTAGTACAGGTCAGGTAAGAACCGCCTGCTCCACCGTATTCTGATGTGTTGCACAGAATGCCCACCATCTCGTAGTCTGGCATAAGAGCCTTCAGAAGATTGTATATTTTGTTGGCATCGTTGGGACAAGGCAGGCGGTGTATGTTATACGAATCGAAGTGTATGCCAAAGTACGTGTCAACAGTCTTAATGGGTAAGGAGGATCCTTCTGGGCAAACATACACACCGTTCTTTAATACACCAGGATGTGAGATACCTGACTCGTTGGATATTACCTCTATGGCATATAGGTTGAACCATTTCTTGTATTTGTTCATGGGAATCTTCGTGAACAGCGCGTTGTATAGGTTCTTAGCAGCTGTCAAGAACTTTCGCTGTTCTTTAGCAGTATATCCGTCGCCTAAGAGTACAAAATTAATGGCCTCAGGACCTGCATATTGTATAGTGTCTATGGGAAAATCCTGTCCCTCCTGTTTCCTGAAATCGCTGGCTGAAATTCTCCTTATCGATTTAACATTGTCAAATGTGTTTACCATGCATTGCGCATTTATTTCTGTGGTAAGTTGTGCAAGTATTGTCAGCGCAATCAATTTACGTATCATATAATTGAATTAAATCCTATTATTTATAAAGATAAACCTTGAAGTTTTTTACTGAACCAGGAGCATTCTGTTCGGCACGAGGCAGATACTCGAGGGCCTTAATACTTTGCTCTGAACCGAGGTCAATAACAAGTAGGTGAGGTGTAGACGCCCCCTTCTCCGTCTGCCAATAGGTAGACTCTTGCAAATCAAAGACTTTATCGCCTAGGTGGTTGCCATTCTCATCCTCGCTGTTAGCATACTTCGTCTTCCATGGCTCGCGCGAGAGTCGCTTGCCATCGGTGCCCTGCAGATAGAGCTCTGCAATGGCAACGCAGTCGCCGTCCTTCTGAGTGCTTAGACATTCTATGGCTAAGAACCGGCCTTTGGCGGTCTTGTTGAAGCTGATGGTCTGCCAGCCGTTGCCTGCCTTCATCTGGCCTTTGGCTATTGGCTCTTGGCTATTCAGGTCGGGCTTGTCGCCAATGTTGTTATGTTTGTTGCTCTTCTCTAACTGCAACTTGTTCAGTTCTGGTTCTGCCTGTCCCCATACTACCGTTTCGCGGGGACCTACGATATCAAGGACGATCACCTCATTCTGTCCCTTCTTCAGCCAACAACCTGGCACATAGAGCGTTTGCTGCGGGCCAATGCTCCAGAAACGTCCCATAGCGTGACCGTTCACCCAGACTTGTCCCTTGCCCCAAGTCTCGAAGTTCAGGAAGGTATCACCCACCTTTTTCAGGTTGAAGTAGCCACGATGATAGCCAGGTTTCAGGAGGTCGCCAAGTTTCTTTGACCCTTCATAACCCTGTGTTAAGGCAAGCCCAGGAACACTCCCTTTTGCCTCGCCAGAAACCACTCGATCATTAACGCCCTTAACCATATCAAGGACTTTCTTTGCAGTCTCATAGTCATCTGGGATGGCCACGTTTGCCCAGTTTTTTGGCGTTAACACCATTTCCACGTCATCAGTCTCTGTGGTCAGCGTAACATTACCGATGATCCCTTTGAAGTCTTTGATGGCACGACCGAAGTTGATGCGCCCCATGCCTTCGACGATAATAATCAGATCTTCTCCCTTTTTAATGGCTGGAATCGTGAGCGATTTCTCATTTTTCACACGGTCAATCTTACCGATATACTTTTGGTCGATGAACACCTGTGCAAAGTCGTGGAACTCTCCTGTGAGCACGCTCTGCGAAGTGATTTCTGGCAAGCGGGTGGAGTACATCATGGTGCCCCAACCCATATTCATCTCTTCAAATGTCTTCAGGTTTCCCTTGACTGGCTCGGTCATAGCTGACATGAGCGGAGCAAACTCGCTCAGCTCGAACTTGGGAACGGTGATAATGGGCATAGGAGCCTTGGGAACAGAGGGAAGAGTCTTTTCACTATACTTTTGCATCATCTTGCGGAGTTCCCAGAATTTGGGGGTAGCAAGGCCCCATTC
>JAEEGL013544939.1_pt1 | contig 11209 bp, 12 predicted proteins | sample 9134231 | NCBI WGS metagenome assembly JAEEGL01 (sample SAMN16246548, study PRJNA631951) | gut metagenome | biome: gut microbiome; feature: rumen; material: fiber-attached | host: Bos | place: Iran: Karaj | collected 2018-10
GAAGGCATACTGGATGGGCAGTCGCATGTCAGGCACGCCAAGCTGTGCTTTGACGGCACCGTCGTGGAACTGTACGGCGCTGTGGACGATGCTCTGCGGGTGTACCAGAACCTGAATCTGACGGGAATCGACGCCAAAGAGCCATTTGGCCTCGATGACCTCGAAGCCCTTGTTCATCATCGATGCCGAGTCGATGGTAATCTTGGCTCCCATGTCCCACGTAGGATGGCGCAGGGCATCGGCCTTGGTGACGGTTTCGAGCTGTTCCATCGTGAAGTTGCGGAACGGACCGCCCGAAGCTGTTAGCAGAATCTTCTCGATGGGATTATCGTCCTCGCCCACCAAGCTCTGGAAGATGGCTGAGTGCTCGCTGTCAACGGGTAGGATAGGGGTGTGGTACTGTTGTGCCAACTGCAGAATCAGCTCACCAGCCACCACCAGCGTCTCCTTGTTGGCCAAGGCAATGGCCTTGTGTGCCTTGATGGCGTGGATGGTGGGTGACAGACCTGCGAAGCCTACCATCGCCGTCAGCACCATGTCGATGGGGTCGGCCTCCACAATCTCGTCGAGAGCCTGTCGTCCGGCGTATACCTTCACATCAGGCAGGTCACTCATCAGCTGCTTCAGTTCGTCCAATCGTTGTTCGTTGGCAATAACCACAGCAGCAGGCTTGAACTTGTGAGCCTGTTGAGCTAACAACTCCACTTTGTTGTTGGCTGTGATACAATATACTTCGTATAGGTCGCTATGCTCCTCAATCACTTCAAGAGCCTGTGTGCCTATGGACCCCGTAGAGCCTAATATAGCTATTTGTCGTTTATGTTTCATCGGTTTTTCGCAATTCGGCCACAAAGGTAATGAAAATCGAGAGAAATACCAAATTTATTTGGATATTTCCGAGATGCATCTTACCTGCATCTTGCCTTAACCAAGGGTTAAAGGTACGAACAAGCGAGCGAAAACTCAAAATTCTTTTGGTTTTTCGCTCGCTTACTTTACTTCACCGTACAACTATTTTCCGTTCTTCCCGTCTTCCTTTTTCCCATCCTGTTTCACTTCAGTAGCCTTGTAGCCAAACTTTCCGAAGCTCTTGATGATGGTCTCAGTGTTTGTCTTCTCTGCATCGTAGGTAATGGTGACAATCTGCTTGGGGATGTCGCACTCAATTTGCTTGATGCCCTTTTCGAAACGGAGGTTACCCTTGATCTTGTTCTCAGAACTGGCGCAATGCATCTGTGGCAGCGTGGTAACTACTAATGTCTTGATGTCTTTGGCAAATAGCGCTACGCTAAATGACAGAATAAAAATGATAAATGATAAACGTTTCATAATCGTTGAATATTTTAATCGTTATATTTTATTGATAGAACTCGATAAATACGTAAATAACTAAATTGAAACAATAAATAGTAAATTGTCAAATTGTAAATATCCTAAAGTATTCCGAAATTAATGCGGATGCCGGCATAGAACATTGCACCCTGCACAGGTCCCCATACCATTGTGGGGTCGAAAGTGTCGCTCCAGGGGTTGGCGGCATTGATAATGATTTGCTTCTGACGGAAGCCTGTCAGGTTCTCGCCGCCAATATAGATGGAAAAATGACGGAACCAGCGGGTAATCTGCGCCGACACCTGTTCGTAGGCCTTGAAACGACTGTCCCACGACGGGGTGCCGTCGGTCAAGGTGTAGGGTGTTGGCATGCGTCCACCACCGTTCAGTTGCAGTGTGGCATCGAACTGCCAGAGGCCGAGCGGCGTCTTATAGCTGGCTGTGACAAGTCCCTTGTAACGGCTGGTCAGAGGCTTCTCCATCAGTTCGCCGCCATAGGTGCATTTCACGTCGTTCAAGCGCCAGGCCGCCGTCAGCTCCAAACCGCTGACGACAGGATAGGTGGCATCCACCTGAATCGTATTGGAGTACGACTTGCCGTCAAGGTTGGTGATATGAATCATTGTGGGGGCGCTGTCGTAGTCGATGACCGCCTGCTGGCTGAAGCGCGTGTGGTAGTACTCGGCATTCAGTTTCAGCGTCTTGCCGAACAGGGGGATGTACCAAGAACTGCTGACACCGTAGTTCCATGCCACTTCCTGCTTCAGGTCGTCAATGGCAAGGGTGCGTCCGCTGGCCAGCAGATTGTTGTTCTCGGCCAGTGCGTAAACAGTACGGTAACCTTTACCTGCCGACAGTCGTAGACTGACAATCTCGTTGGGCGTGTACTTCACGTGGAAGCGTGGCGTGACGAAGGTGCCGTAGCGGTTGCTGTGGTCGGCACGTAATCCTGCCATCGCCGTCAGCTTGTTGTCCATATTGTACGTGTACTGCACGTATGCTCCAGACGTGGTCTCTTTGGCGGCAGAGGATTCTTCACTATTCACTCTTAACACCTCATTTAAATAGTCATGATTCAGCGAGAAACCTGTCGACAGGTTATGCTGTTCCGTGAAATTAGTCTCGAACAGCAATTGGGCATATACGTTTTTCTCGTTCACGCCATAGTACTTCATTCCATAGTTGGCATCCATCTGGTGCAGCGACATGTTACCCATCAGGGCGATGTTTGTGCCGTGCTCAGGATTGAGGATGAAGGCGTGCTTCATATATCCCTCATAACGGTCGGTTTCTATGCCAATCTTGTAGAGGTGAGAGGTGAGTGGTGAGAGGTCAGAGGTGAGGGGTGAGAGGTGAGAGGAATGTTCCGTCTGACCACCTTCACGTTTCTCCTTCACCATGCTGATACCCCCATGGAATATATAATGGTCGCCTTTCCATTTCCAGCGGTTCTGCAGGTTCCACTGGCGCACGTTGGGCTGGTCTTGGAAACCGTCGTCGTTCTGGTCGTGGTGACTCCATTCGTTCTGATAGTGTGCCAGTATTTCTGTGCTCAACTTACTGTCGAGATGCACGTTGGCATCAGCATTGGCTTCAAAACGCCCCATCGTGTTGCCGAAGAGGTTGATGGTCACACCCTGCTCGTCGTCGGGTTTCAGGTACTCGATGTCAATCTGACCAGTTATTGACTCGTAGCCGTTGCGCACGGATGACGAGCCTTTCGACACTTGGATGCTTTTCATCCAGGGGCCTGGCACGTAGTCGAGGGCAAAGGGAGCCGATGCACCACGGAAGTTCGGCAGATTCTCGGTCAGCATCTGCACATAGGTACCGCTCAGTCCTAACAACTTGATTTGCTTGGCACCCGTAGCGGCATCGCTGTAGTTCACGTCGACAGAAGGGTTGGTGGTAAAACTCTCGCCCAGATTACAACAGGCCGCCTTGAAAAGTTCATCGCGCATAATCAGTTGGGCGTTGGTAGGGCCACTGACTCGGCGTGTCCCGGCACGACGCGATGTAATCGTTATGTTCTGCAGGTTCTGCGTCTTCATCGTGTCAGCCTGCAACGTGTCATTTGCCTGCCCAAATGCGGACAGGTATAGCATCATGGTGATGCTTGTCAGTAATAATCTCATGTGTATTCTTTGATTTTAAATGATACGACTAATAGTCAGGACACTGCCACCATAGAGGCAGTCCCCCTGAAACAAGAAATCATATTAAAATCAAATCAACAAGACTTGGATCAAGTTCAGATAGTCGCGTGGCGGACTCTTCCACACCACGTGGACAGGCTGAACCACTGCCTTGCAAGTGGACGGATAGCTCCATTCTGCTACAAGGCTCGGCAGGATGGCCAATAATGGCTGTAAGGCATGGAAATCATAGCTGACAGTTTGTGCCGTCATTGTCGGCGACAACTCGAAATGCGTCACAGACATGCACTTGGAAGTCATGCTACATCCCATATCATCCATACCACTGGGGCGCATGTTATTGATGGCTGTCAGAACCTTGACAGTACCGGTATGAGCACACCGCATGATATTGATGCCACTGCCGACAAACAGAATTGTCATCGAAAGCAGCACAGACAGGATGATGTGGCTGTATTTCTTCATTGCGGGTGCAAAGATAATAGTTTTTCCCGTTTGATTCTCTTTTCCTTCTTAATTATTAAAGATGTTTAACTAAAGGACATGCTGTTACTGGATTTCCCAACCGATGGCTGATGCTCCGAGTACGGCAGCAGAGGCACCGTCCAGTCCGCTGACCAGGAACTGGGCCTTGCCTCGGTAGATTTTCATGACGTGCTCGTCGTAGGCTTCCTTGATGGGATTCATGATCAGGTCGCCAGCCTTGACCATGCCACCGAAGAAGATGAAAGCTTCGGGGCTTGAGAATGCTGCGAAGTCGGCACATGCCTCGCCCAGCATCTTACCAGTGAAGGCATAGATTTCCTTAGCCATTTCGTCGCCCTTGCTGGCTGCAATGGAGACATCGAGCGACGTGATGTCATCAGGATTCATATTGCGAAGGAGGGAAGGACGGTCGGTCTTGCTGAGCAGTTCGCGGGCGGTGCGTGCAACGCCTGTTGCCGAGCAATAGGTCTCAAGACAGCCTGTGCGCCCACAACCGCAGAGGCGTCCTTCTTCGCCACGGACCATGGTGACATGGCCAAGTTCGCCTGCAAAGCCATCGTGACCGTAGAGTAGCTGGCCGTTGACAACGATGCCTGAGCCGACTCCCGTTCCGAGGGTGATGACGATGAAATTCTTCATGCCACGAGCCACACCATAGACCATTTCGCCCAATGCTGCGGCATTGGCATCGTTGGTAAGGGCTACCGGAATGCCCCCGAGCTTGTCGCTGAACATCTTGGCCAAAGGCACGATACCATCGTGAGCCCAGGGAAGGTTGGGCGCAAACTCAATGGTGCCGTTATAATAGTTGCCGTTCGGTGCACCAATGCCCATCGCTTTTATTTTCTCGATGCCGCCTACCTGCTCGATAATAGGTTGCAGTGCTTCGACAGATGCGTTGACATAGTCGTCGGCAGTGGTGAATCCACCCGTTTTAATAGCTGTGGTTGCTTTGATGTCGCCACATGCATCTACAATACCGAATACGGAGTTCGTTCCTCCTAAGTCTAAGCCGATAACGTACGGCTTAATTCCCTGTTGCTCGTTCATCATGTTTTAAGTCTTTTACGTATTTCTGCCTACAAAGGTACAAATAAATTAGGAATTAGGAATTAGGAATTAGGAATTATTTTGCTGTGGTAGCAATTTTTTCTCTTTTTACTTTTCACTTTTCACTTTTTTTTGTACCTTTGTCGTCAATATGGTATTTCCGATACATATTAATATAGTAGATTTGGTGTTTAAAGGCATGCTGATAGGTATGATTGCTTCGGCACCGATGGGCCCTGTGGGTATTCTTTGTGTACAGCGCACGCTGAACAAGGGACGGAGTTATGGCTTTGCCACGGGTCTTGGAGCTGCAGTGAGCGATATCATCTATGCCGGCATCACGGGCTTCGGTATGGCTTTCGTGATGGATTTCATCAACAATGAGCAAAACAAGTTCTATCTTCAGATTATCGGTTCGGTCCTGCTGTTAGCCTTCGGTATCTATACATGGCGTTGTGACCCGACGAAGAACATGCACCAGTCTGGTCAGCAGAAAGGTACGTTATGGTATAATGCGTGGACGGCATTCTTGGTGACATTCTCGAATCCGCTCATCATTTTCCTGTTTATGGCATTGTTCGCTCAGTTTGCCTTCGTCATCCCTGACCATCCGTTTGAAATGCTGGTGGGATTTGCCAGCATCGTAGGAGGTGCACTTTTGTGGTGGTATGGATTGTCGTGGGTGGTAGACAAGGTCCGTTTGATATTTGACAACCACGGCATCCGCATTATCAACCAAGTCATCGGAGCTGCTGTGACGCTGTTTGCTGCCATCTCGCTGTTCGGGACGGTGACGAACCTTTACAGATTCTTTTAAAGGTAAAAAGGTATAAATAATAAAATAAGAAGACAAGGTGTTTATAGCACAAGAGTTACGCAAGAGCAATATTGCAGAATACCTGCTGTATATGTGGCAGGTGGAAGATGTAATCCGTGCCTTTGACTGTTCGCTGTCGAGGATTCGCAGAGAGTATATCGTGCGTTTCGAGTATGATGAGGAACAAAAGGAGGAGCTGACCGACTGGTATGGCAACTTAATCCGTATGATGAATCAAGAGGGCTGTCGTGAAACTGGTCACCTGCAGATTAACAAGGTTGTGATGCAGCAGCTTCAGGAATTGCACGCACAATTGTTGTCGTCGCCGAAATTCCCGTTCTATAATGCGGAGTACTACAAAGTGCTACCATATATTGTCGAGTTACGCAACCGCGGTGCCAATAAGGAGGAAAACGAGATAGAGACGTGTTTCAACTCGCTCTACGGCGTGATGATGCTGCGTTTGCAGAAGAAAGAAATCACACCGAGCACCAGTCAAGCTATCAAGGAGATTTCCACCTTTATAGGCATGCTTAACGACTACTATTTGGAAGATAAGCAAAAACCTTTAGAGTTTGAATAATCGTAAAGACACCCTATACAATACAGACAAAATAAACAAGTAGTAAGTATGAAAATATTAGTGACAGGCTGTAACGGCCAATTGGGCAACGAGATGCAGTTGTTGGAGAAAGAGAATCCCCAGCATACCTATTATAATACTGATGTCGCAGAGCTTGATATTACCGATCAGGCGGCTATTGAGACCTTTGTCGCAGAATACGACATTGACGGCATCGTGAACTGTGCAGCCTATACCGCTGTGGACAAGGCTGAGGACAACGAGGCGCTCTGCCAGAAACTCAATGCTGAGGCTCCCGCCTATCTGGCGCATGCTATTGGGCAGCGTGGTGGCTGGATGATCCAGATTTCGACAGACTATGTGTTTGACGGTACGAAGCATACTCCATACGTAGAAGACGACGATACCTGTCCCAATAGCGTCTATGGACGTACCAAGTTGGTGGGCGAGCTGAACGTCCAGAAACTCTGCGAGCGTTCGATGATAATCCGTACCGCATGGCTCTACTCAACATTTGGCAATAATTTCGTGAAGACTATGATACGGTTAGGTAACGAGAAGCCCGAGTTAGGCGTCATCTTCGACCAGATTGGCACGCCTACCTATGCCCGCGATTTGGCCGTTTGCATCATGACAGCCATCAATCAGGGCATCAAGCCTGGTATCTATCACTTCTCTAACGAGGGTGTCATTTCATGGTACGACTTTACGAAGGCTATTCACCGCATTGCCGGTATTACGTCATGCCACGTGCGGCCTCTCCACACGGCAGAGTATCCCACGCCAGCGGCCCGTCCGCATTATTCCGTGCTTGACAAGACAAAAATCAAGCAGACCTACGGTATCGAGGTGCCATATTGGGAGGAGTCGCTCCATGAGTGCATCGCGCGACTTGGCATGTAGTCGTGAACAAGCTGGCGTAAGGGGGCTGCGGCTTCTGCCTGATTGGGATTGTAGCGCAGCATGACAGTGATGAAGCGTGTGCTGTCGTCGATGACCTTACCGTAATATTCCAGTTCACCCTCTGTACCTTGATGAATACTGTAGTTGTCTTCTGCTTCAATCAATTCTGCTCCCATGCCCATGAGTTGCTGACCAGGGGTACGGAAAATGTCGTTGCCACCCAGCATATTCTGAACCATGAATGACAGAGATACATCATCGGTCATGAAGACTTCCATCTGGTCGTCGGCCAGATACTGATGACGCAGATAGCTGGGGTAGCTGATGTCGATACCTAAGTGGGGACTATGGTATAGGATGGTATCGGAATTGCCCAGTTCGATGGACAGACTGTCGTCGCTTGTCATCACATTATTGAATGACTTGAGTTGCTGCCGATTGCCACAAGACAAGAAAAGGCAAAGTAGTAAAAGGGTAAAAGGGTAAAGCGTCTTTCTCATTATCTCAATTTCTCAATTTTACATCAGTAATCGTTCAAGCATGGGGATATGAATGCGTCCGCGGTACAAGGTAATCAGCCCTTCGGCCTGCATGGCATTGAGGGCATGGCTGATGTCGAGCCGGCTGTCGTTGAGTTCGTTAGCCAGCTGTGTCATCAGGATATAAAAAGTCTTGGAGCCGGCGGGGTAATTACACCGCGAGAAGAAGAAACGGATGATTCTTTCACGCAGCGATTGCGGGGCACTACGCCAGACACGGTGGCGCAGACGCTGGGAGTTGGCAGCCAGCATGTTGAGCATATTGAGACGGAACACTAACTGGGTCTCTAAAAGCAACATGACTTCCTGCTTGTCAATGGTAATCAAGCTACAATCGGTGAGTGTCTTGAAGGTGGAAGTATAACGCTGGGTAAGTCCGAAGAGCTGTTCGGGCTGTATGGCATAGGGTGCATTAACCGTTTCGCTGACACGACAGGTGTGGTCATAGCTGACAGTCTCGACGGACATAGAACCTGTGGTGAGGAAAATAATATGGTCGCAGACATCGCCTTCTTTGATAATGCGCAGACCCACAGGATGTTTGGAGAAACCGAACTTGGTATGTCCCACTACTTCCATGAGGTCAGCATGGCTCATGCCCTGAAAGAGCGTGAACTGCAACAGCTTGTCATATATCTTCAGACCAGCGTCCATATCTTATTTCTTGCTTTCACTCCTCACTTTACAATCTTGTCTTTCAGCGTGGGGGAGTACCACACGGCGAGGTTGCCTTCGTCATCGGTGAAAATCAGGTAGGCCATCAATTCCTTATGACGCTCCAGAATCTGCTTTGCACCTTCTATGCCCAACACCATAAATGATGTGGCGTAGGCATCGGCTGTGGCGCACTGGTCGGCTAATACTGTAGCCGAAAGCAGGGTATGCTGAACGGGATAGCCTGTCTTCGGATCGATGGTATGGGCATATTTCTTACCTTCTTTGACATAGAAATTGCGATAGTTGCCACTGGTAGCCATCGATATGTCTGTCACGTTTAGAATAGTCTGTAGCTCGTGACTCTCGTTGAGAGCATCTTCACACGGTTTATTGACACCGATTTTCCAAGGCACACGTTGTGGATTGATGCCTCGTGTTGTAATCTCACCACCAATCTCTACCATAAAGTTCTTGATGTCGTGACGATTTAGCAGATTTGCAATAACGTCGACACCATAGCCTTTGGCAATGGCCGAAAAATCGAGCATCATGCCTTGCTTCTTCATGGTAATCTTATGGCCCTTGAGACTGACGTGCTGATAGCCAATCAATTGGCGAAGACTGTCCACCTGCTGTTTTGAAGGCATTTGTTCGTGTTTGAAACCAAACCCCCAGGCATTGACCAGTGGTGCAACGGTGATGTCGAAAGCGCCATTGGTCTCGCAGGATATCCTATGAGCCAGTTTGAAAATGTCGCAGAAACTATTTGTCAGTTCTGGATCATCGCCTTTGTTCAACCTGGCAACGAGTGACTGACTGTTAAACATTGAGAACTCGTCGTCCACTTTTCTCAGCTCGGCTTCTATTTCTCCCTGTAGGTCTTCAGAACACTGATATGTGACGTTATAGGTCGTCCCAAATATCAGACCGGAATTTTTCTGATAGGGTGTCGCCTGCTGCTGGTGAATGATGAGGATGGTGCCAATAATAAGCACTGCAAGAAAGGGTAGTTGCCATAATAGGCGCTTCTTTCGGTCTTTAGTCATAAAATAAGTTGTTTTTCGATGTTGGGTTATGACGTTATAACGTTATTGAGACATGATGCTATATGTCGATAATGACATTGAAGTTGGCGGCAATATTATCTTTGTCGTTGATGCCGAAGCCTGGTACGTACCACGTCGCACCTATTGTGCCGTCATTGTGAAAGATGCGGCGTTTGTATCTTACCGTCCATCCTAAATGCAGAGGGCCAAACACTTTGGCATCGATGCCCAGCACAACTTCCAACCAGTGCATGTTGCACGACATGCCCTCGACACCAAAACCTGTTTGCGACATCCATACAGGATCGGGCAGATCCTCGCGGATGATGTCAACATTATAGGTTGTAAATGCATAGCGGAAACCGGCATACATACGGTTGGCCTGATGCTTATTCTTCAGAATGTTCCAGTCCATACCCATACGGAAATAGGGCGCTGTGGTCTTATAGGTAATGCCTGTCACCGCATCGTTTTCATGATTGGCGTGTCCCAATCCCAATTCGAAGATGGGGAACCACTGGTCGTGCAGATTGATACGCAGCGCTCCTTCGTATTCACCATGGTCGCTGAGCACCATCATTGCAGGACCTACCAAATCGAACGACACTGCGAAGCCTCTGAACAGGGGAATGGAATCCTTCTCCATGCGGAACATCTTCAGCTGTGCCTGAGTCGCAGATACGGTAAACAGCAGTAGAAGACTAACGCTGAGCCTTGAAATAAAGGTAGAAATGTGCAGTCGTTGCGTCATAGTTCACATGGGGATTGTTAATAACGATAGAGTCGATGATGTTGTGGGTGGTAGTCACCGCAGTAATCTCGTGGAAATAGGCTGCCTGACAATCTACCGACTCGAAATGGGGAAAGTTTTCTTTCTTGATGCGCACCGTGTCGAGATAGAAGGCTCCCGTGGAATTTCTCAACAGCATGTATAACACGTCTTCAGGCTGTGTGTAACTGATTGGTAGCTCGAAGGAGGTGGCTGAAGAGCCGTGGAAGTAGTTCAGCTCGACACTGCCATTGACTACTCTGCTTATCACTGTGTCGGTACCGTTGACCCGCTGAGACCATACCCACAGGGTGTCCTTGCTCAGCGTGTCAGTCGTGCCGTCAGACTTCTTCAAGTCATAGACGGTATATACCCTGTTCTGCACAGGGCAGTCGATGCTGGTACAGGCAGCGATAACCGCTACAAGCAGGATGATGACTATTTTCCGCATCTGATATTGTCTTCTATTTGATATTCGTTACGCCCGGCACTATTGCGGCTGATGAGATCGCCCAAGAATCCCGCGAGGAATAGTTGAGTACCTATCATCATCATCGTCAGCGCAATATAGAAGTAGGGCGAATTGGTCACTAACCGCATAGGAATACCCCGATAAAGTGCCCATGCCTTCTCGGCGCCTAAGAAGAAAGCAGCAAAGAAGCCGATGATAAATACGATGGTGCCAAGGAATCCAAAGACATGCATGGGCTTCTTGCCAAAGGTGCCGAGGAACCATAGTGTCATCAGGTCGAGATAGCCGTTCACAAAGCGGTTCCATCCCATAAACTTCGACTTGCCGTATTGGCGTTTCTGATGGTGTACCACCTTCTCGCCAATCTTGTCGAAACCGGCATTCTTGGCCAGATAGGGA
>JAEEGL014063832.1_pt1 | contig 11209 bp, 10 predicted proteins | sample 9134231 | NCBI WGS metagenome assembly JAEEGL01 (sample SAMN16246548, study PRJNA631951) | gut metagenome | biome: gut microbiome; feature: rumen; material: fiber-attached | host: Bos | place: Iran: Karaj | collected 2018-10
AACGGCCTCTGTCCTATACAAAAACAGATAACGGCCAAAATTTTCTTCTGTTATTGCTGCCATTGTACTTAAATATTTAATTCGGCAGCAAAGGTAATCACTTTATTCAGCCCCTGCAATACGTCTTTTTTTCACGCTTACACTATTAACAATAAAGTGAATTAATTAAAAAAATATTATTTTAATATAGCTACATAATAATTTAGCACGCCCGATATGTAGTTATTTGTCTATAATACAAGCCAAGGACAGTGCTTCAACTACATGATACAGTATTACCTCGAAAACGAAAACTCTCGTAACGAGCAGAAAAAAACTCTGATAACTATCTCATATTGATACTACTGCTTCCATGCCACATTTTCTCTGACCACTTTTGCAGGAACACCAGCAGCAATACAACCCGAAGGTACATCTTTGGTAACTATTGCTCCTGCAGCTATTATTGCTCCATCTCCAATTGTTACTCCTTTTAAGATAGTGGCACCTTGTCCTATCCAAACGTGGTTACCAATCTTTATTGGCGCAGAAACAACATAGCCTTCTTGGCAAATGGTATGACCATCATAAGATCGGATTACCACATCTCGCCCGCATGTAAAGCCATTACCTATTTCAACGACATCACCTGCTGTTATCTGCACGTTTTCATTAATAAATCCACCGTTCAAAATCAACTTACCACCTTTTGCGACGCGAATATAACTATTACCAAACACTTGGAATTGTCCATCAACTACCATTTCTGAGTTTTGTTCCAACCAAATACGAGTTTCCATACTCGAATGTTTCACCTGCTTGATACCTGTATTTAAAGCGGCATTTAACACCAAATGTGAATTATAATCTATCTGTACCACAGTGCGACTAACATTATTGAATAGTAAATGGCCTTTCCTAATCACTTTCTTTGAAAAAAAATTCATTTTTAAGAAAGTACACCACATTTGAGGTGAAAGTTCCAACCTTAATATAATATTTATAATAGCCTTAATTGGAGACAATTTCTTTCTTATCGACTTCCATATACTGGGCATTGGAAAATGTTTTGCGGCCACCTCCTCAAAAGGTAATTTATCCAAATCATTAAAGAAATCATCGCGATTTGGCTTGGCTGACTTAAGTGATCCATCCATTGCAGGATTGCCTGCACGTGCATCAGCCATAGTAAACTGGTGCCATTCTATATCGCTCTTGATGGAATTAAACAAATCCATTCCTCTGTCGGAATTAACCATTACCAACGATGTTCCTCTATCTTGGTCCATGGTCGGGTCTATTTTCTCTATACCCCAGAAATCAGCAAGCGTGATATCTGCTTTTTGAGGAAAACCTTTAAAGTGACAATCGTAACAAGAAGGGCGCGTAAAGTTTCCTGCCTGCAAATATCCAATGAAGAACAAATCATGATAACGGTCTTTGCAATATTCTTTTCCATTTGCGAAATTCACACGCATAGAGAAATTATGCCATCCCCATTTCTTGTTCTTAAACTTAATTCCTGTAGCTTTGGCACCATACTGGCGCTCCAGCATCTCCATGTATTTCAAAAATACCTTTGGAGAATTAACACCACGGCATATAAAATCGCAAGTTACAAGATTATCATATTCCTTACCAAGAAAATTATAAAGAGCATGTATCTGACAAGGACAACCACAAAAGAATACATTATTACCTTTTATGAGTAAAGAACGTATCTCTTTATATACTCCTTCAGCATTACTCTGGAGATATTTGCTGCTTCTAATCTCGGGTAATCTTCCAGGGTTATCATCTACAATCTGCGACACAGTATGGTCTGGATTGTATACTGCACCACCAACATATGCATTCTTTTCATACATTTTTGTGGCAAGCATAGAATGAATACCACCAGAAGTAGAATCCAATCGAATAGACTCATCTTTTGTGTATGCAGCAAATACCATTGGTTCCGTATAGCGTTCTACATGGCTTGCCTTATTCTGAATGGGACATACCTTATCGCATAAACCACAATCTACACAAAGGTTTTTATCCACTTTTGGATACCAAAAACCTTCGTTATCCGTAACAAATGAAATGGCATGCTTTCCACAAACGTCACCACAGGCATTACAGCCACAGCAGTCAACCTTTTTTATTATATTTATCATAGGATGGATTTAACTCTCAGATCTTCAATGAATTGTCTCGTAAACTTCTTCCTTCCAATAACGTTAAAGAAGAATGAATTAATGTATAACGACGAATCTGTAAATCGATTATCCGTTAAATAGTTTATTACAGGGACTTTTGCCTCATTTGCTTCAGCAATATAAGCTAAAATATGTTGCTCAATAAACTCCGGCGTAAAACGTGAGTACAAATTCTTAGTAACAGGAAGTATTGCTATAACAGGTTTTAAGCCTTTTGATAAGCAATAACCTATCATATCTTTTAACACCTTAATATTTAACAAAATATCGTCTTGATTTTTGGGGGAAAGCGTAGGTGTTGGAAGTAGAATATCAAATTCGCTGTTCCAACAATTAATCCAGAAATCAGCATCTTTATCTAGATTATCTTCAGTTTTGCACTGATTATCTTTCAGTGAAAGACGATTGTCTTTCTTAGCATCTCTAATCAGTGAAAGCAATCTCATTGGATGAAACAAAAGTGGTAATGAGTAATTACTCCATTTATCTAACCGACTATATCCTACAATATCTTTAGGATCAAGGAAACTATAATATTTTGTATGGACAGACCGCCCCTCTTGGCGATACAAAAACAGTTTTAACAAGCAAATAGGAATTACAACAATAGCCCCATTTGCTAAATGAGACACGTTTTTACGCAATATCGCATAATCATATTCTAAAGTTTGAGGACCAACAGCCCAATTTTCCCCTTTAATATCTAAATCAGAATAATCAAACCCAAACTTGGGGTGGTTACTACCTAAATTCACAATTTCCAAATCATCACCAATTCCTCCTTTAACAGAGAACTTTCGGACATCAATAAACTGATTCCGATAAGCATTGGTGTGTTTGTAGAGGACATTCAGAGCGTAAGATCCTATTATTATAATAAAAACAAAAATAAAGCCTATCATATTTCTAACTTTAATTCAGTACCCAACCACCATCAATTGCCATTACCTGACCGATAATGTTTGATGCCTTGTCATATACAAATTATCATAACCTATTTTCATTTTGCAAAGAAACCGTTAGTTATTTCGAAGTCTATACCGCAACTACCCCATGTCACAAGAACTCTTTTACCAACAAATCATTCGAAAGGCGCAACTGTATTAAGAGATACTTTTACAACTTTTCTTCTTGACAGAAGATTCTTTATTAATGCTTAAAAAAAAACAAGCTTAGTTATGTTTAAATTTATTTACGACAAGTGTAAAGACCCTAAATCTTTCTTCTTTGTTTAATCCTACATATAAAGCAGATATCAATAACGAAATTTCACAAGCTATCCCAACAATGAGAAATCTCATCCAACCATCCTCGTAATTATTTATTATCAGAAAGGGAAAGGCAATAGTCATCAATGTCACAAGTCCTGAAGGTATTAGCACTTTGACAAACAAGTCTCGATATGGAAAAAACTCATATTTATGTATAAGCCACCATGTGGCAAACATAGAAACTACTTCCACAATTAGTATGACTATGAAAACTGTATGTGCAGGATATCCCAATTTCAAAAAGTAATAACTAATAGGGAGAGTAGCTATCATCAATGAACCAATTGTAAGATTTCCTGTTTTTATTTTACCAATAGCATGAAACGGCATTAAAGCCGCAACATGAAAGGAACGCCACGTATAGGTAATTAAAACCAAAACAGCAAACAGAGCTGTCTCGGACGGCACATTGTGGCCTAACCAAAGTTTTAAAATAAAATTGATTTCAAAACATATAGGAACAACCAAAGCCAGCATTAACATATAAGAGAACTTTGCTGTATAAAATGTGAGTTTATACATTCTATCAACATTTCCTTCTGCATAATTCTTTATGACCTGCGGTCTTACAGCCGTCATAAAATTCGCGACAAACTGCATCACAGCGCCTTGTATTTGGAAAGCGATAGCACGTGCAGCATTAACTATGGGGCCAAAAAATAAATTTAACAATAAATTTATTCCTTGTCCTTGACATACGACCGCTAAATTCCCTAACAGATCCCATCCCCCATAACTAAGAAGATTTTTATATTGAGTTTTATCCCGAACTAAAGAAAACCTACACTCCTCATAATGCCTGACAACATACCATCTGTAAAACAATTGTACCGCCACTGTATTGAGCAAGAGTAATAACCCATAAAAAACCAACGAATCGATAGGCGATACTGTTATCAAAAACGCGATTGCCAATCTTGAAAATGCATCGTACAAACCGACGTAAGCATAAATAGACATTTCTTCGTGTGCTATAAGTGAAGCATTGTACGGAACCTGAGTAAAAGCAACCATTGTGGTTATTATTGAGAATTGGTATACCCAAAAGGCCGCTGACAATCGTTCCTCTGGAATAATCATTTTCTCATAGAAAAACCACAAACCTATAGTTTCACCAAGCACAAGAACAAGAAGAGCCACACAAATATGCAAATTAAGTGCCGCACCAAATGTATCCTTTTGCTTTACTAGATTTTTTTCTCCTAAGGCAAATGTCAGGAAGCGACTTGTACTACCACCTAACGCGCTATTCAAGAAACCGACGATAGTTACGATACCACCTACGACATTATATAAGCCATAGTCTGTTGCTCCTAACGTATTCAGGATAACTCTCGAAGTATATAACGTAACAGCCATTCCCACCATCATCCTTAAATACAAGAACATGGTGTTCTTGGCTATTCGTTTATTTGAAGAGATATCATCTTGCATGTATTTTATTCTTTTATTTTATTTGATAAAATTACGATTGAATGAATGCCAGGACTAATAATCACGGCGGATTATAATGCCCCTATTAATAATCCCCCCGGATTAACCACCCCCCTCTACGGAGGAAACTCGAATTCCACCTCGATGTCGAATGCTTTGCAGAGATTTATTAGGAATTTAACCTCCCATTTTCTGCGCTCTTGCGGCTGGGATTGGTAGTGCTGACAGATGTCGCGATGGATGGCGATCAACTGTGCCAGGTTAAGAACATCACCTGCCGCAAGATTGTGGTCTTAGGCTCGTTTAAAGATACCATGCCGAAGATGGTACCTACTCTCCATTGAGCGATGACTGTTGTCGAAGACTCTTTCGGCCTTTTCCAACACCAACTCTGATAAAAACTTTCCTTCTGTCAGAGTTTCTAAGACTTCATTCTTCATCTTTCGAAATTGTTTGAAATGTAAATAAATTATAATTGTGTCCCCATGGGGACAGATAGTTGCATAACCACTAAGTATATTGTACCTTTACAGCGTTTAATGGGAAAGCGGCAAAGCCGAGCGGGCATAGCCCCTACGACCTTAAATCCTTGCTACTGAACATAATTGAATATTTAAAATATCAGTGCCGCTCAACCTTGTCGCTTGGCTCGTCCAAGAAAGGTATCTCTTTTATCTTTTCATACAATACGCCATAATTGTCTGCTTACGAGCCTTATAATCACAAAGGAGGACCTATTTCTTACCAAAAATATATCCCAGCGACAATGCAATTAATGGGATTACCTTATTCCATATACTAGCAATCAAAGATTTATCTTGAGTTTGCCAATATATTACACCTGAAACTAAAGCAGCACCAACAATTAAAACAAGACAAATAACCGCTGTAATATTTCGAGAAGAATGTTCACCACCTCCAAAATACCTACCCAAAGTTCCTAAATCTTGCGCTTTTTGCTTATCTTCATGCTCAAATTGTTTCTGCTGCATCTCAAGTTCATGAGCGTTATTCTGCTGATTCAGCGTACGTTCATGTGTGTATTGCAACTTTTTAAACTGAATATTCCCTTGCAGCCCATTTATACTATTAAAGCTACTTGTTGTTGGTATTGTCATCTGCGCCTCCTTCCTTTACTACAGTTGTCACTTGTTTTTCCAATAGCCATGTATAGAAAAATAATTTGTCGTCTTGGCTTTCATTACTATTAACTGAAGTTACGGAGAAATTCAGATAAAGCTGTCGTCCATTATTATTTGCAACAGCTAACATCTTTGAAGGAGTCGTAAAAAAAGCATCATGAAAATTATAAGCCTTTATATGCATTATATCTGTTCCGTCATCATTTTTTTCCATATCGACATCTAGCCGTTGGGATGAATCATCAGAATATAGGAATGATACTCTAAATACCAACGATTCAATCACAAATTGTGCATACTCACCATCAGGAATAATAACACTACCGGAATCTATTACATCATATTTCGTTAATGATCTCAATGTTGTCATACCATTATTAATTTACAGATTATAATACTTCATCCACTCTTCCAATTTTTCAGGATCTAATGAATTAATTTTGTATGGGTTTTTTGTTAAATAGCCAACAGATTTACCAAAAAGAAAAATCCGTGGTGGATTTGTAGAATACTGATTAAACGGGCTCTTACTTGAATATTTACTGCCATATGTACCATAGGGATTCCATATGGAAGTAGAAGAATATTTGCTTCCAAAACGCCCATAAGGGTTAGATATAGACTCTGGAGCATAGCTATTAGTACTCAACTGGCCTAAGAAAGTACCATCACTTCCAACTAGAAAAGTTTCTCGACGTGATAGTCTTCGATTCAGTTCTTCTGCTGTCATATATTCTACTTATAAACTATTATCGCTTAAAGTTTGATTTTGTAGTCTATTCGCTTAAGAATTGACATTTATCTCCATTCAGATACTTATTTCAATAGTTTAGATATCTCAAGAACTCCCAAAGGAGTATATAATATATCGTCCTTGTATTCAAGTTTATCTATCTGCGTGGCCGTTTTAATACCTTCCACTAAACCTATCATCCGTATTTCAGGACGAAAATCTTCCTTGAAAGCAATATTTATCATCTCCATTATGTAGAGACATAATTGTTTGGTTGCAAGCAATTGTCTTTTGGGACGTTTTTTCTTCTTTAATTCAAAAATTAGAATAAAAGGTTTAGAGTCTGACATTCTTAATGTGAATAATATATAGTCGGAAACAGATTTTAGCCCTTCAACATTATTAAAGAAAGGAAATGGAGCTGCTACTCCTTTTGTGTTCACATCAAAAGAAAATACCAAATGCTTTCCCTGACTTTTATATTTTATTTCTTGACGGCCAGATTCTTTATCCTCTAGAAACACCTTGCTGGCATTTACTTTATAAGCATTAGAAATAGCCTGATCGACACAATAAAGGAAGTTTTTAGTCATATTAAATCTCTTCTATAATTTCGTAGATATTCTGACTCGTCTCAACTTGAGAATTTATTACTTTATCTATTTCACTAATGCTGAATCCAGTTTTGGTCACTACCTCTTCTTTTCCTAGAACATAATTATCATCTTCTTGAAACTCAAAATAATATGGGGCAAGATCATCTTTTAAAAGGACCTCATCCTTTGTATATCCTAATTTACTTATTGTCTCCTCATCTTTAATTGAAGACAACATTATCATATTATTCAATTCACGAATAATATAGTCACTATGCGTACTAATAATAAGGCGAATACCCGCATTTACAATTTTAGCGAGAATTCTTGCTATCATCACTTGGTATTTTGGATGTAAATTTATCTCAGGCTCATCAATAATTAGCATATTACAATCCATTACTGTATTTCTCAGGAATAATATGATAGAGCAAATCGTTTTAACACCAGAAGATGACAGAGATAAAGGTAAATCCTCTTTCATTCCTTCTCGTCTATATATTATTTCTTCAGATTTTGAAACGCTCAAATGTCCATGCATTATTTCATTTTCAATTTCATCTGCCAAATAACCATATTTCGTAGCTCGAGAAGAATTCTCAAATTTCATTTTCATATCAACCAAAAAACGAGAAATAGCCATCGGTTGTCTATATTTGCCCCTATTTGACGATGAATTCGTATCTATTTTTTTTTGCTTTAATCCCTTCTCTATTTCATCGATAAACGTTGACAGGCCACCTCTATCTGAAGGTTCAATATCTTCTAAAATCGTATTAAATAACAGACCTTTTATAACAATGTAATTAACAGTATCTGTATATTCCAAATCCTCACCTAAGTTTTCTAAAGAATACTCCAAAGTATTTTCTTTTGTTAGAAAAGCAAAAACACCATCTGCATGAATTTTGAACTCTGCAGCCAATAATTCTTCATGCAATTGTTTTTTGCTAGTTAAAAGAGAGAACTTTGCTTCTTGTATTAATTCGCTTTTAGATCCGATTCCAAATGTATAACCAATTATTTCATTAACATTTTTCAGATGGATCTGGAAGATATTATATATTTCGTCAACATCCAAAATGCCAACTTTTCTTTTTTTTGAGGAATTAACGAGTTTTGTCCATTCCAATATGTCCTTTTCTGGGATGAACATCTTCAATATAGCATATATGGCATACAATACATAAGTCTTACCAGTACCATTAAGCCCCGTTAAAATAATCATTGGCTTAGAGAGATCAATATCAACCTTTTTGACTGGACCTAAATTTTCAATTCTAATTACCATAGCTTTTTATATTAGCAACATAAATTACATACTCATAAGAGATAAGTTCGACAGGCAATGCCAAAGGGGCATGTATGTGGCATTATCATGTTTATATTGTTGAGGATTAAATCACTCGGTAAATAATTCAAAACCATCAGGCTTAAGTAACTTCCATACCGTCTTCTGTATCTGTTTGAATAAATCATAGTATCATCTGTTGCAGCCTCTAAAAGCTGCAAGATAAAAAAAATCAAACTGGTAATAGTAGCCTTTCAGCGTTGCTACTGCATCTCGGGTACTTGGCATAATCCAATATAAAAAGAGATCAGAATTTATCAAGAACAGAAAGATAGCGATTCTTACAGTCTTCAATTATACTTTAAATTAAAATTAAGAATCAAACAGATGATTTCATTCATCATCAGAAACATCCTGTATGGTTGCTGGAGTTATTTTATAAATATAGACATATACACTATTTTCTTTCGCTCCATTACCAGCTTTGGCACCTATATCATAGCCATTCTTTCCAAGAAATGCTTCGACTTCTATTGCAGTATCTTTTGAATCACAACGTACACTACTAAGAAATTTTGCTTTATGCTGCTCTTCCCGTTTTTCTATATTATTTGTAATTCCACAATAGAATTCTTTACGTTTAAATCCAATTCCACTATTATCTTTAGCAATAAGGTCAAACAGGAGTAACAAAGTTTCAATATTAACATGAATTGTTTTCATATCTATTATAATATATCTCTTTTTGTAATTATTGGTAAATATGTAAAATGACAAATACGCTCAATAGGGTACCTTTGAAGCACAAATCGACATTCTTCAACAAGCGAAGCGATAAATCGATTACATGCGTCCAGATAGCTGACTTCCCCTTCGGCCGTCGAGCTAAACCTTCTTGGACGAGCCAAGCGACAAAATCAAGCGTACACTAAAATATTTTTAAATTTCTTTATCATAATGATGACTATCGTCTCTACGGTAGATTTACCTGAACCGTCATTTTCTCAATTTAACGGGTAGATTTCATAATCTGTGTTAAGAACGTTAATTCTTCGCTGTCTCATTTAACAATGATGACGGATATACTCGTCATCATGCTTCGTGGCTGAAGTGGTACTTTCGCGGGCGCGAATGCGCGAATTATTGGGGCTTTTCGCTCCGGAAGTAAAACTTAAAAATTTAAAGTCACAATGAAAAAATTTAATGCAAAGATTCCCGTTTTGGGAAGTGGTTTGGCAAATTTTGCCATGAAGCAGTTTTTAACTCAAATCAGACATCAGCATGGGCTGACCAGATTTATTCAACGAAATGGTGTGAACGGCAGATGGCTGCGAGCCGATGAGCCTTACGACATCCATATTTCAAGATTTTTCCAAATTGTACGTATCAAAGCACACTATCAAACCGATGATGAATTCCTAGATGATTGGAACGAACTCGGAGAGAATATTCTGGATGAAGCACGTGAGTACTACAAGTCACTCTCTCAGAAGATTAACGACTAACCTACAACATGCCATGGACCCAATAACTAATGAACTGGCTCATGCCGGCGAACAACCCAGCGTTACACCAGAGATTCTGGAACTGGAGAATAATCGTATCACCTCTACTAAAGTACTGGCTCCTATGGAGTTCCTGTTTTCGCTGTTTAACGAACCTTGTTTTCCACGACGTGAGCTAGTGGCCTTTACTGGTCGCGCCAAGAGCGGTAAGACATTCGTGATGTCGATGCTGATGGTGCTTTGTGTGATGGCTGAAGTCTTGTCTTTCCGTAGGCTTACGGAGAGCAAGCTTCGGCTTTTATGGTACGACACAGAACAGAGTGATAACTCCACTCAGGACATCCTGAAAAACCGTATCATGCCCCTTTATGAGCGTGTCAACAAAAATGGGGCTCCTTTCCCCGAGGATATGTTTGACATTTTCAATGTTCGTAATCTGGATCGAGAGAAGCGCGAGGCCTATCTGATTGCTGCCATCAAATATTACAAACCCGACTTAGTGATTCTGGATGGTATCCGCGACCTGGTGGGCGACATCAATGATGGCACGGTGGCACAGGAACTTATCGAGAAACTGATGCACGTGGCTCAGAAAAACGACTGCTGCATTGTTTGTGTACTGCACCAGAACAAGAGTGGCGAGAGTCGTGACCCGCGTGGCTGGTTAGGAACCGAGCTGCTTAACAAGGCTTTCGACGTGTTTGCTACCGAGAAACTGATGCCGCAGCGTATCTTTAAACTCGAACAGCTATACACCCGAAAGTACGACATCGAGCAAGATCTTTATTTCACTGTGGGCGATGATGGATTGCCTTGCATTACCGAGACGCCTCCTATGGGCTATCTATCGCAGCAGGATGATGATGAGCAGGAGCGACCACCACTTAACGGCGATTATATAGTGCGGCACTTAGACGGGAGCTGGGAAATGGATGTGCAGCGTTTGTTTACCGATGCCTTCCAAGGTCACGATTCGCTTACTGGGGCTGCCCTGCGCTATGCGGTGATGCACTTAGGTCAGATAGCCACTCGCAATCTCTACATCAAATGCCTTAAC
>JAEEGL015238611.1_pt1 | contig 11209 bp, 8 predicted proteins | sample 9134231 | NCBI WGS metagenome assembly JAEEGL01 (sample SAMN16246548, study PRJNA631951) | gut metagenome | biome: gut microbiome; feature: rumen; material: fiber-attached | host: Bos | place: Iran: Karaj | collected 2018-10
ATGCTTATGCAATTGCAAATGCGAGAAGACGCGGTGATGTCACACTTTCACCGAGCGTTACTAATGCATTTTTCCGTCAGCAAATGCTTCTCGGTATGGCTCCCATTGATATCAACGTCGAAATTGCTGCCGCAGCAGCCGTACCGGAGATCGTTGAAGCGGTAAAGCAGAGTGCCAGAACAAAACTGGAAAAGCTGACTGAGGAGTATGATCCAGTGATTGCGAAGTATCCCACCAGCGTACGAAATCAATTCTCCTCTGGCATGAGCAAACATGGCATTCCGCATACTGTATTCCTTGATAAGCCAGTTGCGGACACTCAGGATTCCGGTGGGAAAAAGTACCCGAAGCACGTTGTAAATGACCCGAATACACATATGGCGTGGTTTAACCTTTACGATTCTGAAGATGCTGTCGTAATGCATGAGCTCAAAAAGCCTGAAGTTATATGCTGGTATCGTAACCCGGTCGGCAAAACTACAGGGCAATCATTACGTATCCCGTATCGTCTTGGGGATGATCGAAAGGTGCTGCACCCCGACTTCATTTTTTTTGAAAAGGTCGGAGATAGAGAAATGCCGGCCGTAGTCGATCCTCACGGACTGCATCTCGCTGACACTATGCCAAAGCTCAAGGGCATCGCTCGTTATGTCGAGGATTTTGGAGAGTCTTTCTCTCGTTACTGGTTTGTATCCGATTATAAGGGACAAGCTACTTATCTCGACATGAAAGATGCGGAGACGCGCGCTGTCATCAGCACTGCATCCGATGCATATGAGTGCTTTGCTAAGTGCGGGAAAAAGTATAAGGATGGTCCGCTTTCTAAATCCAAGGACGGGTATAGAAAGAAATAACTCGATAGAGTGATATATTTGAATTCTGAGGAGATAACTTTGTATTATAAACAGATATTTTTAGGCTAAACATGGGAGAATCAACATCTAATCAATTTACAGAAAAAGAAAAGGATATATGTGTTTTCTTTTCTTTTGATATGGTCGGATCAACGAAATTGAAGACAAAAAAGGAGAATTGGCCACTTTACATTTCTAGTTTCTACTACACTGTTTACAAGAAATTGAGTGATGCAATCCCGCAAATTAAGGTGTGGAAATATTTAGGAGATGAGATTCTTTTGTATGTTTCGATTCATGATTTGGGTCATGATTTTCATTCGCGCTCTTTATCTTTAATCAAGATTCCGAAAATGGTTTACGACATTCAATTGGAAGTGGCAGAAATAATTCAAAAAGATCCATGGCCATCAGAACTTAACGAGTCATCCTTGCCAGAACTTAGTGCGTCGTCCTTGCCAGAACTTAATGTAAAATCTACTGTTTGGATCGCTGGAATTCAAACAATAGAGTCAAGACAACAAGATCAGGCTAAGCCTTCTCCGCTAGATAAAAATTATAAAAATATAATTGCACCTATTGACATGGAAGCAAAAAGTGAAACAGAAAATAAAACAGAGAATAAAACAGAAAATGGAACAAAAAATGGAATAACAGATAGATATGATTTTCTTGGTCCTGATATGGATATCGGTTTCCGTATTGCCAAGTTCGCATTTCATCACAAAGTTGTGTTGAGTGCAGATTTTGCATATTTGCTATATAAAATGCTAAAAATTAAAGATTTAGAGATAGGCTACAAGATAGATAACAACCTGCGAATTGTTTCTTATGAAATTCTGAAAGGAGTCTGGGACGAGCAATATTATCCGATTGTATGGTATAATACTGATTGGGATAATGAACCATACGGACTCTTTTATGCTGATCATAAAAAAAATGATATTGCTAAGAGAATTTTGTTCGAAAAAATAGATCCTATAAAAAAACTGACTCAAGTTTATGAAGATCTTGGCAAAACAGCTGAAATCGATGATTTTGTCAAGGAATGCCTTGATCGCTTAAAATAGTAAAAACCGGCAACATCTTGCGTTTATTCTGATTTTTCAACACAATATCTTGTGAAATTATTGATTTTTTTTCGTTTTTATGTAAGATAACCGCAATTTAATCCACGTTGTAGAGGAAATGTGGAAAGTGATATGTGCGAAGTTGAGGGAATGGAAGTTTGGAGTCGGTAAAGTGAAGGAGCGGGAGTAAAATATAACAGTTTTGGGATTAAGAACAACATGAGTATTGATAGAACTCGATATTTTCCTTATGGCAATGGGTGTTATGGCTACATGTTAGACAGGATTGAAAGCATTAATGTGCCAGATTATGAGGACATTGACATCAACGATGCTATTGAATATTACCAGATATCAAAATATTTTAAGACAGGTATTCCTTTAAAATTGAGAAAAACTTGGACTGATGAACAATTCAAAGAATATTCAGAAAAAAGTAAGCTTCTGTTTAATATGGCAAATCGCTTTTTTTCTGATTTAAATGATGAAAATATTTTTGATAAATACTGCCAAATAGACTCCTTTTATGAAACGGTTTTTTGGGAGATATTTGATTCAAGAAAGTTGTTTGATAAGTTGTCACCGAATGTCTTTGAAAAAGTTCTGCAATATCATGAAGATGCAATTTTAACAGTATTGACGTATTCTAAAATCGTTAAGAAATATAGTGGATTATTGCGCGAATATATCTTAAATCATTTGTCATGTATTGATTTGATTTTACAATATTGTGAGCAAGATGATTGCAATGGCGGTAATAAAAGAATTTATTTGCCGGAAGAATTTTCTGAGGAAGACATAGTTGAATTTTTTGACAAATATTTGGATGGTGAAAAAGTAAATCCTAATTATGCCGCGGCCATTTTTTTGATGCAAAACAATAATAAAATTCGTATCAGCGATGAATTGCGACTGAAAGCAAAACATAAGCATCAACAAGAATGGGATAAAAAAATGTCAGATTCAGACGCAAGCAATACGTTCTCAAGACAAACCAAATTGATTTTTGAGCCTGATCAAGATCAAGAAGATATAGTAATTTTTAACAAAGAAAAAAACTGTGACACTTATAGTTACAGTGAAAAGTGGTTGTTACAAACCCTTGACTATCCGAGTATCCTTAATAATTTCATATACATATTTAAATTTGTAGACTGTTTCCAAACAAGATCTCTTCACACATTTAACCCTTTAGAATCTTCGACATTTGAAAGGATTATTCAAACAAAATCACGATACCACTATCCTAAAAATTTTATTTTTCACTTAAAAAACAATCTAGCTGAAATGCAGATGGAATCATATTGTTATTTCTTGCTAAACAAAGGAATTCGTTATGAGAATGTGTTGGAGTGGTGTTTTACAGAGTATCTGCAGAAAGAATTCGGTTGCCCTAAAATATGTTTATCAATGCCAAGTAAGGATTCAACTATTCGTGAAAAATGTGAAATCATTTGTGGTGCAATGGAAATAGTTATAAAACAGTTTTCTCAATATGCAGAAAAACATGAAATTGATTTTGAGTTGCTTGGCATTTCTTCAGGTCCTGTTAAGTTTAATAAAATTCCAAGCCTTCTGAATACAAAATATGTCTATGGAACGGGGGAAGATTTTAAAAATTGGAGTTATTTGCTGCTTTCAGATCAATGTTTCTTAATTTACAATACTACTAATAAGAACTTCAGACATTCTTGTTTTTTAGATCTGTTAATAAAAGAATCTATCTATAAAAAGGATTATTCTGAAAATGAACAGTCATATATATATCAGCTTGTAAATGCAGATTTGATAAAAATTGCAGAAGACGGAAAAATACGAATTGGAAATAGAATAAAACTAACTATTTTGAGGGATTTAAACGATAATGGAGTGATTAGTCGTTGGGATTATCCGAAATCAGCTCAACCAATTTTTCAAGAATGGATTAGTAGTGGTGTTTTGACAGAAGAACGCAGTTTGCTTTCGCATCAGGAATCGGATTATTTCAGCTATTGTTTGAATCGTGAAAAATACACAAACGGTCTTGACATTAGAAACAAATATTCTCACGGTATTGGACAAATCCTGAATGAAGACGAACATCTAAGGAATTACAACATTTTACTGAGATTGATGACCATTCTTGCAATAAAAATCAATGATGATTTTTGGCTGTACGACAAAATGCAAAAAGAGCAGAATTGCTAAAACAACCAATACCTCCGCTCACTAACCTCAAATCCTTCGAAAGCTGAACCTCAAAAACCTGCGGGCGAGCCGCCCGCGCTACGACAAAACACCTGAATTTTAAGACCACACACGCCCCAGTCTGCATTTGCAGCCAGCCCCTCTAACGTTAGAGGGGCAATAGAGACAGCCCTCGCTCCGGCAAAGAAAATTCTAAAAAAACTGCTTGACTTTTGCAAGCTAATAGCTTACTTTTATATTGCATTATAGTTGCGGAGGTGATGCGATGGGAAGAACATCCAATGTTTTTGCGAGAATCGAGCCTGAAGTTAAAATGCAGGCGGAAGCGGTTCTCAACCGGCTCGGAATTCCGATGTCGAATGCGGTCGATATGTTTTTAAGGCAGGTCGTAATTCACAGAGGGATCCCGTTTGAATTGAAGCTGGCGGAGGGAAGACCTCTTTTTGTCGGTGAACTCAGCAAGGAAGAGCTCGACAAGGAGATCGCGAAAGGTATCAACGACATAGAAAACGGCAATGTCTATTCGGCAGAACAAGTTTCCGAGGAAATGAATAAAAACAGAAAGCGGTGAATATTGTCCGCATCATGTACGGCAGTCGAGATTTTTCAAAAATATCAATTTAAAAACAGCCTGAATTTATTGGGGAATATATTCAAACATACGCCCATCTGGGTTCTCCTGAAGCAGTGGAGCTGCCGTAAGGCTGAGAGGTCAGGGATGAGGTCCGAGACGCCGTGATATGACGTCTCTACGTTTGGGGATTTATGTAGAAAATGGCGATGCGGTTTGACTTTTTCAGACGGTGCTTATTTATCACCATGAACTCTTTAGGAGGAGAATATGGCAGATAACGAAAATCTTTTTCCTGAATTTTTACCGCTTTTTCCTGTGAGGGACGCAGTCCTGTTTCCGTTCAGTTCGCAGAGCGTCTCTATCGGCGGCGACGGTGCGGCACGTGCGGTAAGAGTCGCTCAGGGATTTGGAAATTATGTGATTTTTGTGGCTCAGCGCGGGGCAGACGCGATAGATAAGATCAACGAAGGGACGATCTATTCGGTAGGAACTGTTGCGATCATCACGAAATCGCAGACAAAGGCTTCGGGAAGAGAGTCCATCTATGTTCAGGGGCTGAAAAAAGCAAAAATAATATCAATAGTTTATGATGAAAACAGAAACGTCTTTTTCGGCAAGATCGAGGTCATCGAGGAGGAGACGAGCTTTGATGAAAATCTCTGTACGAGCATGTTCAGAGAGGTCGATCAGCTGCTCGATTCGTTGAAGGAGTCACTTACTCCGCAGTTTTTCAACGCATACCGCGCTATCAGGGATCCCGCCCGTCTTGCCGAATTTCTGATGAACACCTTCTCGAAGTCGGTTCAGCTCTCGCAGAAGGTCCTTGAGGAGAACGCGCCGCTGGCCAAGCTGGATTCGGCTCTGGTCGTGCTCAGAAAGGAGGTCATGGCTTCCCAGCTCCAGCACATGATCCGCCACAAGACGATGGAGACTCTGAGCAAGGACCAGAAGGATGCCTTTCTCCGCGAGGAGATGAAGGTCATCCAGAAGGAGCTCGGCGCGGAGGACCCGTACAACGCCGAGATCGCCGAGTACGAGAAGAAGCTTGAGGCAGGTTTTCTGCCGGAACAGGCTGCCGCCGAGGCAAGGAAACAGATCGACCGGCTCAAAACCATGCATCCGGCAAATCAGGAGAGCATCGTCGTCAGGACCTGGCTCGATACGGTTTTCAGCCTTCCCTGGAAGGATTCGACCGATGACAACAGGAATATAAATCATGCCGAAAGGGTGCTTGAAGAGGATCACTACGGCCTTGAGGATGTCAAGGAGCGGATCCTCGAATTTCTGGCTGTCCGCCAGATCAACGGAGACCAGACTTCGAAGTCGCCTATCCTCTGTTTCGTGGGGCCTCCCGGTGTAGGCAAAACCTCGCTCGGACGCTCGATCGCCCGGGCTCTCGGCAGAAAATTCCACCGCCTCAGCCTCGGCGGGCTGCACGACGAAGCCGAAATCCGTGGTCACAGACGGACCTATGTCGGCGCGATGCAGGGCAAGATCCTGGAGGGTCTCAAGATCTGCAAATCGAACAACCCGGTCTTTATGCTTGACGAGATAGACAAGCTTGGCAAGGATTTCCGCGGGGACCCGTCGTCGGCACTGCTTGAGGTGCTTGATCCGGAGCAGAATTTTTCGTTCCTTGACAACTACATCGGCATCCCGTTCGACCTCAGCAAGGTCTTTTTCATCGCAACGGCGAACTGGGAAGATTCGATCCCCGAGCCGCTGAAGGACAGGATGGAGGTGATAAGGCTTTCCGGCTACACCGATCCCGAGCGTGTCCAGATCGCGAAGCAGTACCTCATTCCGCGCCAGCTCGAAAACAACGGTCTCCAGAAAAAGAGCCTTCAGTTCACGACTGACGCACTTAATTTTATCTCGAGAAGATACACCCGCGAGGCTGGGGTCAGGAATCTTGAACGCTGCATCGGTTCAGTCTGCCGGAAGGTCGTCACGCTCAAAGTGAAGGGCGAGGATTATCAGAAAAAGATAACTCCTGCGGTCGTCGAAAAGCTTTTGAAGCTGCCTCCCTTCTCGGAATCCGAACTCGAAAAGAACGAAAATATCGGTGTTGTTACGGGCCTGGCCTGGACGCAGTTCGGCGGTGCTACGCTCAGGATCGAATCGAACTGGATGCTCGGCAAGGGCAATCTGATCCTCACGGGACAGCTCGGCGACATAATGAAGGAGTCTGCGAGGATCGCGCTCTCCTACATCCAGAGCAATGCAGAAAAATTTGGTCTCGGCAAGGATTTTGTTCTCGAAAACAAGGATATCCACATCCACTTCCCGGCAGGAGCGACACCAAAGGACGGTCCGAGTGCCGGGATCACGATAACGACCTCTCTGCTCAGCCTTTTCCTCGGCAGGAAGGTCAATCCAAGGATAGCAATGACGGGCGAAATAAGCCTCACGGGCGATGTCCTTCCGATCGGCGGACTCAAGGAAAAGCTGCTCGCAGCAAAGCGCAACGGTGTCGCCAGGGTCTTCATGCCGGAGGCGAACCGCTCGCTTTACGAAAGCATATCCGAAGAGATCCGTTCCGGTATCGAGCCCGAATTCGTGAAGAGCTACGCCGAAATTTTCAAGGCGCTCTTTTCGTGATTGCTCTCTAAAAACTTGAAAACCATTACTCTGAATTTATCATCCGCCGTTTTTTATTGGAGGCAAAAATGTTTGATGTAAAGCTTATTCTTTCAAATCCCGATAAGGTGAAATTCAACATGAAAAACCGCAACTACACCGACTTTTCGCCGGTTGACGAAATTTTGTCGCTGAGTGAGCGGAGAAAGGCGCTTATCACCGAATCGGAGCAGACGAGAGCCCGCCAGATGAGCCGTTCCAAGGAGATGCCGCTTGTCATGAAAAACGGCACCCCTGAAGAGAAAAACGCGATAAAGGAGGAGCTGAAGGAGCTCAGCGAAAAGGTGAAATCCTACGGTCCGCTCGTCAAGGATATCGAGGATAAAATCGACAAGATAGTGATGAGTCTGCCGAACATGTTCGCCGATTCAACGCCTCTTGGCAAGGATGAAAACTCAAATGTGGTTGTAAAGACCTACGGCGAAAAGCCGGTTTTCGACTTCCAGCCGAAGGAGCACTTCGACATTGCGACCACGACGATCGACTTCGAGCGCGGCGTCAAGCTCTCCGGCTCGCGCTTCATAATTTATAAAAGCGACATGGCCAAGCTCGAGCGTGCCGTCATGTGCTTTATGCTCGACAACGCGGCCAAAAACGGCTACACCGAGATAGTTCCGCCGGTAATGGTCAGCCGCGAGACGATGACCGGTTCAGGCCAGCTTCCGAAGTTCGAGGACGATGCGTACAAGACGACCGACGATATGTTTATGATTCCGACAGCGGAGGTCAGCCTTGTCAACATGCACCGCGGCGAAATTCTTGACAACTCGGTGCTTCCTATCAAATACGTTGCCTACACGCCCTGCTTCAGACGCGAGGCGGGAAGCTACGGAAAGGATATGAAGGGCATCATCCGGCTCCACCAGTTCAACAAGGTCGAGCTCGTAAAATTCTGCCGCCCGGAGGAGTCCATGGCGGAACTTGACAGCCTTCTCGCAAACGCGGAGGAGATCCTGCAGCTTCTCGGGATCCACTACCGCGTAGTCAATCTCTGCAGCGGAGATCTCGGCTTCAACGCAGTAAAAACTTTCGATATCGAGGTCTGGCTTCCCGGGCAGCAGACCTACCGCGAAATTTCGAGCTGTTCCAGCACCGGAGACTTCCAGGCGAGACGCGCCAACATCAGGTTCAGACGCGATGCGAACCAGAAGCCTGAGCTGGTCCATCTGCTCAACGGTTCGGGACTTGCGATCGACAGAACGCTTGTCGCGATAATCGAAAACTACCAGCAGAGCGACGGTTCGGTCAAGGTCCCCGAAGTCCTCAAAAAATATCTCGGCGGCGCAGAGAAGCTCTTCCTTTAAGCCCTGGACAAAAATTTTTCCCCTGAAAAGTGCATATTTTTTGAAAATCCGTATAATTACCCGTTTTATTTGTATGGAGGAGACTATGAAAGCCTTTTTGATCTCTGTGGCGCTCTTTTTTGCTGCGTTCACGCTTTTTGCCGGAGATCCTGGAACGCCTACTGTCGAGGTCACTTTTTCAAAGACGTCTGACGGTGTGATATACACGATCGTCTTCGGAGAGACGACCAAGTTCAACATCAACGACGGCGCACCGTACAAATTTTTCTTTCTTGACGAATCTGGCACTAAACTGGGCGAGATCCCCCGCGATTTCTTTATGAAAAACCGCAGCGGAACAGTCAAATATACGTCGAAATACAACGAAAGCACTGTGAAATATCAGTTTCCGGTCTGCTCTTACAACAAGGAGACCGGCGAGGCTGAAAAGTGCAGAGTGACAAAAACCACAACACTGAAAATCAAGTAGTCCGGAGGTAAATTATGGGACTTATTAAAGAGATAGGCCTTGCAGTAAAGCAGGAGCTGAGAGAATATCTGGTTCGCGAGCTCGAGGCGATCATAAAGACGGAGGCTGATGTCAAAGCGCTTCCGAAGAGCGTTGAAAAACCTGTGCAGAAAGCTGAGGAAGTCAAGGTTGCAGCAGAGCCGAAGGCTGAAGAAAAAACGCAGATCAAACCGCTTCCTGCAGTCGAAGAAAAGGCTCTGGTTGCTGAAAATAGAGAAAAACCCGAAGAGCCCAAAGAGGAGCCGAGGAGGGAGATCGCAAGGCTCAACCACGAAAAGATCGAGAAGGTCCTCTACAACGAGAGACCCGACTATCTTTTGATCCCGGTGGATATTTTTTCCGAACTCAGGCAGCTCCCCGCGGATGAGTTCGCGCTTTACGTCAAGTTTCTGGCGCTTGCCCAGGATCAGAAGAAAAATTACGGCTATCTCGGCAACAACATCCGCAAAAGGATAGGCGCCGAGGAGATGTCGCAGGAGAAATTCCGCGAAATCACCGATAACCTTGTTGCTTACGGCTTTATGTCGACCGAAAATATCACCGAGCTGCAGCGCACTTTCACGCTCTATGTGCCTTTCAATGAGGAGTACATGGTCAGGGCCGACGCTCCGCAGAAATCCGTGAAGGCTGAACCGGAAATCAAGCCCCAGCCTAAGCCGCAGCCGGCACCGAAAGCTGAAACAGCAAAACCGGAACCAGCTCCGAAACAGCAGCCGGCGCAACCGGAAAAACCGATGCAGAAAAAAGGGCAGAAGCCCGATACCGATGAAGCGAAGCCTGGTCGCAAACCGGCAAAGCAGGCTAAATCCAACTTGCCGAAGGAGAACCGTCAGAAGCCTGAAATCCCTGGCAAACCTGTCGACGGGATGGAAAGCGACGACATGTACAAATCCTACAAGACCTTTGTCAGTCTTGAGATCGACAAGGCCAAGATGCGTGTAGGACGCTCGAATTTCGACAAAATCTACATGGAAGCGGTCAAGTACATCGACAAAAAGTACGGCTTCAGAGTCCTTTCGGACCAGGAGAAGTTTCAGGAATATCTGACAAACTACTATATCTCCGCCTTCGATATTCCGACCTTCGAAGAGTGGAAGAAGACGAAGGCGTAGCTTCGGGAGCGTGAAATGCTGAGTGTCAAGATAGTTATGAAGTCAATCAATGATATTGACATCAAGGTTCAGCTTTGCAAAACCTCCTTCGAGTGGGAAATCCTTGCTGAAAAATACTCACGGCTTCGTGACGAACTGGAGGCTGAGTTCAAGGATTCTGACATGCCGAAGGAGATTTTTGACGCTCTGGAGCGCGTGAGGGCCGCTCTCGTACAAAAAAAAGGCGAGATGCCTCCACAGGATCTGCTTAATTTCTTCAAATAATTCAATATCTTACAAAATATAATTTTTTTTGCTGATTTTTTTTGACATTCATCAAAATATCCTTATAAAGTCGCCCGTTGCTTGGATGGGCGCTTAGCTCAGCTGGGAGAGCATCGGCCTTACAAGCCGGAGGTCGCAGGTTCAATCCCTGCAGCGCCTACCACTTCTTTTAAAATTGATGCGCGGTTGTAGTTAAGTCGGTTATAACGCCGGCCTGTCACGCCGGAGGCCGCCGGTTCGAGTCCGGTCGACCGCGCCATCTTTTTTTTTCCGCAAATAATTACAACACATCGGAGGCAAAATGGAAAACAGAGTTGCTATATGCATTCCGACCTATAACGAAAAAGAGAACATCATTAAAATTATCGAGGCTGTACACGCCGAGCTGGCGACAGCGGATGTTTTTATCGTTGACGACAATTCGCCGGACAAAACAGCTGAAATCGTAGCTGACTACGCGAAAGAACACCCATTTGTCTCAGTTAAGGTCCGACCTGCAAAGGAGGGGCTGGGGGCAGCCTATATCGACGGCTTCAGGACACTGATCGAGCGCGGATACGACTTCATAATCCAGATGGACGCAGATTTTTCGCATCAGCCGAAGTACCTGCCTAAAATGCTTCAGAAGGCGAAGGAGGGCTTTGATGTCGTTCTCGGCTCACGCTATGTCAAAGGCGGCGGAACAAGGAACTGGCC
>JAEEGL016430580.1_pt1 | contig 11209 bp, 7 predicted proteins | sample 9134231 | NCBI WGS metagenome assembly JAEEGL01 (sample SAMN16246548, study PRJNA631951) | gut metagenome | biome: gut microbiome; feature: rumen; material: fiber-attached | host: Bos | place: Iran: Karaj | collected 2018-10
CATTGTAAAGCAGCATGACATGGTAAACCGTCTTTCTCCTTTGTCCCTTTGTATCATCCTGCTGATCATACCTTTGCAGTGTATCGGAGAAGAGTATATATACAGAGGATTGCTGGCACAGACGGTTGCCTCATGGTCCCTGAACCCAAGGCTTGGGATCCTGGTATCCTCTGCTCTTTTTGCACTGGTTCATCCCTATGATCTTACAGGTACCATCCAGATCTTTGCCTGTGGCGCGGTCCTGGCTTATCTTGCCCGTAAAACCGGAGGGCTTGAGGCATCATGCGCCCTGCATATTGCGAATAATATCTGCGCCTTCATCCTGGCAGGCTTGAGGGTAAAGCCCATAAGCAGCAATATAACCCTGCCCGAATGTATCATCGGAACAGGGTTATATCTTATTTTTGCCTATATCATTTTATTTGCGATGAAACGCAGAAAGAAATGACTTATATCCTGATATCTTACTTCCAGTTTTCATCACCGGCTGCCTGTGCAAGCTGTGCTCTGCGCTCGTCAAGGCCCTTGAGCACTTCTTCACTTGTCATATCGCCGATGAACATTGCTGCAAGGTCCGCATTGATATCCATCCACTGCTCATTGTAGTAAAGCACTACATCCTGGAGTACCATGCCCTTGTGATCCTCATCAAAGCTGTCAAGGAAGTCGAGAGTTGTCTGTGAGTACTCAGGTGTCTGACCTACTTCTACAGGAAGGTTCTCTACGTCAGCTGCATTGTCGATGAGATACTGTACATTGTCCTTCTCAAGAAGGAATGCAAGATACTGCTTTGCAGCATCGATGTTCTGAGATCCGCTGTAGATAAAACGTGAAGGACCTGTGGGATGTATATTGAGTACCTGGTTGTCGCAGATGGGAAGTACGAAGAGACCGAAGTCATCTGCCGTATATCCTGCTGTATTAAGGTCGCTTTCAACGATCTTGTTGATGGAGCCGGGTTTGAGGTTGCACATTGCAAACTCTCCGCTTGCCATGTATCCTTCTGCATCGGCAAATTCATCACTCATGTAGTTGTCGCCGAAATAACCGTTCTGAGCCAGAGTATTGAGCTGATCGATGGCCTTCTTCATGTTGGCATTCTCTGCGAAGGTGGTCTCGTTCTTATTCAGCTTATCGATGATACCGGGCTCGAGCTTGTCGTGAACCTGTCCGTTGCCTGCCCACAGCATAAGCACATGCCATCCGTCAGCCAGAGGCTCATAGATAGGTGTCACACCGCTTGCAAGCAGCTTGTCGCAGGTATCCGTAAGCTCATCAAAGGTTGTGGGAACAGTCGCTCCTGCTGCTTCAAAGAGCTTCTTGTTATATACCATGTAATAATCTGTAGTTGTATCATAATATGTGACGCCATAGTTCTTGCCGTCTACACCTGTCTGCTCTGCCGAGAACTTGCTGTATGAAGACATCCAAGGCTCATTTGAGAGATCTACCGCATTCTCTTCTACGTTGTATGTTGTCTTTAATGCAAATCCTGACTGTGCTCCCCAGATATCGGGGCCCTCACCGCTGTTAAGACGGGTAAGGAGCAGATCCTGATACTGGTCTGCGGGAACGATCTGGTAATCAACGTGGATACCGGTCTCCTCTTCAAATTTCTTTCCCAGTTCCTGTTCCGAATCCTCAACCCAGTCCTGGCTGGCCATTACAGTTATGGTAGTGCCTGCGGCAGAAGTGTCTGCAGATGTATCTGCGGATGTGTCAGCTGCCTCGGTGCTGTCATCGGCCGCTGCCGTATCGGCTGTGTCTGCAGCCGGTGCAGGCTCAGCTGCTGCCGCCTCGGTTGCCGCCTGACCTGACTGCTGTGCTGCCGCTGACATGTCACCACCGCCGCTACAGGCTGTAAGCGAGCATACCAAAGCTGTACTAAGCAATAACGATACAAGTTTCTTTTTCATTACTTTCCTCCTTTTTGACTGTTTGCCTTGTTTATGAGCTTAAGACCTCTCGGTCATAACCACCGTTAACTATCGCTTTATCACATATATCATCCCTTGACTGCTCCTGCAGTCTGTCCGCCTACTATATACTTCTGGCATATCAGGTACAGGATCAGGACCGGTGCGCAGGTTAAGAGTACATCTGCACATATCAGATTCCATTTCATCTCATACTGTCCGAAGAAGTTGTAGACAGCCAGTGTCATGGGCCATTTCTCCGAACTGTGAAGGAAGTACAGCGGCATCATGAACTCATTCCAGCAGTTCAGGAAACACAGAACTCCCGCTGTTATCACTGCGCTTTTAAGCATCGGAAAGATTATCTTCATATACAGCTGCAAGGGTGTGCATCCGTCCAGGATAGCCGCCTCATCCAGTTCTACGGGTATCTTGGATACGAAGCCATAGATCAGGAATATGGTAAAGGGCGTCTGTAGTGCCATGTACAGCAGTATTATGCCGGGCTTTGTGTTAGTAAGATGCAGTGTGATCATGGTTTTGGTCAGAGTGACATAGTTGATCGGTATGACCATTCCCAAAACCACATACATATAAAGTACGCTCATACCGCGACTGCGTCTCCTGGAGAATACATACGCAGCCATGGCACCAAAGAACACCGTTATCAGTGTACCTGCACCGGCATAAAGAAAGCTGTTAAAGAAACTCCTGATAAGCTTTCCCTTTTCTATTACCGTTGCAAAGTTAGCAAAGACCCATGTCTTTGGCAGCTGCAGGTTCATATTCAGAGTCTCGCCGTCAGCCTTGAAGGCATTCAGTATGACCAGCATCACCGGTATTATCACCAAAAGGGATGCTATCCAGGCGAGGATATTCTTTAAGAGGATCTGTACGAATTTATTCTGAGTGCTGTATACCATATGCTCCCCCTTTACTCCACTACTTCATCCTTGGTAAGGATCTTGACCATAAAGTATCCTATTATCACCATGAATATGAACAGTACCGAGCTGATGGTGGTACCCTCTGCATACAGGCCCTTACTCATCATCTTGTAAACGGCCGTATAGAGGACCTCTGTCCTGTGGCCCGGTCCGCCGTTTGTAAGGGCATAGACCATATCGAATATCTTAAGTCCGTAGATAACGTTCAGTACTATGGTGACTGCCAGAGTCTGCCTGAGCATGGGGAGCGTTACATACCTGAACCTCTGCCATGCACTTGCTCCGTCTATGGCTGCAGCCTCGTAGTAGATATCGGGGATAGCAAGGATCCCGGCTATGAGCAGTGTCATGATGTATCCTGTTCCTCTCCAGATATCTACTACCATGACCGAACTAAAGGCAAGCTTGGGATCCACAAGCCATTTCTGTGCCATGAAATCAAGGCCTATTGTTCTGAAGAACTCGTTGAGGAAACCTGTTTTGGGATTCAGGATGGATGTGAACACAAGACCTGTAACAAGTATGGGCAGAACCGAGGGCAGATAAAGCACTCCCCTGTGAAAATTCTTCCACTTGATATTACGGCTTAAAGCCACTGCAAAAAGCAATCCGAGTCCGGTCTTTAATACGGTGGTAACAGCCGTGAACCAGACTGTGTTCGATATATACCTGAGATAATCGTTCTCACCCGAGAAAACGGAAAGAAAATTCCTGAAACCTACAAAATGCAGATCGGGAGAATATGCTGACCAGTCAGTAAAACTGTAGCCTATACCGAGGATACCCGGCAGTACGCTGAGTACGGTATATATGAGTATGGAAACTAAAGCGAAATACCACGGATAAACCTTCGACTTTTGCATCGTGTAACCCCCTTGATCCAGAATCGGATACAAATCCTTTTCTGATATTCAGACTACACGAAACGTTTCTGTTTATCCATGCAGAGAATTATCCTGATTTTGTATTTTTTTAACCTGGCCGGTCAGTCTCTGTTCATCTTCCTGTACTTTGTAGGATTTTCACCTACTTCCTTACGAAAAGTCCTGCTGAAATAGAACTGATCGGGGTAACCGGACAGTTCTCCCACCCTCGCGATGGGCTCATCCGTCATAGCCAGAAGACGCTTTGCTTCCTTGATCCTGATCCCTGTCAGATACTTGACCGGAGATTCACCCCTGTTCCTGGTAAATATCCTGCTAAGATATGCCGAAGAAAATCCGTACACTTCGGCAAGTTTTCCGAAGTCTATCTCTTCTCGGAAATGCTCTTTTATATATCTTTCCACCTGCCCCACAACTTCATCGGCACTCCTTGAGGACAGCCCCTGATCATCGGGGAGTTCATATACGGTCTGGAGTCGGGTCCTCAGTTTTTCCAGTACATTACATAGATCTCCCTCGGACACAGGCTTCAGCAGATAATCAAAGACCCCCTGTCTGATAGCTTCCTGTGCATATTCGAAATCGGCAAACCCTGTCAGGATCACCGTCAGTATATCGGGATACTCATCATGGATCCTTCCGGCAAGCTCCAGGCCATCCATTTCAGGCATACGGATATCGGTAAATACAACCTGTATATTGCCATCCCTGATGGCAGCAAGAGCCGACTTCCCCTCACCGCATTCGGACACTATCCTGAAGCTGTCGTCCACCTCGCCTATCCTTCTTGCAAGTGCCTGTCTTATCATATATTCGTCATCAGCGATCAAAACGTTATAATGCTCGATCTTTATCATGTCAGTCTGCTCCGTCCTCTGCCTTAACATGTCCACCTACTGTCACATAGGCACCGCCCGAGCTCAGATTCCCGAAATCAAATACGAAGGGTATGCCATCAAGCAGATAAAGCCTGATGAATATGTTAAGGATACCCATACCCTCTATCTTGAGGCTGGGCAGCACCCCCGTTTCCAATATCTCGTCCATACTCCGGCGTAGGCTCTCATCCACCTTAGGGTCAAAACCGGGCCCGTTATCGCTCACGGTTATATACCAGTCATCCTTATCCAGCCCACCGGTTATCTTTATCTCCCACGGCTCCCGATGCTCCATCACAGCCTTTACCGCGTTCTCCACAAGAAGCTGTACGCAAAGCTTGGGCACCATGCAATCCAGTATATCATCGGATATGTCATAGGAATAAACAAGCCCGTCACCAAAGCGCCTTTTCATACAGCCAAGATAGCGGTCTACCTGCTCCATCTCCTCCTCAACCCTGATGCGCTGTTCTCTGTTGGATGAAATGTATCGCAGTATGGCTGTGATATCACCGCACATTTCGGACACCTGATCCGTCATGCCGCTGTCAGCCATCTCTCCGATCATAGAAAGAGAATTATAAAGGAAATGAGGATTCATCTGTGACTGCAGAGCAAGCATATTGGCCTGCATCTCCTGTTCCTTCAGAGTTAACATGGTACGGGTAGCATTTTCCTGTGCCTGTATGCTCTCATTGATGGAGTCTCTGAGTCTGTCTATCTCCACCACTCCGGAATCCGGAACCTCGATCAGATCAAAGTTTCCTTCCTCCCCTGACTTATCCGATTCCTTATCACCCTTTTCCGAGAGCTGATCATATATCCTGCGTATGGGATTACTCATGGTTGCGGAAACCCTCGCCGCCATCACCACGCATATGACAAAGATCAGCGCCACAGCGGCTATAACGGGAAGGAAGGATCTGTAGACCGGCTCCATGAATACCTCATCATCTACCGCCATGGCCACGGTCAGCCCGTCGGGTACATCCTCCGAAAAGCATAGATACTGCTTCTTTCCGGTATATGTATTCTCTATCTCCCCGTCACCCTGATCCTTATAGGAATAATACGGAAATACTGCCTCCTGGGGATATATCTGCTTCCCATCTCTGTCGTATACGGCTATCACAGGATCAAGTATGGCGGTCTCATTGCTGATGGTCCCGAAGATCTCGCTGTAATACATCTTAACCTCCAGCATCCCGAGAGGCACATGCATATCACCGTAAAACATACGACAAAGAGAAAAATAGAGTCTGTTCTCATCAACACCGGCAGCCTTTGAGATAAGAGGATCAGCGGCCGGAGCATATATGTATTTCCTTCCGGCATACTTTTCAGTTTTGTCGTACCAGGGAAGATCCGAAACCTTAATGTCAAGAACACCGTTATAATTCCCCACGCCATAACCACCTTGCCGGATATCATAGATGTTCAACTGCCTTATGGCAAAATCAAATCCCTTAAGAGATATCAGCGTTCCTGCCAGACTCTGTCTCATCCTTATCCTCTCAAAAGGATCCCCGGCATTCAGGTAACCTGCAAAATCCTCCCGAAGTTCACTTGAAGCGATGGAATAAAGAAGGATGGTATCCATCTCCTTCACCGTCTGCCTGAGGCTCTTGGCTATGTTTCTGCAGTTGTTCTGCATATCCGTGATAGCCTGATTCTTTAAAGTCCTGTACTGCATGACGGAAAAAATGGATGACATCAGCACAAGGGTCACTATCATAAGGCCCAGCAATGCCGTAAGCAAAATGCTCCGTATACTCTTCTTTCCTATAGCATCAGCAACAGTCAGTTTCATGATCCATATGTAAATCCCGGATTATAACTCTATCCGAAGCCTCTCTCCCTTATAATCCGTCTGTGTCTTAAGCTTGCCATTCAGGTATATGGACAGTCTCCGCTCTGCCTTCATCCCCGCAAAGCTTCCCATCCTTTCACCTATCTCAAGGCAGTTCTCCTTATCATGCCAGTGTATCGCTATCCTTTCAAAGCTTCCTTCCTCATAAGCATAGTCATCACCTGCATCATCATAGAATACGAATTCACCGTCTCTTCCGGTATAAATGTGGAGTTCAAGCGGCTCTTCATTGTCCTCCATGGCATAGGTAAGGCCCTGTCTCATGGGAATGATACTGCCCTCCTTTACAAAGACCGGTATCCTGTCAATGGGTGAGTCCACGGTGACCGTCTGTCCTCCCTCATATCTTTTCATGTCCCATAAACAGTACCAGCCGCATCCCATAGGAAGGTAACAATCCCATGTCCTGTCCACGTTCAGTTCCCTGTTATTTGCTTCATAATACATGGGTTTAGTGACCGGACAGATCAGAAGGCTCCTGCCGAACATGAATTCATCGGATATGCCAAGGGCCTGCTCATCCTCTGCAAAATCAAAGATAAGACTCCTCATGATGGTATCACTCTCCAGCCTCACAGCTCCTGCAAGAGAGTATATATAAGGCATCAGAGAGTATCTAAGCTTTATGGATCCTGCTATGGCATCATAGAAGGGCTCTCCCTCATTTCCGAAGTTCCATATCTCCCTTGGAGTATCTGTACCGTGTGATCTGAACATGGGCAGGAAGGTACCCATCTGGAGCCATCTTACGTACAGCTCGCAATATCCCTTATCCTTCACTCCCTCATCATACCTTCCTCTCCAGAACCACTTGGGGGTAGGATCGTTATTACAGCCGCAGCCACGGTTTTCCCACTTCTTACCCACGGTAAAGAACCCGCCTATATCCAGGGTCCAGTACGGGTAACCCGATAAGGACATGTTCAACCCCTCGGTTATCTGAGAAGAAAGTGTCTCCCAGGATGCACAGGTATCGCCTGACCAGAGCATCGCCGCATATCTCTGCCCCGAAGCATAGCCCGAACGGGTCAGATTAAGTACCCTTTTGTCCTTTACATCCCGGCGTTGATTCTCATATATGCCTTTGGCATGAGCCAGTGCATATGCATTCGCCAGTTCTCTGGGAAGGTATCTTATGTGCTCATCCCCAACCATCTGAAATCTCTTCCAGGGCTCGCGCTTTATCTCTCCGCCCCAGTCAGGGCCGGAAAAAGGCTCTGTGGAATCACACCAGAAGGAATCAAAACCCTTGTCAAACAATCCCCTCTTTGTCTGTTCCCAGTATACTCTTCTGGCGTTTTCATCAAATGCATCATAGGTTGCCAGGTCATTAAGGAGCTGTCCGTTCGCCATGAATTCCTCATAGTTTTCCGTGCCCGAATTCATGTTGGGCCATACGGAAACCATGGTATGGACGTTCATGGCATGGATCCTGTCCGAGCACTCCTTCATATTGCCATAACGTTCCTTATCCAGTATCTTGTTGCCCCACTTATCCTTCTCCCAGGTATTCCAGTCCTGAACTACACAGTCAAGCGGTATACCAAGCTTCCTGTACCTTGATGCAACCTCCGCCAGTTCATCTGCGCTGTAATACTGCTCCTTGGATTGTATATACCCGTATGCCCACTTTGGAAGTAAGGCGGCATCTCCTGTCAGATACCTGAACCCGGCTATGATATCATCCGCTTTTTCGCCCGCCACAAAATAATAATCCAGATAAGGGATGGCGTCGAAGAAGAGATAGGACCCGTTCTCAGTATCGGAAAAAGTCATAAGACAGGTACAGTCAAAAAAGATGCCATACCCTTTATCGGACACCATCATTGGCATGGGTATCCTCATGTTATGCTGATACAGATACTGTACATGTCCTCTATAGTCATATATTCCTTCCTCGGCCTGTCCGAGACCATGTATATGCTCCCCCTCTCGGAAGTTGAAATACAGTCTCCCCTGCCAGGCCTTATGATCCTCCACCTCTTTCAGGTTCTTTATGAAATTCCTCTCGCCGTCCACGGTCTTTACCCTGTCTATCACAGGTTCCTCGTCACCGGTGGTGTATTTCATGACGGGTATCCGGACAAATTCCTTTATTCCCTCCTTGAGGAGCGTAGTATCGTCAGCGCTTTTCTTCCATGTAATGGCAAGATCCCCCTTTGAGACGACAGCCCTGACATCTCCACCTCCAACCTTCACACCGTCTGCTGTCTCCGAAAAAACAAGGGCGATGTCATCATCTGCCGTCCTAGCCCTCTCGGTAAGAAGCATGGATGTCTCTGCCCCGGTGTCATCCTTCAGATATCTTACATGGATGATATTATTTCTGATGTATGAGATCTCTATTCTCTCACTATCTTTTGTTATGCAGGCCATGCGGCCGTTGTTATCGATATTCACTTCAGTATTACCTTTTCCTTCCAACTGGTTTTTCCTTCTCTGTCAGTTCCCTTCTGCCCTTCTGTGGCAGCTCACCTATATACTTTTTGTACTGGCGATAAAAATTGGACATATTTCTGAAGCCGCATTCCATGGCTATGGATGACACTGACCGGTCAGTTGTGAGATAGAGCTCTCTCACCCGTTTTAATCTGAGTCTTGTGACATATTCCGAAAAGCCTTTTCCCGTTACGCTCTTGAAATAGTTGCTGAAATAATTGGGACTCATATAAGCCAGTGCCGCCCCCTCTTCAAGAGTCAACTCATCCATATAGTGTGAATTGATATAGTATATGGCCTGTTCAAGCCTTTTCATGGAACGTTTCTTTTCATTCAGGCTTATATCGGGCATGGGCCCTTCTTTTTCATAATGACGGATGAGCAAGGTTAAGAGCCTCATGATATCCGCCCGTATCATCCCCTGATAACCTTTTTCCTTCCGCTTTGCTTCCCGTGCTATATCCTCCATGATACCGTGCATCCCCTCTGTCATCTCATCCTCAGAAGATATGAGGTTCTCGAAATGACTTCCAAGATAAAAGAAGGGTTTCATGAATTCATCGTCCGATGATGCCGGATCGGTGACCACTTCGGGTGCAAAGGTCAGTACCAGGACATCCATGGTACTGTCTTTTACTATCCAACCGTGAGGTTCAACCTGGTTGAATATGATGATATCTCCGGGCTCAACCTCATATTCCGCCCCGTTTATGAAATAAGTACCGGAACCGGATTCCACACTTGTGATCTCACAGAAATCGTGATAATGGAATCTTTCGGGATCGTTGTCCTTGTTCCTGAGCGTCAATCTCCTTATGAGTACCGGCAGATCTTCCGGCAGTCTTGTGGTATCTTTGCTGATTATCATGTATTGATAATAGCATGAGCACACAAATCAATGCCATACACTATTTTAAGACCGCTGTCTCCACTTGGAAAACAGCGGTCTTACAGTGAGCATTATGCAGGATATAAGGGTTCAGCCTTTCAGGACCTTGAAGCCCATGTACCGGGACAACTCCTCCAGTTCCTTTTCATAATCTCCGAAGATCAGTACCTGATGATGTCCGAAACCGGCCAGATTATGCATGTACTTCCTGGCATCATCCATCTGGATGTAATAGTAGGGACTGCAATATACATCATCATATTCCGTACGTATCACTTCTCCTGTCTTGATACATATGGTATCGCCCGCGGGATTAAAGCGTCCCAGCGTGACCTTATCCTGTTCGTTCTCTGTAAAGTCAACCTGCAGTTTGCCGCCGAAGCCCTGTCCGGTAAAGGCCCATAGTTTGTAATTAAGCGGCTTCGTACCGTATCCGTTCATCTGGAGTGCAGGTACCGCATGATGGATACGCAGCAGCTCGTCGGTCTCGTGATTTGGATTTCCCATGAAGCATGGGCGATTTGCAGTATACTGCATGATGCACATAGCCATCAGAGCATTAAGATCCTCTTCGCATCCGCTGGGTATGCCCTCATCCTTCATGATGGAGTGACACATGCAGGGAGTGAATTTCCTTTGCTGAGGTATCTCCGATGTACAAAGCTCGTGACAGGCTGTGGTAAAGGCATTGCACTGATAGATGTCCATCATCTTCTTTGCAGCCAGATAATACTTGATGTCATTCAGGAACCATTCGGTATTGACCTTGGTATCCTTGGATCCGTTTATTATCTTGTCCGCTATGGGTCTGGCTTCCTCGTCCGTTATCTGATCCATGTATTTTGTTATTTCATAGAAAGGGAGCTTGATGACTTCAAGTCCGTATTTCTGACGCAGGATCTCGGGATCCCTGATAAGACTCTGTATACCGAATGTAGGCTGCGCTGCCGCTGAGAGACAGAGCACTCTGGTACAGGCTATAGCCTTTCTGACCCAGAGGTAATGGAGTATCTCGTTCAGATCAGTGATATCCATGGCAACATATGCTTCTACCCCTATGCTGCGACAGTATGCGGCGAAGTCTATTCCCTCATTACCGTTCTGCATTATCACTATAGGCTTACGATAACGCTCCAGTTTTGGTATACGCCATCCCATACAAAGGAATATATCTGCCTTGTCCATATCCTCTTCTATCTCGGCATATTTTTCCTCGGACACCACGAATTTCTCTTCATAGCGGCAGTCGATCATGGGCATGAGCTGAACCTCGGGGATGACCTTCTTAAGCTCCTCTCCCATTGCGGCAAAGTACTTATCGGCTGCTGCTGCCTCCGCTTCCTTTGTCATATCCTCCTTATGGCCTGCCCTGCAGGGTCCCTCCCA
>JAEEGL011256047.1_pt1 | contig 11208 bp, 10 predicted proteins | sample 9134231 | NCBI WGS metagenome assembly JAEEGL01 (sample SAMN16246548, study PRJNA631951) | gut metagenome | biome: gut microbiome; feature: rumen; material: fiber-attached | host: Bos | place: Iran: Karaj | collected 2018-10
CAGGTAGTAGTCCGTGTTCAGGCTCTCGCCGGTGATGGTGCGGATCCACTCGTCCGGATCCTTGAGGGAGGCGATGGAGAACACCCGCTCCCGGAGCCAGCCGGCCACCCTGTCCAGCTCGCCGGCGGCCACGGCGGCGTATACGTCGAAGTCCTTCTCCATGGTCCGGAGGATCTGGGCGCCGTAAGCGTTGCCCAGGGCGTAGGACGGGAAATAGCCCAGATACCCGTCGGACCAGTGGACGTCCTGCAGACAGCCTCTGGCGTCGTCGGGCACCTCCACGCCCAGATATTCTCTGTACTTCGCGTTCCAGAGGGCGGGGATCTCGTCCACGGAGATCGCGCCGTTCATCAGCCCCTTTTCCAGCTCATACCGGATCAGGATGTGGAGGGAATAGGTCAGCTCGTCCGCCTCGGTGCGGATCAGGCTGGGGCGGGCGATGTTCACCGCCTCGTACAGCTCCCGCTCGCCGACCCCTTCCATCACGGCGGGGGACACCTCCCGGAGCCGGGGATAGACGTAGTGGATGAAGGCCTCGCTCCGGCCGATGATGTTCTCATAGAACCGGGAGACGCACTCATGCATGGCGTTGGTCATGCCGTCGCAGGTGTGGTTGACGTAGAACTCCTCCGGCTCGTTCTGCATGAACAGGGCGTGGCCGCCCTCGTGGAGGGTGGAGAAGATGTTGGAGAGGAACGCGTCCTCATAGTAATGGGTGGTGACCCGCACGTCCTTCGGGCCAAAATTGGTCGTGAACGGATGCTCGGTGGTCATCAAAACAAGCGCCGTGGGCCGCAGACCCTCTTTTTCCAGCAGCCAGCGGGAGAAGGCCTCCTGCTCCGGGATGGGGCATTTCCGGGTGAGAAAGTCGTCCCGGATGGGCTTGCCCTCGGTCTGGATCCGGCGCATGAGCGGCACGATCCGCGCCTTCAGGTCGGCGAAGAAGGCATCCAGCTGCTCCTCGCTGCCGCCGGGCTCGTGGTCGTCCAGGCAGGCGTTGTAGACGGTGCTTTTCTGCTCGTCCCGAAGGGCGATGCTCCGGCGGCTGAAATCAAGGACCGTGGCCAGGGAGTCCCGGAACAGAGAGAAATCTGAGGCCTTTTTCGCCTCCAGCCACCGGCCGTAGGCCTGAGAGGCGGCCAGATCCCGCTCATAGGCGAATTGGGCCGACTCGTTTTTCGTGCGCTGATACTGCCGGAACAGGAGCTCCACCGTCCGGCGCTGGGGCTCCGTCAGTTCCCCCGGGTCCCCGTGGAGCGAGCAGAGCAGCGTCTCATACCGTTTGGAATGGGTCAGGGCGTAGAGCCGCTTCCCCAGCACCGCCATGTCCGCCCCGGCCCGGTCCATGCCCTCGGGAGGGGCGCAGCACTGCATGTCAAAGCCGATCTTGCCCACGGCGCGCTCATAGGCGCACGCCTCGTCCAGGATGGAAAACAGCTTTTTCAGTCGTTGATCTTTCATGAAATTCTCCTATTTGAATTATTTACTGTCTGGCAAGCTCCGCCGTCAGGGCGGCGATGTACTCGGGAGACGTGCCGCAGCAGCCGCCTACCAGCCGGGCCCCCTTCCGGGCCATGGCCGCCACCAGGGGAGCGAAGTCCTCCGGCTTCACGTCGTACACCGTCCGGCCGTGACGGAGCGTGGGCAGGCCGGCGTTGGGCTTGAAGATCACCGGCACGCAGGCCAGGCGGAGATATTCCTCCGCGATGGGCGACATGGCCTCCGGGCCCAGGGAGCAGTTAAGGCCCACGGCCTCGGCCCCCATGCTCTCCAGCACGGGGATCACGTCCGCCGGGGCCGCCCCGGTGAGCAGCCGACCGTTGGCGCCGTAGGAATCGGATACGAACACCGGAAGGCCGCCCCCGAAGGTCTTCGCCGCCTGAAGGGCCGCCTTTGCCTCCTCCAGATCGTTCATGGTCTCCACGAAGATGAGGTCCGCCCCGGCGGCGGCGCCCAGGCGCACCGTCTCGCCGAAAAGCTCCACCGCGTCGTCGAATTCCAGATCCCCCCAGGGCTCCATCATCTGGCCGCTGGGGCCGATGTCCAGCGCCACGAACTTTTCCTGGGGCGCGGTGCTCCCGGCGGCGGCCCGGCGGGCGTTTTCCACCGCCGCGGGCACGATGGCCGCCAGCTCTTCCGAGGTGAAGTGGAGCCGGTTGGCTCCGAAGGTGTTGGTGATGACCACATGGCTGCCCGCGTCATAGTAGGCGCGGTGGACGGCGACGATCTCCTCCGGATGGGACAGATTCCACCGCTCTCCCCGTTCGCCGGGAACAAGGCCCCGCTCCATCAAAAGGCTGCCCATGGCGCCGTCGAGCACCACGGTATGATCTTTCATAAACGCACGAATGTCCATTTTCCCGCCGCCTTTCCCTTGAATGAAAAAAGAATACTCCTTTCCGGCGGAAAAATCTACCCGTTTCTTTGCCGGGAACCGAAAACCGTGAAGGACGGCGCAACATTTTTCTTGCATTTTCCCGGTCTCTGGTGTATAGTCTGCCCGTACCGAGCAGGGGCGCCGGGTTTTTCCCGGCTGAGACGGCGCCAAGGGAGGCGCCGGTACCCTTTGACCTGATCCGGGTAATGCCGGCGGAGGGAGCGATCATACGATGAGACCGCTTTTTCTGCCGTTCCCGTTCAGGGAGCGGCTGTTTTTTTGGGAGGTATCAAAATGAAAAACAAATCCGTGCGGGCTTTGACCGAATGCGCCGTTTTCATCGCGCTGGCCATCGGGCTGAGCTATCTGAAGATCCCCATCGGCATGACCTTCGGCGGCTTCGGCGGGTCCGTGGACCTGGTGATGATCCCGCTGATCATCGCCGCCTACCGCTGGGGCCTGGGCTGGGGTCTGGGCGCCGGACTGGTGTTCGGCACGCTGAAATTCTTCTTCGCCGGCGGCGCCGCCGTCAACTGGCAGTCCATGCTGCTGGACTACAGCGTGGCCTATATGTTCGTGGGCTTTGCCGGACTGTTTCGGCGGCGGAAGGGCCGTATGTGGCTGGCCGCGCTGGTGGGCTGCTTGGGACGCTTCCTTATCCATTTCATCAGCGGCATCACCATCTACGCCATGTACATGGAGGACATTTTCGGCCTGACCATGACCAACACCTGGGTCTATTCCGCCCTCTACAACGGCTCCTATATGCTGCCCAACACCATCCTGGCGGTGATCCTCTGCGCGCTTCTGGAAAAGACGCTGCAGAAGCAGCTTCTTTCCTGACGTTCCCGAAAAATCGGAAAAACTCACGCCGGACGCGAACGCGCCCGGCGTTTTTTTCGTCTGAAGTACAGCGCAGGTTTTTGGCGAGCGCCTTCTTTTCCTGTTGCATGAAAAGGGTTTTCGGTATATACTATCATAGTTATAATATAGGAATCGTATATTCTCCCAAAACATCGAGAGTGAGGAAACTGAAATTGCGTAACCAACGTGCCGCCGGCGGCTTTTTCCGGAGCGTCGGCCACATCCTTGTGATCGTTCTCGTTACCGTGCTGCTGCTGGCGCTGTTCGTGGCGGCGGTCGTGGGCGTTGTGCTCCGCGGCCCCTCCAGCGAAGGTCAGCGGCTGCTGGTGCTGTCCCTGGACGAGACCAGCGCGCTGAAGTTCGTGCCGCGTCTTTACCTTCCCGCCGACAAGGTGGACGCTATCCTTCACCCGGCGCCGGAGGAAAACCAGGCCGATCCCATCGCCGCCTTTACGGAGTATCCTTTTGAGGACGGCACTCCCCAGGAGGTGGCCGCCGATCAGCCCTCCGGCAGCCAGGTGGTCATCGCCGATCTCCCTTCCGACGGCACCGACAGCGGCGAGTGGATCACTCTGGAGGATATCCGCGGCGCCACCTTCAAGGGCAAGATGATGGTCATTCGCGACCCCTCCAAGGTCATCGTGGGCACTCTGGACGCCTACGGCGCGGCTTACCACGGGCTGTACCTTTACCGGAGGCCGGGGGACGCGGAGGACGGCTTCATTGAAAAATACAACGCCCTCGGCGGCACCAACGCCGGCGGCTTTTACGACCCGGGCGGAGGCGGAAACGGCGGCACTCCCGACGGACTGGTGATCCGGAACGGGCAGATCGCCTGGGGCGCGCCCGGCGGCTGGTATGTGAACGTCATCGGCTTTGACGCCAATCATCTTCTCCATGTGGGCGACATGTCCGGACAGGACGCGCTGAATCTGGGGCTCACCTCCGCGGTCAGCTTCTCTCCCGGTCCGGTGCTGGTAAAGGACGGAAACATGCGCACCGGCCTGGGCGGGGGCATGAACCCCCGGACCTGCATCGGCCAGACGGCCGACGGCACCATCCTCCTGATGGTCATCGAGGGCCGGAAGCCGGACAGCCTGGGCGCCACCTATGACGACATCGCCAAGATCATGTATGAACACGGCGCGGTAAACGCCGCCAATCTGGACGGCGGCTCCTCCTCGCTCATGTACTATAACGGCGAGCAGATCACCCGCGGCTCCAACATCATCGGCATGCGACAGATGGCGGACGCTATTCTCGTGTTGAATTGAGGACATTTCATGGGAAAGCATACAAAGAAGAAACCGACGCCCTCTCTCCCTCCCCTCCGGGGCGAGAGAAAAAGGGACCCCTATGAGGATCTGCTCCGGGCCGCCGCCAGAGAGGGTATGATCGACGATCCCTTCGGCGAGGTGACGGAGCCGGAGGAGTCTGTTCCGGAGAGCGTCGTCCCCGCGTCGGCGCGGAGCGCCCCGGAACTTCCCGCGGAAAAGGCCCCGGAGACTCCCGCGGAAGCGAAGGCAAGGGAGCCTGTGTCAGAAAAGAAGAAGGAGGCGGAACCGGGCCGCAGGCCCCGCCGTCCGGAGGGGAGCCGGCCCCGGAACGCCGGCCGGAGGGGCGCGCCCTCCCGCAAAAAGAAAAGAAGAAGAAAGAACCGTTTCCGCCGGGGGCTCCGGATCTACGTCATCATCATGCTGGTGCTGATCGCGGCGATCCTGGCGGCGCTGTGGGTGTTCCTGGACCGCTATCAGCAGCGGAGGGACGCCGAGGCCGCCGAGGAGGCCCGCATCCTGGCCGAGCAGGCCGAGCAGAGGGCCCACGAGGCCGCCGTGCGCCGCGCCCCGCAGGACGCCTTTGACCTGTGGCGGCAGAGCGTCACCGCCGACACGCTCACCGATCTCTGGTTTGAGAACAACCCCGGCGACGTGCTGGAATCCCGGGAGATGATCCGCTCGTATATGGACGAGCATCTCTCCGCCGCGGAGCCCTTCCGGGCCACGGAATACACGGCCGCCGCTCCGGTGTACGTGCTGAGGGACGGGGACGTCTCTCTCATCAAGGCCCGTGTTTCCGGCAGCGACGTCAACTGGTCCGTCACCGAAACGGAGTTTCTCCCCGTGGGGAAGGAGAGCGCCTCTGTCCGGGCCTTCACCGGCAGCCGTGTGTTCTGCAACGGCGTGGAGCTGGGAAGCGAGTACGCCGGCGAGCTGGAGACGAAGTTCGATTTTGAGCCTCTGGCCAACCAGCTCGTGAACCCGGTGGGCTGGACCACCTACACCGTGTCCGATCTGCTGCTGCCGCCGGAGCTCACCGCCGAGTCCCCGGCCGAGGGCAGCGTCACCGAGACGGCGGAGGGCGATTTCCTGCTGTGCCTGAGCGACACCTCCGGCAAGCCATATTCCGACCGGGCCATTGCCTTCATGCGGGCGTATCAGTATTATTATATGAGCGGCCTGAACAACACCTGGGGCAATCTTTACGCCGCTCTGGCCTATCTGGTCCCCGGCACCACCGCTTATCAGACCCTGTACGACACCAAGATCGGCGTGGAGTGGAACACCGCCTACGGCGACATCGACACCAGCAACACCACCGCGGGACCGGTGGTGCTCTGGGCGGACAACTGCTACAGCGTGGACGTGACCTACGCCCCCACCGGCCTGCTCAACGGCCAGCGTGTGAATTACGACGGCGCCGGCACCATGCGGGTCTATTTCCTTCGGGGGAACGACGGCACCTTTTATATCAGTCATTTCCAGCCCATTTATTAAGCAGAGGAACGCCATATGAACGTAACGATCATCGTCCCCTCCCTTGATCCGGACGAAAAGCTCATGCAGGTGGTGGAGGGCCTTCTGGCCGAGGGCTTCCGGGACATCGTCCTGGTGAACGACGGCAGCCGCGCCGACCGCCTGGAGCCCTTCCGGCAGGCCGCGGAGCATCCGGAGGTCACGGTCCTCACCCATGAGGTCAACAAAGGCAAGGGCCGGGCCCTGAAAACCGCCTTCGCCTGGTGCATCGACAACCGGCCGGACATCGACGGGGTCGTCACCGTGGACGGGGACAACCAGCATCGCCCGGCGGACGTGCGCAAATGCGCCCAGGCCATGACGGAGCATCCGGAAAAGGTCTGGCTGGGCGTGCGGGACTTCTCCCTGGAGCATGTGCCGGCGCGCAGCCGCTTCGGCAATACCGTCACCCGCAGCGTGGTAAAATGGGCCTGCGGCACCCGCATCACCGATACCCAGACCGGTCTGCGGGCCATAGCCAGACGGCATCTTCCTCTGATGTGCCGCATCGAGGGAGAGCGCTACGAGTACGAGACCCAGATGCTTCTGGACTTTCGGGACGAGGGCGTGGGCATCGGTGAAGTCGTTATCGACACGGTCTATATCGACGAAAACCAGACCAGCCATTTCAACACTCTGAAGGATTCCTGGAAGATCTACCGGATCATTTTCCGGCATATGCTGCGCCGGAGAGGAACGTAAGCTATGAGTGAAAAGCCGGGCTCCTTCTGGCGTTATTCCGTCAGTTCGGTGATATGCTTCCTGCTGGATTACGGTCTTTTCACCCTGCTCAACGCGGTGGTCCTGTCCAGCCTGGCCGACGGCGGACGGGAGCTGATCGCCACCTACGGGGCCAGGATCGTGTCCGCTGTGGTGAACTTCCTGCTCAACCGGAATCTGGTGTTCCGGGACACCTCCGACCCCCGACGGGCCGCCGTCCGCTATACCCTGCTGGCCGTCGCCCAGGCGGCGGTGTCCGCGCTGCTGGTCTGGGGCATCCGCTCTCTCACGGGAAGCAGCCAGCTGATGGAAACGGTCATCAAGATCCCGGTGGACATCGGCCTTTTCTTCCTGAGCTATCAGATCCAGCGGGTCTGGGTCTTCGCCGGGGACGGGAAGGAATGAAAAGCGCCCGGACAGGGCGCGAGCATATATTGACAAACCGCGACAAGAAAGGAGAATCAGCAAGGATGAAAAAAATACTCAGCTGGATGCTGGTGCTGGCGCTGATCGCCTCGCTGGGCTGCGCCGGCGCTTTGGCCGCCGACGACGAGAACGAGATCGTGGGGATCTATACGCTGGTGGACATGCCCGGCGCGGAGATCCCCGGCATGGACCAGATCGCCGGGATGCTGGGCGGCCTGGGCCTGCCGGAAAGCTTTGAGATCGACACGGCGATGCTGCTGAAGATCATGACCGTCATGGGCCAGACCGCCACGCTGGAGATCCGGGACGACGGCACCGCCGCCATGGATCTGTTCGGCAGCGGCGGGGAGATCGAATTCGATCTCGATACGCTGACCGCCACCGTGGGCGAGAAGTCCGTGACCTGTACGTATGAGGACGGCAGGCTGACCTTCCCGATCGAGGGTACGATCCTGGTCTTTGAGAAGGAGAATCCCCTCGCCCGGTATTCCGGCGCCTATGACTACTACAAGCTGGAGAAGTTCGTGGAGGACGGCAAGGAGCTGGATCTCAAGACGCTGGACGTGCTCCCGGCCCTGTATCTCTTTGACAGCGGCGCGGCCATCATGACCTCCGCCTCCGGCAGCCTGCCCATCGAGTTCGACCTGGAGGCCATGACCGCCCGCATGCAGGTGGACGAGGAAGAGGTCTCCGTCCCCTTCACGCTGAAGGACGGAGTGCTCGGCATGTCCGAGGACGGCGGAGATCTGACGTTCCGTCTGGCCGATCCCGGTTACTCTGGTCCCTTCGCCATGACCGGACTCATTACCCAGGACAGCGGCGACGTCACCGAACAGCTTCCCCTGCTGGCTTCCGTGGGTCTGCTGCCCACTCTGACCATCAACGAGGATGGCAGCGGCAGTCTGGATCTTTTCGGCGAGACCATTGAGTTCAGCTTTGATTTCGACAAAATGAAGGTCACCACCCCGGAGGAGGACGAGGCTCTTGACTTCCTCTACGAGAACGGGGTCCTGAAGATCACCCAGGACGAAAACTCCATGTCCTTCCGCCGCATGCCCTCCGAGGAGGATCTGGCGCTCATCGCCGATCTGATCGGGGCGAAGGCCGGCGGCTGATCTCTGAAGCGAATACAGACGGCGCCCCCGGTTTGGCCGGGGGCGCTCTCTTATTCGCCGTAATTCTCTTTTTCCCCGCCCCGGAACCGGCAGAACAGCCGGTAATAGGGCATGAGGAACTCATAGTCCTCCGCAAGGATCTTCGGCAGCTCCGGGGACAGGATATCCCCTTCAAAGTCGTGCATGGACGTGACGCCCACCCATTTCTTGTTGTACCAGGGATTGAGGAGCTCTCCCACGTCCTTTTTCGGCCGCTTGTAGTCCTCCCCGTCCAGAATGAACGCCTTCTGCCGTGCCAGCCGCCGGGCCAGAGCCTCCATCTCCGCCGGGTGCTCCTCGATGTATTGCCGGTAAGCCTCCATCTGGCCGGCCGAGGCGTCGTAAAAACCCGCGCCGCAGCCCCAGGAGGAGGCGGAGATCTCAAACCAGAAGGCGGGGCTGTCATGACGGTCGGCGCCGCTCCAGACGGTGAACCACAGATGGTCCTTGTAGGGACCCCGGCCGAAGAGCCGCCGGGCGTCCCGGTAGATCCGGGAGATGTGGAGCTGCCAGGGCTCGTCCGGGTGTGCGGCCCGCACCAGCGCCAGGGTCTCCCGGCCGAGGGCGTCGAAGGGCTCCTTCAGCACCCGTTGGAACCGCTCCCGGTGCTCCTGAAACCAGGGGCGTTCGTTGTGGAACGCCAGATCCCACAGAAATCGGCTGGTCTCCATGGTAAAACCGTTGAATGTGCCGTCTTTCATCGCAAAGAGCCTCACAGAGTTCGCGGCGGTCCCGCCGCGAAGAATCGGGATCCTTTATTCCGCGTATGCGCGCGGAATTAACACTTTTCGACCGACAAACGCACGCCCCGGGCAGGATCTGCCCGGGGCGTGCGCTGCCGTCGGCCGCTTGGCCCGATCCAAAGGGCATGCCTTTGGATCGAAAGGCCTTACGCCTTCCCGTCGCAGCCCAGCACGTCCACGATCTTGTGGCGGACCATGGCCTTGATGGCGGCCCGGGCGGGCTTCAGATAGGCCCGGGGGTCGAAGTCGGCGGGATGCTCCGCCATGTACTGCCGGATGGAGGCGGTCATGGCCAGACGCAGGTCGGAGTCGATGTTGATCTTGCACACGGCCATGGAAGCGGCCTGGCGCAGCTGCTCCTCCGGCACGCCGATGGCGCCGGGCATGTTGCCGCCGTATTTGTTGATGAGCTCCACGAACTCCTGAGGCACGCTGGAAGCGCCGTGGAGTACGATGGGGAAGCCGGGCAGACGCCGGGAGACCTCCTCCAGGATGTCGAAGCGGAGCTGAGGCTTGGTGCCGGGCTTGAACTTGTAGGCGCCGTGGCTGGTGCCGATGGCGATGGCCAAAGAGTCGCAGCCGGTGCGGGTCACGAACTCCTCCACATCCTCCGGCCGGGTATAGGAGCTGTCCTCGGCGGACACGTTCACCTCGTCCTCCACGCCGGCCAGGGTGCCGAGCTCGGCCTCCACCACCACGCCGCGCTCATGGGCGTAATCCACCACCTGGCGGGTCAGGGCGATGTTGTCCTCAAAGCTCTTGCTGCTGGCGTCGATCATCACGGAGGTGAAGCCCCCGTCGATGCAGCTTTTGCACAGCTCAAAGCTGTCGCCGTGGTCCAGATGCAGGGCGATGGGCAGGCCGGTCTCGGCCACGGCGGCCTCCACCAGTTTCATCAGATAGGTGTGGTTGGCGTAGGCCCGGGCGCCCTTGCTCACCTGCAGGATCACCGGGGCTTTCACCTCCGCGGCGGCTTCGGTGATGCCCTGGACGATCTCCATGTTGTTCACATTGAAGGCGCCGATGGCGTAGCCGCCGTCGTAGGCCTTGCGGAACATTTCTTTTGTGGTAACGACAGGCATGTGTCTCTCCTCCGATTATCAGAATGGTTTTGATTTCGTTTCACGGCGGAGCACAGGCTCCGCCGGAACTGTATTATACTATGTTTTTCCGGTCCCGTCTATGGGCAAACCGGGTTTTTTCCCGGGGAAAACGGACGAATTATGACGGATTTGTGAACTTTGGCCGAAAGCGGCGCTTTAGCGTTTTAAATAATCCCCAGTTTTTCTATTGACGATTTCCGGCGCGGCGTGCTAAGATGTTTGCATATTTTTTCCGGAAGGTGCCCTTATGTACTTCGCGTGCCAGAAGATGACCGGTTTCTTCACCGCCGACGGCAGTGACGGTTCTTCTGTGCGCTTCGGCTCCTTTCCCCGGCTGTCTGCGGGCATCGCGCTGGCGGTGTCCGTTTCTTTATGCCCGCCGCGCGTCTTCTGCCCGTGACGGCGCCGGGCCCCCGCTTGTTCCCCCATACTCCGAAGAAAAGGAATAATTTATAAAAAGGAGACATGCATCATGAAAAAGACTCTTTGCCTGCTGCTTGCCGCCGTCATGGTCCTCGGCCTGCTGGCCGGCTGCGGCGGCTCCAAGACCTCCGCTCCCGCCGCCTTCAAGCTGGGCGGCACCGGCCCTCTGACCGGCGGCGCCGCCATCTACGGCAACGCCGTCAAGAACGCCGCCGAGATCGCCGTGGAGGAGATCAACGCCAAGGGCGGCGTCCAGTTCGAGCTTCGCTTTGAGGACGATACCCACGACGCCGAGAAGGCCGTCAACGCGTACAACACCCTGAAGGACTGGGGTATGCAGATCTCCCTGGGCAGCGTCACCTCCAAGCCCTGCGAGGCTACCTCCGCCGAGACCTTCGCCGACCGGATCTTCGCTCTGACCCCCTCCGCCTCCTCCGTGGCCGTGGTCACCGGCAAGGACAACCAGTTCCAGATCTGCTTCACCGACCCCAACCAGGGCTCCGCATCCGCCCAGTACATCGCCAACAAGAACCTGGCTTCCAAGGTCGCCGTGATCTGGAAGAACGACGACGTGTACTCCAAGGGCATCTATGAGACCTTCATGGC
>JAEEGL011305969.1_pt1 | contig 11208 bp, 8 predicted proteins | sample 9134231 | NCBI WGS metagenome assembly JAEEGL01 (sample SAMN16246548, study PRJNA631951) | gut metagenome | biome: gut microbiome; feature: rumen; material: fiber-attached | host: Bos | place: Iran: Karaj | collected 2018-10
ATTGCTCTATTGGCAACCTTTACCACCGTAAGCCCATTCGGATTCGCTGCAATTATCATTGCAATGCTGATCGGTGCAGTTATTGGTCTATATGTTGCAAAGAAAGTTCAGATGACTCAGATGCCTGAGCTTATCGCTTGTTTGCACAGCTTCGTAGGTCTTGCTGCTGTTCTTGTAGGCTTCAACAGCTTTATTAAGCTAGGTGCAGATCCTGCTGCAGTTGCAAGCTGCGCAGTTCCTTTTGAAGGTTCAACTCAGGAAGTTCTAGAGAAAGTTGCTCAGTGCAAGGAGCAGGCTGTTTCAGCTTTAGCTCACCCACAGATGACTTTAGCTATGTTCAACACTGAACTTGTTGAAATCTTCCTAGGTATCTTCATCGGTGCTGTTACCTTCACCGGTTCTATCGTAGCTTACGGTAAACTGAATGGTACCTACAGTCTGCGTATCTTCAAATCAGCTCCTCTGACCTTACCATTTGGTAATGCCATGAACCTAGGTGCTTTAGTAGTATCATTCCTACTTCTGATCTGGTTCGTAGCAGGTGCAGAGCTTTCAACACTTCATGCTCCAATCCTACCTTTACTTGCAATGACCATCATTGCTCTAGTATTTGGTATTCACCTGGTTGCAGCTATCGGTGGTGCTGATATGCCTGTAGTTATCTCAATGCTGAACTCATACTCAGGTTGGGCTGCTGCTGCATCAGGCTTCATGCTGTCAAACGATCTTCTGATTGTTACCGGTGCTCTTGTAGGTTCATCAGGTGCTATTCTGTCATACATTATGTGTAAGGCAATGAACCGTTCATTTATCTCTGTTATTGCTGGCGGCTTCGGTAATGAGGTTGTTGTAAGCAAGGATGACGAGCAGATGGGCGAGTACCGTGAGCTTAAGGCTGCTGATGTTGCTGAGTTATGTAAGAATTCAAGCTCAGTAATCATTGCTCCAGGTTATGGTATGGCTGTTGCTCAGGCTCAGAATGCAGTTGCATCTCTAACCGAAAAGTTAAAGGCTCGTGGTGTTGATGTTCGTTTTGCAATTCACCCTGTTGCAGGTCGTTTACCTGGCCATATGAACGTTCTTCTTGCAGAAGCTAAGGTTCCATATGATATCGTATTCGAAATGGACGAAATCAATGATGACTTCGAGAATACAGATACCGTACTGGTTATCGGTGCTAACGACACTGTAAACCCTGCTGCAGCAGAAGATCCAACCAGCCCAATTGCAGGTATGCCTGTTCTTGAGGTTTGGAAGGCTCGCAACGTAGTTGTATTCAAGCGTTCTATGAATCCTGGTTATGCAGGTGTTCAGAACCCACTGTTCTTCAAGGAAAACTCAGCAATGTGCTTCGGCGATGCTAAGAAGACAGTTGAAGAGATTGTTGCTAACATCTAATTTATAACAAAATATTTATAAAAATCCTCTAGTTACCAAAATTAGAGGATTTTTTTTGTCTTTTTTCTAAAGTTCATCTTCAATAATTCCGATAACCTATGTAGAGGGGAGATGTAACCATTTTAGGAGGAAAGTATGAGTATAGATGCAAATGCACTTACTAGCATTCAAAATGCTATCGCAAGCTTTTCTTCTTCAAATACGCAGAACTCTGTATATCAGAATAATGTTCAGACTCTATCTGATGCCAGCGCTTCAGTAAGTACTGAAACCAGATATAAAAAGGCATTCGAAGAGAAACTGAAGAAAGCTACTGGTTCTGATGAAGTTGAGATTAGCAAAGACGCAATAGATGCTTTAAAGAATTATAACATCAAGGGTAATGAGGATACTGAAAAGACCGATAAGTCTGATAAGACTTCATCCTCGGATGTGTCTTATACCTATGATTACATGACTTTAAAGAAACAGCGTGAGCAGAATCTGGCTAAAATCGAGAAAGAAATAAATGATCGATTTGCTCCTGCAAGCTCTGCTCAGGATGAATCTCTCTTAGAAACAGAGGAAGCTTCAGAAGCTCCTGTAGAGACTTCGTCAACAGTAAATACTCAGCCTCGTACTGAAACCCAGAGTGTATCTGCTGACAATGAAAGTCCAGCAAATCCTCAGGGTAGACCACAGAATGTTTCTGACAATGCCGCTAATGAGCAGGCTCAGAATGATTCTAATATAAGTGGCGCTGATGAAATGTCGGAATCTGCTTCTTTAAGCAACGTATAAAGAATTTAAGTGTGTGATAATTGTTCCGAAATCTGCATCTGAATAGTTCAGATGCAGATGGTAGGATGAAAGGTGATGCTTTGGCATCATCTTTTTTTTACTTTAAATTTTCGTCTTCAAGAATAACCCATGTACATGGGGTCTGTCCTGCTACTACCTTTCCTGATGCGCTAATAACTCTGGCAATTGGAGCTGATGAATTAACAACAATCATTGAGGTAATAGTAGATTCAAGCTGATCTGAGACATGGTTTATGTCAATGTTAATAATAGGAGTTCCGGTTTCAACCTTATCTCCGATTCCAACATTTGAACTTAAACCTTCGCCTGAGAAGTTTGAGGTTCCGATTCCAAAGGTTACGTAAACTTCAATTCCGCTTTCAGTTCGGATTGCAAAAGCATTATTTGATGCAACAAGTCGTGAAACTATTCCAGAGCAAGGTGCCAGAATCTTTGAATCGTCAGGAATGATAGCTATACCGTCTCCGATAAGTTTTTCTGAGATAACCAGATCAGGTACTTCTCCTAGTGGAACCAGAGTTCCTGATACAGGAGCCAGAAGCTCTAAATCTGCCTCGTTTTTAGCCTCATCAATAGCATCATCGTTCTTTGAAAAGAAAGAAAAAAGTCCCATAGATAATCCTAATCAGATAGTAATAGCCGCGACTGCTTAAATATATATTTCAAAAAGAGTATCAGTCAGATTGTATCCAAATTCTTTCAGTAAGAGAATGAATTTAGGATATCGCTTAATTCTGAACCTGTATAGCAGTTGACTATCTTGTTATATAGCTCTATGTCAAAGTCTGGCTGAATATCATGTTCCAGATTAAGTCTTTCAACAACACCTTTAACCTTTTGAATATTATAAGTTCCAGTTACAAGATAAGATACCCCCATCTTGTAAAAGAATGGTAAGAGCTCAGTTCGAGCTGCAAATCTACCTGCAATTCCAAGGGTAATTCCTGCTTCATGTGCAGCCTTTGCCGCCATGGCAATCATTTTTGCAAGAACTGGAGTAAATGCAGAATCGGCAGGACATGGTGCTGAAGCGTATTCTGCAAGAGAGCTTGTTCCAAGAAGCATCATTGCACTGTTTGTTGCAAATGCAGGTGCCAAAAGAACAGCTGCAGGTGTTTCAACCATAAATGAGATAAGCATTTTTCCGTGAGGAATCTTCTGGGCATCAAGCTCATCCTGACAGTCATTTGCAAGTTTAAACAGGTAATCCTTTTCACTGATTCTGGTGATTAGAGGAAAGACGATGGTTATCTCCTGTTCAACTGAGGCTCTGAGCATTGCCCTGATTTCTTTTTTAAGAAGTGCTGTTCCAACTCCTGCACCATAGCCCTTTAGCGGACCATCATCATCTGTAATTACTGTAAATAAAGGTTTTTTATCGTCCGCAAAATCGAAGGTTCTTGAGGTCAGAGGGGCATTCTTTTTTACTTTTGAGAAGATCTGGTAAAACCTCTGGGTCATTTCCTCTTCAGTTGGTTCTGTCATGGAACTTAAGAACAGAAATTCAGAGCGAAGCAGACCTAATCCATTGGCTGTAACTTTCTCTACGTCATCGTTAGGACTGATTGCACCAACAGCAGCTCCCAGAGTGATATTCAGAAGTGATTCGTCGTTGATTTGAAATAACTGAGAGTCCTGACGACGCAGGATGCCCTTTGTCATGTCCTCAGGTGGATCAACAATTACAACAGCGGCATTGCTATCGACGATAACGTAAGTCCCGGATTTTATGTTTGTTGCATCAAAAACACCGAATACAGCAGGGATACTTAATTCTCTTAAAACAACTCCAAGATGACTTGAATCTCTTCCTTCCTCAAGAACAACTCCCTTTACAAATTTAGTCTCCAAAGAAAGAAGCTGGGCAGGGGAAATTGTTCTTGCTATAAGAACAACGTCTTCTTTTAACTCAGGAAGTTCAATTTCATCTGCCTTGGAGTGTTCAAGGGTACGAATAAACTCATTAAGCAGTGACTGAATCTCTTCCTTATCGTTTTTTATATCTGTTTCTCTTTTAAAAAAGTTATCAAGATTCTCTATAAGCACTGTTCTTGCTGCCATGCTTGCTGAACAGCCGCGCTTTATAAGTTCGAGAATTTCAATTTTGTTGTCTGCTGATGTTATGAATCCTGCTGTAGCGCCAAGCAGATCTCGAACGGAATCTTTTGCAGGATTAACAATCTGAAGAAGCTTCTGCGCAAAACGAGATGATTTTTTATTAAATCTGTCGATCTCTGTTTCTACATCATATGCAAAAATTTCATCAGTCGAATTTGTATTTTTTGTCTTTGAAATCGTTAGAGATGGGGCTGCTCCAACTCCTGCTCCTGCGGATACTCCAGATAATGTATACATGGCAACTCCTAGTTGTTTTGGCGTATGTTCTGAAGGATATTTTTCTGTATTTCCAGATAATATCTTGTTCCTGCGCAAACTGCTGCAGGTGGTATTAGGATATTCAGAACAGGTACAGACAGAGACAGGGCAATTACTGTTCCAAAGCTTAAGGTTGCAACAGGATTGTTTTTCAGGTCCCTCTGCATGGAATTAAAAGGTATTTTGTGATTGTCATAAGCATAGTCACAGTACTGAAGACAGCCCATCCAGGCGGTAAGTGCGAACCATAGGATAGGTGCAACCAGATTTAGTACCGGTACAAAGGAAATAATCAGACACACCAGAGCCAGAGGCAGAAAAAACATCTGTTTTTTCACTTCTCTTAAAAGGATTCTTGGAACATCCTTTATCAGCTGTGGTATGGTCATATCCTCGCCATGGCTCTGATTTAATATCATTTCTACCTTGTCAGCCAGCAATCCGTAAAAAGGAGAAGCGATTATTGTTGCCAGTGTTGAGAAGATATAACAGCTCACGAAGATAATCGTTATACTCAGAAAGGCTGAGATAATATAGGCCAGAAAATTCAGGTATGAAGGGATTTCCTCAAAGATGTTGAAAACAAGCTCTTTGAGATTTGTGAACAGATAATAGCCAAGAGAAGACAGCAGAATCAGATTCACTATAATTGGCAGGATAATATAAATACGGCACTGCTTTGATAATGCCATTCTGATTCCGTTCTTAAGATACTTAACTGCATCCATTATTCCTAATCTTACAGTAGTAGTCTCCTGCATATTTCTCCCTAGTATAAGTTTATGGTTAGCAGATGATATGTAACCATTGATGTAATTCTAAGCGCTTTCTATGATAATTCTGCTTCAATACTACCATTTCATAGTGCTAATTTTTCGAAAATTCCTCTCAATTTCGTTTTTATTTTTTTTAAAGCAGATTGTTTCAAAAGACTTAAAGGTCTATATGCTGTAAAATACTCAGGATATAGAGAATAAATAATTAGGAGTTCCAATGACTTTCAACGATTCAAGTTCAATTATTCTGATTGTAGGGGCTGTAGCAATTTTAGCTTTCGTTGTTCATGGTCTGTGGTTCTCCGGTCGTAGTGTTAATCGTAAACTTGTAAGAACTTCAAAAGAAGATCAGGAAATCGCCAATTCTTCAGCTGTTGGTAAAGTAAGAATTGTAATGCCTCAGACAGAAGGTGACACTCTGGATGCTGTTCCTCAGAAGGTTGAAACCTTTGTTAATAAGACAGATGGTAAAAAAGAGACTCCTGAAACAGAGAACAAGGAAAAGCCTGCTGCCAAGTTTAATGTCAGCCAGACCTACGAACTTAATTTATATGCTGCTGACGGTCGTTCTTATAAGGGCCTGGATCTTGAGGAATTATTCGGTAACTATGGCTTTATAAGAGGTGAGAAGGATATTTACTGTGTTTATGAAAATCCTACCTTAAAAGACCATATTGTATTCAGAATCTGTTCATTGGAAGCACCATATTCTTTCCCTAAGGATATGACTGATTTTTCAACCCGCTCCTTAGCTATCTATATGCATTTACCTCAGAAGGGAAAATGCTTCATTTACTTCAAAGCAATGAGAATTGCTGCAAACTGTCTGATTGAGCATTTAGGCGGTGTATTGTTTGACAATGATAACTGCGAAATGACAGAAGATAAGCTCGATTCGATTGAACGTACCTTAAAAGCCTATGACAAATCAGAGGATTAAATGGAATATACAGAGATAAAAACTCATTATAGAGAATTAGTTGATGATCTAAATCGATATTCTGTTGCCTATTACGTTAATGATGAACCTTTAATCCCTGATGCTGAGTACGACAGACTTTATAGAGAGCTTGAATTATTAGAGCAGAACTATCCTGAACTGGTTTCTCCTGATTCTCCAACCAAAAGAGTTGGCGGTCAGTCTCTAACTTCATTTGCTCCTGTTACTCATCGTGTTCCTCTCATGTCTATGGGAGATATTTTTGATGATAATGAGCTTTCTGATTTCAATACCAGAATGGTTCAGTCAACCAATATTTCAAACGTTGAGTACTGTGCCGAACCTAAACTCGATGGATTAGCTGTATCTCTTGTCTATAAGGACGGAATCCTTGTTCAGGCTGCAACCAGAGGTGATGGTCGCGTCGGTGAAGATGTTACAGAAAATGCCAAGACCATTAAGGCGATTCCTTTAAGACTTCACGGTGATAACATTCCTTCTTATCTGGATGTTCGCGGTGAGGTGATTATGCCTCGTGACGGTTTCAACAGATGGAATGAAATGGCCCTTGAAACCGGAGGTAAGGTTTTTGCCAATCCTCGTAATGCAGCTGCCGGTTCTTTAAGACAGCTTGATTCCAAAATAACAGCTAAAAGACCATTGTCCTTTTATGCCTATTACGTTGGTGAGTGTGAAGGCTATGACTTACCGGAGGATCAGTATCACCGTCTTCTGGAGTTAAAGAAATTCGGTCTTCCTGTTAATCCTAATATCAGATGCGTTAACGGAATTGAAGGCTTAAGAGAATTCTACAATGATATCCTCTCAAGAAGAGATTCACTAAATTACGATATCGATGGCGTGGTTCTCAAAGTAAATTCATTATCTGTACAGGAAGAATTAGGCTTTACTGCAAAGGTTCCTCGCTGGGCGGTTGCATATAAGTTTCCTCCTGAAGAAATGATGACAAAATTACTGGATGTTGAATTTCAGGTAGGAAGAACTGGAGCAATTACTCCGGTTGCCAAACTGGATCCTGTATATGTCGGTGGCGCAACTGTATCAAGCGCAACCTTGCATAATGCTGATGAAATCTCCAGACTGGGTATAAAAATTGGGGATACAGTAATTGTTCGCCGTGCTGGAGATGTTATTCCTCAGGTCTCAGGTGTCGTTGCTGAAAAGAGAAACGGGTCAGAAAAAGATATTGTTTTCCCTAAATACTGCCCTGAATGCGGAAGTTTAATTGAAAAGATTGAAGGTGAATCTGTTGCAAGATGTACAGGCGGTCTTTTCTGCTCAGCTCAGCTTAGAGAGTCAATTCTGCATTTTGTTTCCAGGGATGCAATGGATATTGAGGGCTTTGGTGATCGTATTGTTGAAGAGCTTGTTGCTTCAAAGACACTGACCTCTGTTGCCGATATTTACATGTTATCAGAGGATTCTCTTGCCAATACTGTATTGGAACCGGAATCTGAAGAGAAGAAACAGCGTCTTTTAGGACATGTTATTGCCAAGAAGCTTCTTGTGGCTATAGAAAAATCTAAGAAGGTTCCTTTTAACAGATTTATCTATGCTCTTGGAATAAGAGAAGTCGGTGTATCAACAGCCAGAACTCTGGCTTCAAATTTTGAGGGTATTGATACTCTTATTAAAGCTTCATATGAAAAGCTTTTAACTCTTCCTGATATTGGACCTGTTGTTGCTAAACATATTGTTGATTTCTTCTCAGAAAAACATAATTTAGCGATAATAAGCCAGCTTGTTACCAAGGGAGATTTATTTAGCGCAGGTATAGAGATTACACCTCTGCCTCAGCAGTCTGATATCGATCCTTCTTCACTGCCTCTAAATGGACAGACATTTGTTATTACCGGTACTCTTGATGCTATGGATAGAAATACTGCCAAAGCAAAGTTATTGGAGCTAGGAGGTAAAGTCTCCGGTTCTGTATCTAAAAAGACAAGTGCTGTTGTTTGTGGCGCTGAGCCTGGTTCAAAGCTTGTTAAGGCAAACGAATTAGGAATCAGAGTAATTTATGAAGAGGAATTTTTAGAGATGCTCAAGAGCCTGGAGGCTTAATCTAAATTTCTATAAAAAAAGCTAACGTTTTAATAAGCGTTAGCTTTTTTTTACTAATTTTTTATTTTCAAAGGAATGTCTTCAGGATATTTCACCGCAGATCTTCCATATATAGCCTTTTCAAACTCATCAGCATGCTCGATAGGAACTAGTAATCCACGTGAAGGATCGATCCTGTCAGATGTATATCCTGAATTTAACTTTTTCAGAATATCTAAAGATGCACCTGATAATCTTGCAGCCTCATGTAAAGAGTTAACCTTTCCTGCGACCTCAACTTTTCTGAAAGGAGTTCTATTCTTGATATTTGGTAAAGTTACCCCATAAGCCTGAGGATTCTTCAGAATATCAGAATATGCTTTGAATCTTGTCAGATAAGTTCTTGCTGTTCTTGAAACAACAATATCGTCAGCTGTAGGATTTGCAATTCCTTTTTTCTGAGCATTTGAAATTGCTCTTTTAACTCCGTACTCACCCTGATTGTAGGCAAGCACTACAAGCTGCCAGTCTCCCAGATCGCTGTAAAGTCTATTCAGATACTTTACACCTGCATCTGTAGAGGCAAAGAAATCATAGATTCCATCATAGCCATGAGATCTTTTTAGAACTAAGGAATAGCCTGTAGATCTTACGTACTGCCATGCTCCATGAGCACCCTTGTTGTGAACATGTGGATTAAGTCCACTTTCAACAAGAGGAATAGCAGCCATTTCCAGAGGTATATTAGCTTCCTTTAACTTGGTTAAAAGGTAATGTACATAGAAATTATTTTTCTTTAAATTAGTCGTTACAGATCTAGCATGACTTCGTGCTAATGATCTTTCCTGAGCATTTAATTGAAGATTTAAAGTAAAACGGGATTTGTCGGCTAGATCAGATTCCCATACAGACTTTTGCTCGTGTAGTCTCTTTAATTCTAATTCATTTTGCTCATTATCGTTTTCCTGAGCATTGGCAGTCATATTTGAAGAGCATGCATTTAAAGAAACAAATGCAGCTACCACAATGCCAAAGCACAGATATAATGTTTTTCTAATCATCCGTCCTAACTTGGCCCTATGGACCGGTTGTTAATTATGATAATTAGGAGCAAAAACCTTCATCAAGGATTTTGTTATCTCCTGCGGCAGCACCTCTAGCAAGTTCATCGCAACGCTCGTTTTCCAGGTGACCGGCATGTCCTTTAACCCATTTAAATGTAATGGAGTGTCTTTGACATTCCTGATCAAGCTTTTGCCATAAATCCTTGTTCTTTACGGGTGCTTTTGTACTGGAAATCCAATTATTTTTTTTCCAGCCTGCAAGCCATGAGGTCATTCCGTTTTTAACGTACTGACTATCTGTTGTAATAATAACTTTACATGGCTCTTTAAGAGATGAAAGCCCTTTAATGACAGCCATAAGTTCCATTCGATTGTTTGTCGTCTGGATAAAGCCTTGGGCGAATTCTCTTACATGTTCTTTGTATTTAAGAATTACTCCGTAGCCACCTGGGCCTGGATTTCCTAAACAAGAACCGTCGGTGAAGATTAATACCTCTTTCATAACACTCATTATTATTTATTACAGAAGGTCAACCTTCTCCTTATTTGATATTGTCTGGTAAACAATATCTCATGAAATTCACACTTTTATTATATCATAAAAATCTGTAAATAAATAATTGTTACAAATCAGTATGTTAATTGTAAAAAGTGTCAATCGCGAATAAAAATAATATCTGAAATATATATTTTTACTCGGGTAAATAGACTTTACCAAAAAAGGTGCTCTTTATATTTTGTAGCTCCTCAAATGTATATTAGCCGATTAAAATTAGCTAACACTTAGTATAAAAAACTTTGCACTTTGTCACAAAAATGGCGATAAATTAAGCTTTTTTAAGGTGCATTTAGTTAGCTACGGCTAACTAATAGGAATATTCTTTTTTAATCGTAATTCTAAGTTTTATCAAAGTTAAGCGAAGATAATTAAAGTTGATTCAAGGCTAATTTTTATGTAAAAAAACGTAAAAAGTGAATTTTATTATATTAACTCGTGATAAGTGCAGACATATAACTCACGTTCTTTAAAACAATTTTTGCTAAAATGGATGAAGAAAATGGAGATCATATTTTGAAAAGACAAGTTGCACTTGATACAGAAACAACTGGTAAATCTGACGACGGTACACCTGGCGAACACAGAATTATTGAAGTAGGCTGTGTTGAGATTATTGACCGTAAGATTACAGGAAGAAATCTTCAGCTTTACGTTAATCCCGGAAGACATGTTGACGATGAAGCTTTTAGAGTGCATGGAATTTCTGATGAGTTCCTGGCAGATAAGCCGAAGTTCGAAGAAGTTGCACATGAACTTATTGATTTTATACGTGGTTCAGAACTTCTGATTCATAACGCCAAGTTCGACGTTGGCTTTATGGATAAAGAATGGATGCTGATGGGACTGAATGAGAAGACGAGTGAGATGGCTAAGGTTATCGATACTGTCTCTCTGGCTATGAAATTATGCCCAGGTCATCAGGTTAATCTGGATAACCTTTGTAATATTTATGAAGTAGACAGATCGTCTCATACCCTCCACGGAGCGTTGCTTGATGCTCAGATCTTAGCCGAAGTATATCTGGCCATGACCGGTGGTCAGGCTTCTTTGAATTTTTCTGAAGAAAAAGTTATTACTAATGAAAAATGGATAAGACCTGAAGGTGCAAAACTTCCTGTTATGCCTCTAAGTGAAGAGTGTCATACTGTTCATATGGAAAAAATGCTGAGTCTTGCTCAGGGGCATATGATTAGAAAAGGCGAAGAAGGGCAGCCTTCGATTGCAGGAAGTGAC
>JAEEGL011861328.1_pt1 | contig 11208 bp, 10 predicted proteins | sample 9134231 | NCBI WGS metagenome assembly JAEEGL01 (sample SAMN16246548, study PRJNA631951) | gut metagenome | biome: gut microbiome; feature: rumen; material: fiber-attached | host: Bos | place: Iran: Karaj | collected 2018-10
GGATGTCGACGCCTTCGTCGATGCGGACGATCTCGTTGTAATCGCAGGGCCGGAACAGGGGGATGAGACCGTGTACGTCCTCAGCGGTATACAGCGGCTCCATCGTTTCGTCGCCGGCGCGGGTGGCCTTCCGGTTCTTCCATTCTGCCTCAGACTCTTGGATGTGGGCTGAATCCAGAAGCATGATGTTGCACAGGCTGCAGGTGGCCTCTGTGGCGTAGATGGGGCCTCGATAGCCATCCTTGTAGAGCTTAGGGAGCATGCCCGTGTGGTCAATATGGGCATGAGTGATGAACACGGCGCTGATCCGGTCGGGGTCTACGGGCAGAGGGATGTTCTCAAACATATCTACGCCTTGCTCCATGCCCTTGTCCACCAGATACAGCTTTCCTGCGTTTTCCAGCAGGGTGCAGCTGCCGGTCACTTCATGGGTGGCGCCGATAAACGTGATTTTCATGAAACTTACCTCCGAATCGTTGGATCATTTCTCGTTCTTGATTTTCAGCAAACGGATCAGCGCATGGGTGCCCGCATCCAGGATCAGGATGACGCCCACGCAGATGGCGTACCAGCGGATCGCAAATTGAGGCGCGATCAATATAAACAGGCCGCACAGGGCAAAAATCACGGCCTCCGCCAGGTGGAGCCAGAAGAAAGTGCCGTACCGCCGATCCTGCTTCAGTTTGGCGGCGGTATAGTAAGCGTAGTACAGCAGCGCCCCCCCAAACAAGGCAGAACTCAGCACGAACAGGGCCTGCTCCTTCACCAGGATCAGCAAAAAGATGACCAAAAGGATGATGCAGAGGGTGATCCGGGTCCGCTCCTCCTTGGTGTTCCAGTGTATCCGCATGAGGCGGCGGACGGTGTAGGTGGTTTCTGCAGCAAACACCAGGAACAGGACGGCGGCCATGACCATATCAAAGAAGTTCACTGGCAGCAGCAGGAGCAATACGCCCACCAGGGCTATGGCCGCATCCAACAGATAGGGCTGGTGGGCGATCTCGTTTTTGACCATAACGGTCACCTTATCGGCGGCTTTTCGCTCCTCGTGGATGGCAGCCTCCGGCAGTTTTTTTAGGGTCTCCTTGGCCATCGGGTCCGCGTCCAGCATGGATACGATCACGTTCTCAAAGGAAACGGGACCTTTATTGAGTACGTCAAACAGGGTCTTGGAGCCGTCCTTCTCCAGGGCGTCGAAGATGCTGTTGGTGAACACCTTGCGTTCCTCGGTGGACACGTCCTCCAGCCATTTTTTCAGGATCGTCTCCACGACCAAACTTTGTGGATCGTATCCTTCGGCCAGGGCCAGGGCGCCGCATTGGATGCCCCAGGAGAAGATGGAATGCTGCATAGCCGCCTTTTGGGTGCTCTTGACGATGCGGCAATCGCTGATATTTGGCTCGAAGATCTTGCCGATGACACAGTATTCCGGACGGATGGCGGTACAGATAGGTTCAATGGTTTTGATAAGATCAGGGTCCAGGACCTCCTTGCAAAAACCAGGCCCATCATTGATGAACAGCCGTTTCAAATGACGCTTTTTCTTCTCCGGCAGCAAAGCGGCGGCATAGAGGACCTCGTTGGCCCCCTTGCTATGTCCGCCGATATAGTAGGACTTGCCGGGACGGATATGCTTCATCAGGTACTCTAAACTCAGCTCCTGCGCCTTGGTTTGGGCAAAGCTGATCATAAAATCCTCCTTCCAGCCGGCGATGGAGCTGTCCGTGCCGCGAAAGGCGATATAACGGGTCTCCCTGTCCAGATGGAAGGTGACGGCGGAGAACTGGATGGGGATCTCGGGGAAGAATTCGTCTACATAGTCGCTGACGTACAGATCCCCGAAACGCCGGGACAGGGCAGCGTACCGAACGAATTCGGGCATAGACTCGTCCGTGTCCGTGGTCATCATTTCCACAGGTTCTCCATGAAGCTGCTCAAAACATTCCCGCAAGGTGTGCTTGCCGCGGCCCCAGTTTATGTTGGGGAATTTCCAGTAGGACAGGCCGCATAGCACCAGATTGTCCACCTCGTTGAAGGGGAGGACGGTCAAAGGTATATCCGAATACCAGCGGACGTAATCGATGATGCGATCCATAGGGCTCCTTGTTTTCAAAAAGCAGCCCAAGGGCTGCCATGGTCATGGTTCAGATTTGGCCCTGCTGTGTGAAGGCTTTGATCCGTTCAAAGGTGGTGTCGCTGATGTAATGCTCCACCTTGCAGGCATCCTCCTGAGCGGTCTTTTCATCTACGCCCAGGGTTATGAAGAACTTGGAGAGGGTGTTGTGCCGCTCATAGATCTTTTCGGCGATGGCACGACCCGAATCGGTCAAGGTCAGATACCCCGTAGGGTCCATGAGCAGATATCCGGCATTTTTCAGGAGGCCCACGGCGCGAGAGATGCTGGGCTTGCTGAACCCCATATGCTCCGCCACATCCAGCGAACGCACATGATCCAGTTTTTCGGACAAGATCAGGATGGTCTCCAAATACATCTCTCCGGATTCCTGCAAACGCATGATACCGCCTCCTTTCCTTTATAACTATAGTATCATATATCCTTCAATTTGCAAGCCGTCAGCCGAAATCTTTCCCTCTGTTCATACTATGGGTCTTTCCTTTAGATGCTGTCGATAGGTGGACAGAGCCGCCTTTTGCGACAGGTTGCAGCAGGGATCACGAAAAGTACACCGTTTAAGAACGTGGAACGGGTTGCTATAGTGGGTATGCCAAATCCGAGAAAGGGAGGTATTTCATGAGGAGCAAGGACTGTCGCCACTATTCGAGACGGGAATTGATCGAGATCATCTATGAGCTGGAGCGGCGGGAACAGCGGCTGGAGCGTAAGTTGGAAAAGGCCAGGGAAAAGCTGAAGGATAGGACCATGCGCGTAGAACAGGCCGGATCCTTGGCAGAGGTCGCAGCGGTCATGGCGGGGCTCTTCGACGCAGCGGACGAGACCGCTTCTTTATATCTGGCCGGCGTACAGCGGCAGGCTGAGCGATCCCGAGAGGCAGAGGGGAGGGCGGCATGATCTACGAGACCAAACGGGGACAGGCCATTCCCACCCTCGTACAGGTAGAGGCGGAGAAGCGGAAGCTGGATCGGCGGCTCAGGTGCCGACACGCCATCTTCACCATGCTGTTGTCCTTCTCCATCACGTTCATGGGCGGAGCTATGATCCTGCTGCTGTTTTTACCGGTGTTGGAAGTGTCTGGGAGCAGCATGGAGCCTACCTTGCGGGATGGGGACATCTTGGTCCTCTATAAGCCCGGGACCATCCAGGCGGGGGATATGTGCGGCATGTATGCCCAAGGGCGTCTGATCCTCAAGCGGGTCATCGCCCTGCCTGGGGACGTGGTGGACATGGACGAGGCAGGAAATGTGTATGTAAATCAGGTCGAGTTGCAGGAGCCCTATGTTACCCAAAAGGCGCTGGGCACCTGTGATCTGTCCTTTCCCTACACGGTGCCGGAAAACAGCCTGTTCGTCCTGGGAGACCATCGGGAGACCAGCATCGACAGCCGCAGCAGCCTGATCGGCTGCGTACAGACGAGTCAGGTCATGGGTCAGGTGGTTGCAAGGATCTGGCCGCCCAAGAGCATCGGCTGGCTGGAATGACATCAGGCGGACGTCCTGTCCGCTTTTTTGTTTGACAGAGACTTTCCAAACGGGTACACTTAAGGACAGTGAAACACCTTAGGAGGCGAGAAGGATGATCTACATCGAGACGGTCGATCTTTATAAGCTGTACCCGCAGCAGACGCGAGGAGAGGGGGGACAGCTGACGGTCTATGCCCTGGAGCCCATTGTGAAGGTGGATCCAGATAGGCGGTTCCCGGCTGTGCTCATCCTTCCCGGCGGCGCCTATTCCTGGGTCTCGCCACGGGAGGCGGAGCCCGTGGCCATGCGCTTTCTCAGTCGGGGCTTCTCTTGCTTTCTTATGAACTACTCCTGTGCGCCGGCCCGCTTTCCCGTAGCGCTCCGAGAGGCAGCCATGGCCATGAACTATATCCGCAGCCAGGCGGACCGGCTCCACGTCGACCCCAACCATGTGGCGGCCCTGGGCTTCTCCGCCGGTGGGCACCTGTGCGGTACGCTGGGCACCTTGTTCGATGCGGAGGATGTGTCGGACATAGCACCGGCGGCCATTATCCGGCCGGACGCGCTTGTCCTTTGCTACCCTGTGTCCGTATCCAGCGGCAGGACCCATGCCGAGAGCTTTTCGAACCTGTGTGGTAACGACAGCGCTCTGATGGAACGATTGTCTTTGGACAAACTGGTCCGACGGGACATGATGCCGGTTTTCCTGTGGCACACCCGTAACGACGCTTCCGTGCCTGTGGACGGGACGCTGAAGCTGGCCTCAGCTCTGGCGGAAAAGGACGTGCCCTTCACGCTTCACGTATTCGCCGAAGGACGCCACGGCCTTGCCACGGCGGACGACCTGGTCTATCGACGGGACGATCTGCCGCCTCTCAGCGATGGGGTCATAGATTGGCCGGAGCTGGTCGTCCGGTTCCTGTGGGAGAACGGGTTCCATATCCAGGACAGTGAATAGAAACGAAAAGCAGCAGGTTCATCACCTGCTGCTTCGTCATTCGTATAGGTTTACCGCTCCTCGCGGAAGTAGGGGAGACCCAGGGACATGGGGGGTTGATCCTCCCGCTTATGGCGCAGGGAGACGGAGACCAGCACCACGATGGTGACCGCGTAGGGCAGCATCTTGAAGATCTCCTGGGAGCTGCGGTTCAGGCCGGGAATGAAGTTATACAGCCAGTACAGCGCGCCGAAGAGGTAGGCGCCCCAAATGGAACGGACCGGCTTCCAGGTAGCGAAGATGACCAGGGCTACAGCGAGCCAGCCTAAAGCTTCGATGTTCCCGTCGTTGGCCCAGGTGCCGTTGATATAGTCCATGACGTAATAGAGACCGCCGAGACCGGAGATGGCCGCGCCTGCGCAGGTAGCCACGTACTTATACTTGGTCACGTTGATGCCGGCAGCGTCGGCCGTGGCCGGGTTCTCGCCAACGGCCCGCAGGTTCAAGCCCACGCTGGTACGGTTTAGCAGCCAACCCAGAAAGATGGCCATGAGGATGGCAAAATATGCCATGAAGCCGAAGTTGAAGAGGAGCTTATCCACGACCCCAAGGCCGTCCGTCAAGGGCTGAGTCCAGCGGAAAGCCCGGCTGGTGACGGCTACGGAGATCTGACCAACGCCGCCTGCCATCTTGTTGAGGCTGCCGCCGAAGAAGTTGGCGATGCCGGAGCCGAAGATGGTCAACGTCAAGCCGGTCACGTTTTGGTTCGCCCGAAGGGTGATGGTGATAAAGCTATAAATGAGGCCGCCCAGGGCGGAGGCCAGCAGTGCGCACACGAGAGCGATCAGCATGCCCACGGCGCCGTTGGGATCCGGGGTGCTAAGCTCATACATGAATGCACCGATGAGGCCGCAGATGCCGCCCAAATACATGATGCCGGGAACGCCCAGGTTCAGCTGACCGGATTTCTCCGTCAGCACCTCACCCATGGCCCCGAACATGATCACTGTTCCGAAGCGAACAGCCGTCGTAAAGAGGGAGATGAATTGTGTCATTTCTTGATTTCCTCCCTATGCGCAAAACTGAATCTGAGCTCGTAGTTGATGAAGAACTCGCTGCCCAGGATGAAAAACAGGATGACGCCGGTCAAGATATCCGATACGTCGTTGCTGAGCCGGAACTGTGAGGCGATGGCGATAGCGCCCTTCTCCAGAAACACGATCATGGCAGCAATCAGGATCATCACCAGGGTGTTGAACTTGGCGAGCCACGCCACGATGATGGCGATGAATCCCTTGCCGCCGGAGGTGTTGACCGATATGGAGTGGTCCGCACCTGCCACGGAAAGGAACCCAGCCAGGCCGCAGATAGCGCCGGATATGGTCATGGACCGGATCACCACGGTCTTCACATTGATGCCGGCATACCTGGCTGTGTTTTCGCTTTCACCCACCACGCCGATCTCATAGCCCTGCTTGCTGTACTTGAGGTAGATGAACATGGCGATAGTGATGGTCATGACGATCAGCACGTTAAGACCGTACATCTGCCCGAACAGGGAGGGGAACCAGCCCATCTTGGAGGCGGAGTTGATGGTGCCCACCGTGTTGCTGCCGGCTGGGTGCTCCCAGAAGGGGATGAAGAAGGAGGTGAACTGGATGGCGATGTAGTTCATCATCAGGGTGAACAGCGTCTCGTTGGTGTTCCACTTCGCCTTAAAGATGGAAGGAATCATGCCCCAAACGGCGCCTGCCAGGAGGGAGGCGACGGCCATGATCACCAGCAGGAGCCCGTTGGGGATGTTGGCGCTGCCCAGGTAGATCATGCAGGCCGCGGCAGCGATGCCGCCCACCAGGATCTGTCCCTCAGCGCCGATGTTCCAGAATCGCATCTTAAAGGCGGGGGCAAGACCTACCGCGATGCAAAGTAGCATCATCATATCCCGGATCCATGCCCAGGTCCGGCGGCTGGTCAGATACTTGGACGGGTCTTTCCCGAAAACTCCCTCGAACATGGCCTTATATACGGCCAGGGGGTTCAGCTCCTTGCCGGAGATGAAGTAGATGATGATACCGTCGATGACCAATGCCAGCAGGATTGCCAGGAGCCGAACGCCCCAGGCCTTCCATTTGGCCATTTCGTCACGCTTACTGATACGAAGAAGCGGTTCGTTTTTAATGCTCATGCCTGCACCTCCGCCGCTGTGGGTTTTCCTAAATGCGTCATCATCAGACCGACTTCTTCCTTGGTGGTGGCCCGTCCGTCCACGATGCCGGACACCTTGCCGGCACAGAGGACCAATATGCGGTCACAGAGCTCCAGCAGTACGTCCAAATCCTCACCAACGTAGATCACGGCCACGCCCTTCATCTTCTCCGCGGTGAGCAGATTGTAGATGGTATAGGAGGTGTTGATATCAAGACCGCGGACGGCGTAGGCCGTCATGAGCACGGTGGGGCTCTGTTCGATCTCCCGGCCCACCAGGACCTTCTGCACGTTGCCGCCGGAGAGACGGCGCAGGGGGATCTTATCGATATCCGGGGTGACGACCTCCAAGTCCTTCACGATCTTTTGGGCCAGCTTCTTAGGGAATTTCTGGTCCAGCATAGGGCTCTTGCCCCGGCGAAAGCTGCGGAGCATCACATTTTCCGTCACGGTCATGCTGCCCACCAGGCCCATGCCGAAGCGATCCTCTGGCACGAAGGAGAGGAGGACTCCCTTTTTGATGATATCCAGGGGGTCCATGCCGGTCATGACTGTTTCTGTACCCTTGTCAACGTAGGTGACTTTGCCCTGGCAGTGTTCGTTTTGCAGACCTGCGATAGCCTCCAGAAGCTCCTTCTGGCCGCTGCCGGAGATGCCGGCGATGCCCAGGATCTCGCCGCCATAGGCGGTAAAGGAGACGTCATCCAGCTTCTTGACACCCTCAATATCGGTCACGGTCAAATGCTCCACGCGAAGGCGCTCCGCGATGGTCTCCGCTTGAGGACGGTCGATGTTCAGCCGGACCGCCCGGCCTACCATCATGTCCGTCAGCTGCTGGGGATTGGTGTCGGCCGTCATGATGTCTCCGATATACTCGCCCTTGCGAAGCACGGCTACCCGGTCGGATATCTCCATGACTTCATGGAGCTTATGAGTGATGATGACGATGGACTTGCCGTCGGCCCGCATGTTGCGCATGACCTGAAAGAGCTTCCTCGTTTCCTGGGGCGTCAGCACCGCGGTGGGTTCGTCCAAGATGAGGAAGTTGGCACCGCGGTAAAGGACCTTCACAATCTCCAGAGTTTGCTTCTCGGAAACGGACATATCGTAGACCTTCTTATCAGGCTCCACGACAAAACCATACTTATCGCAGATATCCCGGACGGCTTTGCGAACGCCCTTGAGGTCCACCAGAGAGCTTTCGTTCAGGCCGAGGATGATGTTTTCCGCGGCAGTCAGCACATCGACCAGCTTGAAATGCTGGTGGATCATGCCGATATGCAGATCGAAAGCGTCCTTGGGAGACTGGATCTCCACACGCTTTCCTTCAACAAATATCTCGCCTTCATCCGGATAATAGATACCTGAAAGCATGTTCATCAGCGTGGTCTTGCCGCTGCCGTTTTCCCCCAGCAACGACAGAATTTCACCTTTTTTCAGACAGAGGTCGATATGGTTGTTTGCCACGACTTTGCCGAAATGCTTGGTGATATTCTTCATTTCAATGGCATATTCCAAGAAGCGTCAATCCTTTCTATTGAGGATTTGAACGGAAAATAATGCAAACACATTCCCATTCTTTAGATATTTTATCAGAAACCAAATCGATTGTAAACCGATTTAGATCATTTTTGCGCGATACGGAAAAGTTTGTATATGGTTTTATGGACAAATCTCGGGCAAAAGAAAAGGAGTGGCTGTAGAAGACAGCCACTCCCGATCCGCTAATAGATCAGTTGTTCAACTCAGTGATGCCATCGATACGCAGATCGAAGTAGGGCGCGCTGCGATAGAGGGACTCATGGAAGAATCCATCGGTGATGACCTCGATCTTCTCGCCCACGTACTGCACAGCGGTGTAGTCGGAGTTCATGGTGGAGAAGTCAAAGACGTAGGAATCCATGGCCTTGCCGCCCACGGTGAAGGTGGCGGTGTCGAACACATGGAGGGTGCCGTCCTTGATGCCCTTGATCACTTCTTCGACCTTCTCAGCGGTGCCAGGGGCGCAGGACTTGCCCAGCTCGGAGATCATGACGCCGTCGGCCTCATAGCCAGCGGTGTAGTCATGGGCGACCTTGTTGCCAGCGAGGAAGTCCTGAAGCACCTGGGTATACAGGACGGACCAGTTGTTCTGAGCGCTGGTGAGCGCGGCATCGGGGGCAACGGAGAGCATGTCCACGTTGTAGCCGACGCTGTAGTGGATCTCACCGTTCTCCAGAGCAGCCTGGACGGCGGTGGGGGCACCGGTGGAGTCAGCATGCTGACCGATGATGACGCAGCCCTTGGCCATGAGGGCCTTGGCAGTTTCGTTCTCCTTGTTCAGATCGAACCAGGAAGCGGTATACTGCACGTCCATGTGCGCCTCGGGAACGATGGAGCGAATGCCCAGGAAGAAAGCAGTGTAGCCGGAGACCACCTCAGCATAGGGGTAAGCGCCGACATAGCCCACATAGGGATCAGTGACTTTGCCCTCATCCATGAGCTCCTTCAGCTTGAGACCGGCGACCACACCGGAGACGTAGCGGGACTGATAGGTCTGGGGGAACATGTTGACCACGTTCTCCAAGCCGCAGACATTGGCGGTATCGCCCGTGCAGGGAACGAAGATAACATCGGGATACTCCTCGGCAGCCTGTACCATGAAGGACTGATGACCGTAGCTGTTGGAGAAGATGATCTTGCAACCATCCTCCGCCAGATCCACGGCGGTGTCGTAGCAGGTGGCGTCCTCAGGAATGACGTACTTCCAAATGGCCTGGGACTCATCGATGCCACAATTCTTCAGGGCTTCCTTAATGCCCTCGATATGCGCATAGGTGTAGCCCTCGTTCTCATCGCCCACCAGGATGATGCCGATCTTGACGTCATCCGCCTTGGTGACCTTGCTGTAGCCGACCAGAGCGAAGACCATGAGCAGGCACATCACAACAGCCAAAAAGCGTTTCATTTAGTTTCTTCCTCCTGTATTTTTGTTTATTGCGAGACCGAAGGCGGTCTTACAATCCATCCGGAACAGTATGGGCAACAAATAAATCCCAAAACAAATTCTCAACAATATAGTAACAGAAAAAAATCGATTTGTACAGCCATGTTTTTTGCTCATGCAAAAATAGTATGCGATCAAAAGGCGCGGCGATGGAATCGTCTTTCTTTTTGTCAAAAACTTCTTTAAAAAGGAACAGACATATTGTATACTGAGAACGAACAATCATAGGGAGGCTTTGTATGAACGGAGATTTTACACTGTACACACCCACCAAGGTAGTCTTTGGGCATAAGGCGGAGGAGCAGGCAGGGGAGCTGGTACGCGCCTTCGGCGGCAGCCGGGTGCTGATCCATTACGGCGGGGGCAGCGTGGTGCGCTCGGGGCTGTTGGACCGGGTGAAGGTGTCCCTGGAACAGGCGGGCATCTTTCATGTGGAGTTGGGCGGCGTGGTGCCCAATCCCCAGCTCAGCAAGGTATACGAAGGCATCGAATTGGCGAAAGCCAACGGCGTGGACTTCCTCTTGGCCGTGGGCGGCGGGTCGGTCATAGACTCGGCCAAGGCCATCGCCTACGCCTTGGCGGAGCCGGAGTTCGACGTGAAGGACCTTTACGAACATACCCGCAAGGCTTCGGCCTGCTTCCCCGTCGGCGCCATCTTGACCATCGCCGCCTCCGGGAGCGAGATGAGCGACAGCAGCGTCATCTCCTACGAGGACAAGAAGCGGGGCTACAACAGCGATCTATGCCGGCCCAGGTTCGCCATCATGGACCCGGAACTCACCATGACGCTGCCGGATTATCAGACCTGCGCGGGCTGTTCCGACATCCTCATGCACACCCTGGAGCGGTATTTTACGAACGGCAGCAAGCTGGAGATCACGGACGCTCTGGCCGAGGGGCTGCTGCGCACGGTCATGAAGTACGCGGCCATCCTTCATAAGGATCCCTTCAACTACGAAGCCCGGGCCGAGGTCATGTGGGCCGGCAGCATCTCCCACAACGGCCTCACAGGCTGCGGAAACGACGCCAACGACTTTGCTTCCCACCGGCTGGAGCATGAGCTGGGCGCCATTTACGGCGTGACTCACGGGGCCGGCCTTACCGCCGTGTGGCCCAGCTGGGCGCGGTACGTCTATCAGAATTGCCTGCCCCGCTTCGTCAAGTTCGCCGTGAACGTCATGGGCGTGGCCCCCGCCGCCACCGACGAGGAGACGGCCCTCCTGGGTATCGCCGCCATGGAGGACTATTTCCGCTCCATCGGCATGCCTGTGACCATACGGCAGCTGCTGGACAGGGAGATCACGGAGGAGGAGGTCCAGCGCCTGGCCCGCAACTGTGCCCTGGCTACCGGCGGCAAGGTGGGCAGCGCCATGGTCCTTAACGAAACGGATATGGCCAATATCTACCGCATGGCAAAGTAAGGAAGCACACAAAAACGAAGGAGGCATCCCTAAGGTGCCTCCTTTTTCTTATCGGTATA
>JAEEGL012606296.1_pt1 | contig 11208 bp, 9 predicted proteins | sample 9134231 | NCBI WGS metagenome assembly JAEEGL01 (sample SAMN16246548, study PRJNA631951) | gut metagenome | biome: gut microbiome; feature: rumen; material: fiber-attached | host: Bos | place: Iran: Karaj | collected 2018-10
CGCTTGTGCTGGTCATACTCGAAGTATTCCCATTGCTTGAGCACCTTGGAGTTGAGTTCCAGCTCGTGGTTGCTCTCGGCATGGGTGTAGCCATGCTTGTTGAACACGGGGATGAGGTCATCGAAGATGAGTGAGTTCACACCCTTGTTCTGGAGCTCGGGCTTGACAGCAATGAGCATCAGGTCCACCACATTGTTATGCCTGAAAGCGTCGAGCAGGTATTTCCAGCCCATAGGGAACAAGCGGCCACGACTCTTGATGAGCGCCTTGGACATCGAGGGGATGGTGATGCCCACACCGACGAGTTCGCGCGTGTCTTTGTCGATGACCATCGACAGGTCGTCGAGAGGCAGGAAGGGCAAGTACATCTTGATATAGTGCTTGATCTGCTTATCGGTGAGCGGCGAGTAGCCGAACAACTCGTCATAGGCCACATTGATCAGTTTGAAGATGGCATCGCCGTAGTCCTTGACCAGTTGCTTGCGATCGGTGTACTTGATGGTCGTCACATTCATGCGTTGACTTATCAGGGTGGCGATGCGGTGCATCTTCTCGGGAACTTCTTTGGGGATGGTGATCAGGAACTCCAGCCAGTCCACATCCTTGACGAAGCCCAAGCGCTCCAAGTGCTTGTGATAATAGGCGTGGCTGTACACGGCGCCTGTGGTGCCAATGCGGTCAAAGCCCTCGACGAGCAAACCCTCGGGATCCATGTCGGTAAAGCCCAGGGGACCGGTCAGGTGTTCCATGCCTTTGCCCTTGGCCCACTTGGTCACGGCATCGATGAGGGCGTCTACTACCTCGGCATCGTCAATGAAGTCGATGTAGCTGAAGCGGGCCTCTTTCTTGTTGTTGCGCTCGTTGACCACCTTGTTGATGATGCCAGCAATGCGTCCCACGATTTTCCCGTTGCGGTAAGCCAGGAAATAGGCGGCCTCGCAGAAATCAAATGCCGGGTTCTTGTCGGGGCGCAGGGTGTTCACTTCATCGGTTACCAGCGGCGGAACGTAGTACTCGCTGTCGCGGTAGATGACATCGATGGGGAAACGCACAAACTTGAGCAGGTTGCGCTTGGTGGGTTGGATTTCTCTGATTTCAACCATATTTTATTTTTTAGTTGTCAGTTGGTTTCTAGAGTTGCTAGGTTATCCCGTAAAAACGACATTATTGAGCCACCATAGCAGAGCAAGCAGCCCTACCAGAATGATGTTCAGTTTCAAGAAGAACCAGAAATAATACCGTTTCTCGGGTGTCATGATTGATCAATTAGTTGGACTTAGCCTTGTCATGCACCAGGTCATAGGTGATGGAACCATGAGGCGTCTTGATGAGCACGTTGTTATCACCTGCAAAGCTGATACTTGATGCCGCACCGTTCTTGCCGGCATAGATGGTAAAGTACTTACGGGAACTCTTGTTGAAGCCGACCACCGAACCTTTAGTATCCAAGAAGACCAAATAACGTTCATTATCAAGCTTGTCCTTGATTTCCTTCATGTTGATGATGGGCTTGTCATACTGGGTAGGCTTCATCTTCACTTCCTCGCCTTCCTTGAGCTTATCCATGTTCTCGGCATTGTCGTGTTCCCACTTGGCGTCGGCATTCTCCTCGCCAGCGAGCGCCTTCTCTTCTTCTTCCTTGGCTTTGGCCTCTTCCTCGGCGTCAATCTCCTCCTGGGTGGCTACCTTGATGCATCCCAGGCTTGCTGCCTCCTGGCGCAGGAAACTGCGCTCGGTGCCGCTCGTGTTCTCGAGCGGACCGCGGCTATAGACATACTGGCGACCGTCGGTGCGAGAACGTATCTGACCGTCATAGGTCAAGGTCGTCATCTTCTTGGCATCGACATCATACAGCGCCAGCGTCACGCGACCATTATTGCCCTCGCCAGCCCCCTTGAGATGATTGAGGAAGGCGAAGTACAAGCACGACTTGCCATCGACGGTCACTGCACGAGGCACGTTCATGGCATCGGCGATGAGCGAGCTGTTATCCATCATGATGGTGCGGCCGTCATAGTATTTGGTCTGCCCCAATTCGACCTTCCACTGGCCACCGTCACGGGTGAGTGTATAGACCTTGACAAAGGGACGATCGGTGTCCTCCTTATAGGTCACACCGACGATGCGCTCGGGCGTATCGGGGTCGGTGCTGTTGAACCTCACGGCGCAGCCTGGATAGGCCTTGTCGTCGGTCATGCCGTTGCGGCTCAACTCGGCAATGAGGATCTGCATCGGCTCCTGACTGTTGTCGGCGATCATCGCAGCACTGTCGGCGCGTGCCTCCAAGCGGTCATTCTCCTGACTGTTGCAATGACGCAACAGGCTCAACAGGGCAATGAGTAGCACTGCCGCCACAATGCAGATGATCAGGTTGCGATTGAAGTTAGAACCGCCGCCACCGCCATTATCGTCGTCGTCATCATCCTGCTCAGGCTCAGGCTGTTCCCAGGCATTTGCCGCCTTACGTCTAGCTGCCTGTTGCTCAGCGGCACGGCGCTGCTCGTTGTAGGTAGGACCGGGACGCTGGGCCTGCATAGCTACCTGCGGCTCCTGGCTGGCAATACTCATCGCATTGTCAACGGCCTTGCCGCAATGTGGACAAAACACTGATGTTGAAGGCATGGGTTCGTGGCAGTAGCTGCACGTTACTTGCTGACTCATGCGGTAGCCACAATGGTTACAGAAGACTGAACCGTCGGGCACTTCGTGTCCGCAATGTTGACATCTCATAATCGTAGGTCTATTTTAGCATTATTAAACTTCGTTTAATTACAATCTGCAAAGGTATTGATTTTAGTTCGTTTAACACATCATTTTTCCAAAAAAAAGCAAAAAGCGCAATTATCGGGTCAGGGCAGCAGCGGTTTTGGCCGCCAGACGGGCATTGTTGAGCACCAATTGGATGTTGCTGGCAAGGCTGTCTCCGCCAGTCAGGTCCTTGACCTTGGCGAGCAGGAAAGGTGTCGTCTCCTTGCCGCGGATACCCAAACGGTTGGCCTCGGCAATAGCCTCGTCAATAGCGCGATTGATGACATCGGCAGGCATGGAGTATTCCTCAGGGATGGGGTTGGTAACGAGCATACCGCCCTGTAAGCCCATATCCAGCTTAGCGCGGAAAGCGGCAGCGAGGTCCTCGGGGGTGTCGATGCGGTAATCCACCTTGAAACCGCTGTGACGGGTATAGAAGGCGGGCAGTTCCTCGGTACCATAACCGATGACGGGCACGCCCTTGGTCTCGAGGTATTCCAGCGTGAGGCCCAGGTCCAGAATGGACTTGGCACCAGCACAGATGACCATCACGGGTGTCATGGCGAGTTCCTCGAGGTCGGCACTGATGTCCATCGTAGTCTCGGCACCGCGGTGCACGCCGCCGATGCCGCCAGTAGCAAACACCTTGATGCCAGCCATCGCAGCGATGATCATCGTCGTGGTCACGGTGGTAGCACCGTCCTCGCCACGGGCGATGAGCACAGGCAGGTCACGGCGTGAAGCCTTGGTCACGGCTTGCCCCTTGCGGCCTAGGTATTCGATTTCGTCGGGGGTGCAGCCGGCTTTGAGTTTGCCGCCGATGATGGCGATGGTAGCGGGCACGGCGCCGTTGTCACGGATGGTCTGCTCGACACGCAATGCTGTCTCCACGTTCTGCGGGTAAGGCATGCCGTGGGAAATGATGGTTGACTCGAGGGCAACTACGGGGCGGCCCTCGTCAAGTGCCTGCTGCACTTCGGGTGAGATGGAAAGATAGTTGTTCATATTTTTAGTCATTATCATTAGTCGCTAGTTGTTAGTTTTTTAGATGGTTTAGAGCTAGATGTATTGCTTGACGTCGGGATTGACGGTCTGCAGGGATAGCAGGGTGGCATGGGCTGCTCTCATGCCCGTGAGGGTGCACTCGGGGAATGGCGTTCCCTGCATCTGGGCATGAGCTACGCCGGCAATGAAGGCATCACCGGCACCAGTTGTATTGATGACACGGGTGGGGATCGCCTTATACTGCTGGTGAAGCGAGCCGTTGCTGCAATACACCCCGTCACTACCCATCGTGATATAGACCTGCTCGACGCCCAGTGCCGTCAAGTGGTCGGCAGCAGCCCTGGCTGTGTCGCAGCGGGTAACAGCCTGGGCTTCTATCAGGTTGAGTTTCAGGCTGTGCAGACGTTGTGTCTCGCTCTGTTGCAACGCCTTGATGACACGGGGCGCCTTGGCGGTGCTCACGGTGTCAACCATGAGCGGAGCGGTGCAATGGTCGATGAGGAATTGGAGCGTCTCGGTCGAGATGTTGGTATCGGCTATCACAAGTGAAGAGCGATTGATGTCGGCCATGCGCGCGTCCAGAAATTCGGGGGTGATTTGCGAGATGATGTCGGTATCGGCCACAGCGGCAATCATGTCGCCCGTTTGGTCATTGACACACAGGTACAGGCCGTTGCGCATTCCCTCGCAGCGCTCGCTCAATGTGAGGTCCAGTCCGACAGCCTCGCACTCACGCCAGCACATCTCGCCGAAGGTCTCGCCACCGAAGGCACTGACAAATTTCACCTCATGCCCCATCAGCCGCAGGTTGTGGCCGATATTGCGTGCCACACCGCCGCATCCCAGAGTCACCTGACCTGGCACCGAGTCGGCAGGGACAAATGGCGCCGTCAATGCCGCAGCAATGTCCATGTTTACGCCTCCGATAACAGTAATAAATCTATCCATGTTTTTTCGGTATTATTTCCCAAGCAAGAATAAAAGCGGTTGGTCCAGGCGCCTAGCCCAGCAGGTCTCGTTGTGGCCGTCGCCGTCAAACACAAGGCTACGGTAGTGCTGCTGGTCCCAGCCTTTGGAACGCACGGTCTTGTCAAGCAGTTCCTGATACTTGCCATAGTCGGCATCAAAGTCCTTGGTGCCGTGGTCCATATAGATGAGGCTGCCGTTGGCCTCGGGCAGATGCTGCCCCACATAGTTGCGGAAACCTGTTGCCCAGGGCTCACCGTCAACGCCATCGGGCAGGTGCGCCATCGACAGGTGGGACGACAGGCACGCCACGCCGCCGAACACCTGCGGGTACTCACACAGGGCGTAGAGCGAAATCAATCCGCCCATGCTGGAACCCATCATGAAGGTGTGTTCGCGGCTGGTAAAGGGTTTGTAGCGTTCATCAATAAAAGGCTTTAACTCCTTGACTATGAATTGCAAATAAGCATCGGCTGTGAGTTTATCGATCTTGGCTTTCTGTCGGTCGGCTTCGGCAACGTGCTGCCACGTTTTGGCGGGGAAATACTCGGTGAGGCGGCTATCGGTATTATAGATGCCCACAACGATGCACGACCTGATGGCGCCGGCATGGATCAGACTGTCCGTCACCTCATCGACCTGCCACTCCTGGCGGTTCCACGTCGTGGTGGCGTCGAACAGCATATTCCCGTCGTGCATGTAGAGCACGTCACAGGAGTCACCCGTCTGATAGCCCTCGGGGAGCCAGACGACCACATCCCTTGCTGGAACAAACTGCGACTCAAACTGAGGGAACCGCTCCAGTGACCCACGGCTTGCCGTGGGTATCGTATTCTTGGGCGGTCTCATCAACCACGCCGCTACTGCCACTAACAAAACCAGGGCCGCCAATAAGATCCACGGCCACTTCCTTCTTTTCTTGTTTGCCATAAGGTATCACGTTTACCTCGGCAAAGATAAAACATTTTTCTCAGAAAACCTCTATTCTGACCATTAGAGGATTGTGGCTCAAGCAATCAGCGTTTGGTTATCTGGTGAGTGGTGCGGAACGGCGTGCCGTCGCTAGCGACACCCTCGATGGTGACGATGTAGGTGGTATTGTGGACGTCGCTGGCATAGAAGTCGAACGTGGACGTGCCATTGCCACCGACAGTCACACAGGGATTCCAATACAGCACCTTGCGCAAGTCGGAGCCGGGTTCATGACCATCATCACCCTGATCATAACGCGGAGAATAGAATTCGACGGGTGTCTGTGCGCCCATGGGCTGCATAATTTTCAGGTAGAGGCTTGGTTCCTTGTGGTCAGCAGCCGTGTATCCCTCGCGGTGACCGATGAAGAGACAGCCTCCACCATGGGCGCCCCGCGCGAAGTAAATGTACTCTACATCCTTAAACGATACCATGCTCTGTGCGATGGATAGTTCTGACAGGTCGGGAGTACCTTGGTATCCTAAAAAGATATTGCTTTGCGGTTTGGGATCAATAGGAGAAATGTACTCCGACAAAAGTCTGACGGCGGTTTGGTCGGTCTCAAAGTTCTCTGCTATCGGCTCCCCGTCAACATAGATGGTCACGTGGTCTTTAGACCGGCAGCCAGGGGTGTAGAGCGAGCCGCCCATCACAGTGAGGTTTGGAATTTCTCTTGCCGCTGCTTCCAGTGTTGTGATGCCTTTATCCTTGATCTTTTTTGGGGTCAGGTTGTAGGGATTGTTTTCGTCGGAATGGCGCCGCGGCCTGTAGCCCTTCACGGTCAGTTCGTTGAGAATGATGTGTCTCCAGTCTCCACTGCGTTCCAGTCTCCACGACTGATCGTCACTGAACGTCGCTGCTTCGTGAGCAGATTTTTCAAGGGTCATATAGTAGGTTTGTGGAAACTGTTCTTCATCCAGTTCCAGATTCATCTGCTTTTTCCCCTTGATGTTCTCGGCCATAACGATACAGTCCACACTGTCGGGCAGTAGTGGCATGTTGATGACAAACTCGCCAAGTGAGTCGGTAAAAGTCATTGAACTGTATTCCACTCGCGGAGCAATCAGGCTCACCTTGGCGCCGACGACCGGCTTCTTGCGCCAATCGCTCAAGACGCGCCCTGTCACCACCTGTGACACCTCGATGGGGTACTGCGCTTCGGCAAGGCGGCCACGCAGCACACGGGGGATGTCATAACGTCGCCAGCCTTGAGTGAGCATGAGCAGGTCCAAATGGTGCAAGCGCTGTTTCCTGTCGATGGTATCGCCTTGCTCAAAATAATAGTTCGGTTGATTGATGCGACCTCGCAGTTCGCTCTGCAGCAACAGGTTGGAGAAGATGTTCCCCTCGGAGGGGTCACAGGCCTGCCCGTCGATGACCGACACAGCATAATTGCTCGGATTGCTTGGCAGACTGCTCAAGTCCACATTGACTTTCACGGGCGCACGGTCGGTGTAGGTTTCGCGATCGGTAGCCACTGTGGGTACCGATAGTGATGAACCGCCAGCAAAGAAGAGCCTCTCGCTCAGGCAGCGCATCTCCTCGTCAAACAGCATGGCCTGCACCACCCCTGCCGGTAAATCGGATTCACGAATCGTCAACGTGTCATATCCACACGCTACCATCTGCCCACGTTGCTGCAACACAACCAGCCCATTGCTTGACTTGACGCCGGCTGCTGATATCGTAACGAGGCCATCATCGCCTCGACGCACTTGCAGCACCGTGGCATCTTGCCTCAGCTGTGGCAACGGGAAAGAGACCTTCTCGTCAAGGGTATTCGTCCATTGCGCCGTGTAGGATTTGCCGACGTGGGGTGTAAAATTGACGACACCCATTCCATCGTGCTCAACCTGCAGCTGTGCTATCACGTTCCCCATTTCATCAACCAGTTCACCGACCTGTGACAAGACCGTGGCACTGGTGTTTGTGACCTTGAAAGTCACCCTATTTTCCACCTCTGGCACCAGGTAGCCACCCTCGGGATAAAAGGTGACGTCGAGCGCTTCTTGCGGTGGTAGGGTGATGTACTTGGCATAGGTGTCAAACTTCACCAGGATAGCCGACTGGCTTGCCTCTTTGCCCTTGAGGGTCAGGTGCTCTTCTTTGGTACGCTTATTGTATTGTTTTTCATCCCATAATTCACTTGCTATACCGTAGCTGAACTGATTGTAGGGGTACAGGCTACTGTCAGCCTTGTTCTCATAACGAAGCGTCACGTCTACTTCATCCTTATATCTCACACACTTGCTGACGATGCGTCGGTGCACCGACGGTAACGCCCAAATCTCAATGGGTTGACTATAGAAATAGTCCACTCCTGCATTCTGCATGAACATGGTATAGGCTGTCAGTTGGTAGCGTCCCTCGGGTATGTTGATGTCGATGGGCAGGTATCCCTTGAACACTCCATTTGCATCGGGGTGAATCTTGACACGCTCATGCACCCAATCGTTGGGCGACACCAGTTCTACATATATAAATTGGCTGGCATTAACCGGCTGGTGAGATGCAGCATCCACAACCCAGGCACGCAGCCAGATGGTGTCACCAGCCAAATAATCGCTGTGGTCGGTCATCACGTGGATTTTCTCTTGGGGAAACTCCTGGCGCTGCAAGTCAATCCTTGCCGAGATCGCGTCGATATCCTGGGCGAGCAATGACGATGCTGCCGTTAGTATGAGTATGAGTGAGAGTATGAGATTTCTCATATAAATGGACTTTTTTAGGATTAAGGACAAAAACTTGCCCTTTTGATTATTAGACTATTATTTTCGACATGGTTTAATCTCTTCATCAGTGTTTTTCATTGTACTGATGTGCATGAAATGAAAATAAGTCTATTTTTTGTGGTGATATAAGGTGAGATTTTGCGAAGTTTTGTATCTTTGCAAGTTGGAAAGAAATGAACCGTAAAACTAAACGATATGATGACCGATAACGACAAACTGACGGCCGAACAGGAGAAGCCGTTGTATATCGTGACAGGCTCGACCGACAGCATGGGTAGCGTGATTACACGCAAACTTGCCGAGCAAGGTAAGGCAGTACTCCTTGCGAGCCGCGACATTGCCAAGGCTGAGAACTATGCCACGCAGCTGCGCAAGGTGACACGCAACAAGGATATCTCATGCCTGCAACTTGACCTCAACTCCTTTGAACTGGTCAATGACTTTGTGAAGCGCCTGAAGGCCTTGAACCGCCCTGTTGCGGCGCTCATCAACAATGCGGGTATACTGCCGCGTCGCAGCGAGATTTCAGAGAATGGCTTTGAGCATTCAGTCCAGGTCAATTATCTGAGCACCGTGCTGCTGTCAATGCAGGTTTATCCCCTCATTCAGGAGGGCGGCAGTATCATCCTGTCGACCAGCGTGTCTCGTCGTTTTGTCTCGCTGCCCTATGAGTTCCCCGCTGTATCCCACTTCACTCCTTGGGGTGCCTATGCCCAGAGCAAGTTGGCCCTGACGTTGTTCTCCATCTACATGTCGAGCGTGATGAAGACGCGGCGTGTGGCTGTGAACTGTGTCAATCCAGGCCTGTTGAAGAGCGGTGCCCTGGCCATGGCTCGCTGGATGGACCGTGTGCCCGACTACCTGACCCGCAATATCCCTAACCCGGAGGCTGGCGTGGTGCCCACCATGCGTGCCCTGGAGAGCAAGGACACCGGTTATCTGTTCTCGGGTGCTGACAAGCAGGTGAAGACATCGACGATGCTCAAGAACCGCGAGATGTTTATCCGCGTGTGCAACGACACGATGCGCATCCTCAAGGAACACATCGACAAATAACGAAACATGAGTGGATTACACCAATCATCCACTTTGTTTATAACGACTGAGGAATGAAGGTACTGAGCGAAGTGGAACGCCTGCCATTAGGTAGCACAGTCGCCACTATCGGTATGTTTGACGGAGTTCACCGCGGACATGCCACGCTGGTTGATTTCCTTAAACAGCAAGCTGCCGCCATGGGCAAGCAGTCGCTGGTCATCACTTTCCTGCACCACCCGCGCCAAGTCCTGCATCCCGACGACTCTTTCCGTCTGATCATGCCACTGGAAGACCGACTCCGGAAGATTGAAGCCCTCGGTCCTGACTTGTTGGTGCCCCTGGATTTCACTCCCGAGCTTTCTAAACTCAACTCGTCGCAATTCCTGGAACTGCTGCGAGACCGTTACGGTGTGTCCACGCTGGTAGCAGGCTACAACCACCACTTCGGCCACAACCGCAAGGAGACCTTTGAGGACTACTGCCGTCATGGCCAGAGCCTGGGGGTCAACGTGGTCAAGGCACCCGAGTATCTGGGCCAATATGCCCCAGTGAGTTCGACCATCGTCCGTGGGCTCATCGCAGCTGGCAGGGTGGTCGATGCCATGCACTGCATGGGGCGCCCTTATGTCCTCAAGGGGAAGGTGGTTCATGGATTCCACAATGGCCGAGGACTCGGATTTCCCACTGCCAACGTGGGTGAGATCGATCCGACCTTGCTCTTGCCTCACAATGGAGCATATGCCGTACTGGCACATGTTGCCGGCCAACAGTTGCAAGGAATGGCCAACATCGGTCGCCGTCCCACGCTTGACAACGGCACTCAATTGAGTATCGAAGTCAATCTGTTTGACTTTGATGACGACATCTATGGCCAGCCCATTATGCTGGAATTCATCAGCTTCCTGCGCCTGGAATTCAAGATGTGCGGACTTGAGGAACTGAAGCGTCAACTCACCCTCGACCGCGACAACTCCAAACGCATCCTAAAAGAATACTTAACCAAAAAACAATTATAAAGAAATGGACATTATCAACCTGTGTGAACAGAACTCGCTTGTGGGACAGTTCATGAGCGAAATCCGCAATAAGGATTTGCAGCAAGAGCGCCTGCGTTTCCGCGCCAATATCCAGCGTTTGGGTCAGATTATGGCCTATGAGATCTCCAAGAAGCTTCACTACAACACCGTAGGGGTGACCACGCCGCTGGGTGTGAAGCAGTGCAATGTGCTGGACGACAATGTAGTGCTTGCCACATTGCTGCGTGCCGGTCTGCCGTTCCATGAGGGCTTCTTGAATTTCTTTGATGGCGCTGAGAACGCGTTTGTGTCGGCTTACAGGAAATACTTCCCCAAGACCGACGACTTTGTGGTTCACATCGAGTATATCGCCAGTCCTCGCCTTGACGGAAAGACACTGGTCATTGTTGACCCGATGCTCGCCACCGGGTCATCCATGGAACTTGCCTACCAGGCTCTGGTGACCAAGGGCCATCCCGCCCACATCCATGTAGCAAGCGTCGTGGCAACGCCTAAGGCCATCGAGGTGGTGCGCCAGCATCTGCCTGAGGACAAGACCACGCTGTGGACCTGCGACATCGACAATGAACTCAACGAGCACAGCTATATCGTGCCTGGTCTGGGCGACTGCGGTGACTTGCTCTACGGTGAGAAAGAGTAAACCAATCCTTTCATCAGCAAATCTAGCCAACGGCAGATTGCCTACATTTAAGCACGTCTCATCCTCATCA
>JAEEGL012988803.1_pt1 | contig 11208 bp, 8 predicted proteins | sample 9134231 | NCBI WGS metagenome assembly JAEEGL01 (sample SAMN16246548, study PRJNA631951) | gut metagenome | biome: gut microbiome; feature: rumen; material: fiber-attached | host: Bos | place: Iran: Karaj | collected 2018-10
ATTTTCCGGCGTCACACTTTAAGGAAAGTGTGAGACCTGATAATAACGGCGCCTGGCTTATACGGAACAGCTGGGGTGCCGGAACAAATTTCAGTTATCAAAACTACTTCTGGATGTCTTATGAGACCGGAAGCCTGGCGAATACCGTTTACATATATGATGTAACGGAGAAGGCGGATTTTGACAATATTTACTGCTATGATACACAGATCCACAATATAGCAAGCAAAGGGTACAACGGACCGATGATGAATAAGTCTGCCAATGTCTTCAAAGTGCCTGAAGGGAAACAGGAAGCTCTTTCTGAGGTGACTGTGGAGTTTTACAGTGATACCAACTATGAAGTGGATGTTTACGTCAATCTCTCAGACCTAAATAAGCCGGATAGCGGTACTCGCAAGAGCTCAGTTTCAGGAAAGATCTCTTTCCCGGGATTATATACCATTCCATTAAGTGAACCTGTATACCTTTCGGGTGGGGATACTTTTTCTGTAGTGGTCACCACGGATGACAGGTTCGTGGCATATGAGGTTGATTGCGACGCATACTTCTCAACCAGCGACCTTAAGGCCGGACAGAGTTTTGTTTATAATCCAAACCATGACGGGTATTGGGAAGATAAGTGCAATTCGGGTTTAAGCGGCGGCAACTTCTGTATTTCGGCACACACTAAAAATATAACAACACCGAAGGAGACACTCTCTGCATCGGACTTTACATTCACTCCTCCAACTTCCCTCACTTACGACGGACAGCCCCATGCGGCAAGCGTTGTGCCAAAGGAAAAGAAAGTGGGAGCCATTACGGTGTTCTATGAATACACAGATGAATACGGCAATAAGACCTGGAAAGCCGATGCTCCGGTTGAGGCCGGAACCTACAGGGTGAGTGTAAGTGTAACAGCTACGGATAAATACGCTTCGGCTCATAATCTGAGAGGAGATGACTGGGTATTCACCATTACTTCATTGGGAAGCGATCCGGACAATCCCGACAATCCGGATAACCCCAATAATCCCGACAATCCGGATAACCCCAATAATCCCGACAACCCGGATGATCCCGATGACCCTGATGATCCGAAGAAGGATAAGGAGACGGTTTCCGATGACAGGATAAAGAAGATCCCTGTCAGGATCCGGGGGAATGATAAAACCACTGAGATCATTTATGACAGTACGGATAATACCTATACTACTGAGGACGGAAGCGATGTACTGGTTATATCCCTTGACGATGAAGCGCATCCGGAAACACCGGTATATTATTACACAGGGAAAAAGCTGACTCCCGGAAAAGATGGTTTTGTGGTCTATAAAGGGAATCTTTACGAATATAAGGAAGATTATAAGATAGGATTTAAGAAGAATAAGAATGCGGGGCCGGCAAAGGCCGTGATCAAGTGGAAAAAAACCTGTGACCCTTATTATGAGGGGAAGAAGGCGGAGAAAGACTTTGTCATAGCTCCCAGAAGTGTGAGTGCCAACATGGTGGATTTTTATGTGAAGAACGGAAAGATCAAAAATCTTACTGTTACAGATGACGGCATCACCGTGAAACCTAAGAAAAAGGATTACAGCTATTACTTTGGAACTGAGAGTATCTTCATTGATTTTATGAATAATTTCAGCGGTTCCGTTTCAGTAAATTACATTTCCTGAGGGAAACCGGCCCCGGTGATCGTTTGGTGAAAGGAGCGTCGCAGGCAGAAGATGAAAGCAGTGAGACGCAGTTACATATGGTTTGTTTCCGCAGTATTATTTATGCTGCTTTTCTTCGTGTGTTCCGTTCGTGGGGAAGAGATTCCGGAGATACAGGAAAACACTGAGACAGCCGGGTGCAGTGATACCGCGGAGATTGAAGAAGAGTCTGAGATCCTGAATGGTACCGGTGACAAATATACAGTTACCCTTAGCGCAAACGGAGGCATAGTTGAAACCAAATCCATAGAGGTGGAAAACGGTAAGACCTACGGGGTTCTTCCGGATCCGGTTTATACAGGATATGAGTTCAAGGGCTGGTTTACGGATCCTGTCTTTGGTGTAGAAGTAAAGGCGGATACCGTAGTGGAGCTGGAATCCGATATCACCCTCTATGCCCGTTGGAAGGCACTTAAATTTACCATCACATTGAATGCCAGCGGCGGCCGGTGTGACATGGACAGCATTACCGTGAGCTACGGCAAGACCTTCTCGGAGCTTCCGGATCCGGAGCGGTCGGGCTATCTTTTCGAAGGCTGGGCTGACGGACCTTATTACAGTTCTGAGATCGTAGATAAGAATGATACAGTGCTCCTTCTTGAAAACACCACCTTTTATGCCCGGTGGACAAAGATCATCTATGTCCAGGGGCTTATATTGAATAAGACCCAGACGGATATACTTCCCGGAAAAACAGAGCAGTTAAGCTGTGAGCTGACCCCGGCCAACGCCACATTTAAGGAATTGAAATGGGAGAGCAGCAACAGAAGGGTCGCTACCGTGGATGAAACCGGCCTTGTAACTGCTGTTTCCGAGGGAAGTGCCGTGATACAGGTTACTTCAGGTGACGGAAATACCAGCGCCAAATGCAGCGTCACAGTTATCAGAAACCGCAAAGAGGATTTCGTAGATACCCAGGGGAGGGCTGTTACCCTTGTTAAGGATACCCTGCATAATTCCTATAAGACCGTTTATGGGGAGAGTGTGCTCATCCTTTCCTATGCTGACGGAAGCACCGGAGGGGACGCCTGCTATGAATTTACGGGAAACCGGATAGCTCCCGGCAGGAAGGGCTGCGTCGTATATGATGGCGTGGTTTACAGGCATAAGAGGGATTACCGTATCTCCGCCTACAATAACAGAAGGGTGGGGACAGCCCATGTGGTCATCCGCTGGAAGATGAGGAGCGCCCCTTATAAAGCCGGAGTTCAGCTGACCAGAGGGGAATTCAAGGTGATCCCCAGATCCGTTACCTCGGAAATGATCAACGGCAGCGCAAGGAACTATAAGGTGACAAGGATCACCATCAATGTAGATGGCCGGAATATGAAGCCCTTAAAGAAGGAATATACCTGCACTCCTTCCGGAAACGCTGTAGAGATCGAGTTTAACAACAATTATACCGGAAACGCCCTCATGAGGTTCGCCATGGACGGGAGGATGCTGCTGCCCTGGGACGGTGTCTCGGACCTTCAATGACCGTACATTTCCATCAAGCCCGAATAAAGGATCATACCGGTCAACTCTTTCCAGGATTTACTTGTATAAACGCCGCAAACGCCCTCAGGACAAGTAATTCCCGGCTCCTAACCTCCGATTTTTACTTGTATAAACCCCAAAATCGCCCTTAGGACAAGTAATCCCTGTCACTTCTCCTCTGCGTTTTACTTGTATAAACGTCGAAATCGCCCTTAGGACAAGTAATCCCTGTCACTTCTCCTCTGTGTTTTACTTGTATAAACGCCGAAAACACCCTTAGGACAAGTAATTCCCGGTACTTCTCCTCTCGAAAATACTTGTATAAGTCTCAAATTTGCCGGCAGGTCAAGTAATCTTGACTGACAAGTGACGGAATCTTTGAATTGAGCGTAAAGCGTAGCTAACCTTAATTCGGGCTTGGTTATCTTCTTGAATATCAGATATATCCTGTCAAGGCCTTGCCCTGCGGGTGCCTCCGGCAGCCGTGACAGGATATATCTGATATTCTTTTTTACCATCAAGCCCGAATTAAGGATCATACAGTGCATGTACGGTACCAGTACTTGTATTAGTGGAAAAACATAGTTTCTACAAGTTAATTTCAACTCTTTCTTTCCCGAGTTTACTTGTATAAATACCGAAATCGCCCTTAGGACAAGTAATTCCTGACTTCTCTACTCTGATTTTTACTTGTATAAACCGTAAAAACGTCCTTAGGTCAAGTAATCCCTGTTACTTCTCCTTTGCGTTTTACTTGTATAAACGCCGAAATCGCCCTTAGGACAAGTAATTCCCGGCTCCTAATCTCTGATTTTTACTTGTATAAACCGTAAAATCGCCCTTAGGTCAAGTAATTTCCAACTCCCCTTGACAAAGGAGAGGCTCTGTGTGATAATCGTTTCCATCTTTCAGCAGGATTCCCTGCGTTTTCCCATTTGTTTTAAGGTTATTGGGCGTTTTATTTTTCATGCTTTAGTACCCTTGACAAAGAAAAAACAATTTGTTACTATCAATATCGAACTTTAGTTCGATTGAGCAGCGGCCCTTTAAGCAGAGAGAAGGGTTCGCAGACCACAGCAATGCATATCCGGCATGGCGTGGCAGAAAAAGAAAGGAATAACATTATGGAGATCAATGAAAATAAACAGAAGGCATTAGATATCGCTCTTTCCCAGATCGAGAAGCAGTTCGGAAAAGGGGCTGTAATGAAGCTGGGCGACCAGAGCGCGAATATGAATATCGAGACCATTCCCACGGGCTCACTTTCACTGGACATAGCCCTGGGACTTGGTGGTATCCCCAAGGGAAGGATCGTGGAGATATACGGTCCCGAATCTTCGGGTAAGACCACAGTTACCCTCCACATGATAGCGGAAGTTCAGAAGAGGGGAGGGATCGCAGGCTTCATAGATGCCGAGCACGCCTTAGATCCCGTTTATGCGAAGAATATCGGCGTGGATATCGATAATCTCTACATTTCACAGCCGGATTCCGGAGAACAGGCCCTGGAGATCACAGAGACCATGGTCCGTTCCGGAGCAGTGGATATAGTTGTTGTTGACTCGGTTGCCGCACTGGTTCCCAAGGCAGAGATAGACGGCGAGATGGGTGATTCCCATGTGGGTCTTCAGGCCAGGCTCATGTCCCAGGCCCTGAGAAAGCTTACGGCTGTCATCAGCAAGTCAAACTGCACGGTTGTGTTCATTAACCAGCTGAGAGAAAAGGTTGGCGTAATGTTCGGAAATCCCGAGACCACCACAGGCGGCCGGGCGCTGAAATTCTATTCTTCTGTAAGGCTTGATGTGCGCCGTATCGATAAGATAAGCCAGGGCGGAGAGGTCATCGGAAACCGCACCAGGGTTAAGGTTGTAAAGAATAAGATCGCGCCTCCCTTCAAGGAAGCAGAGTTTGACATCATGTTCGGAAAGGGTATTTCCACAGTGGGAGACATCCTGGATCTCGCTTCAAGCATAGATGTTATCAATAAAGCCGGTGCCTGGTTCTCCTATAACGGTGAAAAGATCGGGCAGGGAAGAGAGAATACCAAGCTCTATTTAGAAGAGCATCCGGATATCCTTACGAAGGTTGAAAAAGAAGTGAGAAAGCATTACGGCCTCATCGAAGATGAAGGTGAAGCTGCAACCAAGGGCGGAGCAGCTGCCCCTGCGGCTGAAGCAGCCCAGCCTTCAGGGAAAAAGAGCGGAAAATGATCATTACGGAGATCTCACCCTGGAAAAAGGGCAGGCAGCTGATAGTTATTGATCACGAAAATGCCTTTGCCCTCTATGATAGTGAGGTAAGAAAGTATAACCTTAAGGAAGGGGAGGAGATAGACAGCGTTAAATATGCCGATATCCTTGAAAATGTCCTCATTAAAAGGGCGAAGAGCCGCACCCTTCATCTCTTAGACAGATTTGATAAGACCGAAAAGGAGCTGAGGGATAAGTTAAAAGAGGACATGTATCCTGAGGAAGCCATAGATGCTGCGGTGGAAGCTGCGAAGAAGGGCAGGTTCCTTGATGACCGGCGTTTCACGGCCCAGTATATTCATGATAAATCCGCCCGACACAGCATAAAAAGGATAGAGATGGATCTCAGGAGAAAGGGCATCGACCGGGAGGTCTTATCCGAAGCACTGCGCGAATTCGAGGAAGATCAGATCGAAAACGGCGAAGACCGGCAGCAGGAGCTTATAGATAAGCTTATAAGGAAGAAGCTTGGTTCCGTAAGGGAGCTCACCCCTGAAACAGAGGCAGGGATCTACAGGTATTTAACGGGCCGGGGCTTTGAATACGGCGCTGTTAAAAAATCTCTGGAGAGATACTTTGCAGAACAGGGTTGAGATGTTATAATGTCAGTTACAAAAGCAAAGAAAGGAGCGTTTTGAGAGTATATGAAGCATATCAGGACTTTGAATACAAGAGACTATAAGAAGAGCATGGCCAAGGGCGGCTGCGGCGAGTGCCAGACCTCATGTCAGTCTGCATGCAAGACCAGCTGTACTGTAGGCAATCAGTCATGCGAGAATAAAAAACGCTGAATCTGATCTGTGCTTTTAAGGAGAGCCGGAGGGCTCTCCTTTTTATTGAGCGATAAGGAGTTTTTTAACCAATGATCCATCAGTATAAGAGTAATGGATTTAATATAGTTTTAGACGTGGAGTCGGGGGCAGTGCACATTGTGGATGATGTGGCCTACGACCTTATTCCTCTTATGGAGGAGCGGCCGGATATAGATATCCGGGAGGCCGCCTCCCTTACCGGAAATAAGTACGGAGAAGAGGAACTAAAGGAAGCGATTTCGGAGATAAACAGATTAAGGGAAGAAGGTACCCTCTACGCTAAGGATATATACGAACCCTATGTGGATAAGTTTTCAGAGTCAAAGGCTAAGGATCCGGTGGTAAAGGCCATGTGCCTTCACATCGCCCATGACTGCAACCTCCGCTGCAAATACTGCTTTGCGGAAGAGGGGGAGTACCACGGCAGAAGAGCCCTTATGAGCTTTGAAGTAGGGGCAAAGGCTCTTGATTACCTTATAGAGCACTCCGGAAACAGGAGGAATCTGGAAGTGGATTTCTTCGGCGGAGAGCCCACCATGAATTTTGAAGTGGTGAAGAAGCTTGTAGAGTATGGACGTTCAAAGGAAAAGGAGTTTAATAAAAACTTCCGCTTTACCCTAACCACAAACGGAGTCCTCTTAAATGATGAAATGCTGGAATTCGCCAATAAGGAAATGGGGAATTTGGTGCTTTCCATCGACGGGAGAAAAGAGGTAAATGACCGGATGAGGCCCACGGCAACGGGAACCGGGTCCTACGATATAATTCTCCCTAAGTTCTTAAAGGCTGCGGAGCTCAGAGAGCAGAAGAATTATTATGTGAGAGGGACATATACCCACTATAACAGGGATTTTGCGGCGGATGTACTGCACTTGAACGATTTAGGCTTCGAGCAGATCTCGGTTGAGCCTGTGGTCTGCGACCCGAAGGAGCCCTACGCCCTGAAAGAGGAAGACCTGGACACCCTTCTTGAGCAGTATGATATACTTGCTGAGGAAGTGATCAAACGGAGAAAAAGCGGGAAGTTTATAAATTTCTTCCACTTCATGATAGACCTTAAGGGCGGTCCCTGCATAGCAAAGCGGCTTTCCGGCTGCGGCAGCGGCGGAGAGTATATTTCCGTCACTCCCTGGGGGGATATTTATCCCTGCCATCAGTTTACCGGGGAAGAAAAGTTCCTGATGGGAAATGTATTTGAGGGAATCAAGAATGATAAGATAGCTGCCCTCTTTGCCTCTTCAAACGTATATACCAAAGAGGAATGTAAGGCCTGTTTTGCGAAATTCTACTGTTCCGGCGGCTGTGCGGCCAATTCCTACCACGCCACCGGAGATATAAACGGGAATTATGCCCTGGGCTGCGCTCTTCAGAGAAAGCGTATAGAATGCGCCATCATGATAAAGGCTGCATTAGCAGACGAAGAGGACTTCAACGATAAACAGGAGAATACGAGCATTGCGGCGGACTGAAAAATGGGTGATAATCTCCCGGCCCGGGAATTATGTGGAGATCGGGAAGAAATATGGCATTTCGCCGGTGCTTGCAAGGCTGCTGGGCAACCGGGGAGTAACCGCAGACAGTGACATCCGGGATTTCCTGGAAAAGGGGACGGACAGGCTCTTTTCGAAGGAGTACAGCGGCTTTTGCCTAAAGGACATGGACAGGGCCGTTGAGATCACCTTAAATAAGATCAAAGAGAAGAAAAAGATCCGGATAGCCGGAGATTACGATATAGACGGAGTATCAGCCGTATTCATCCTTGAAAAGGGACTGAAGAAACTGGGGGCAGATGTGGATCACCGCATACCCCACCGGATCCATGACGGATACGGACTGAATGAAAAGATAATAAGAGAAGCCCGTGATGCCGGCACGGATACCATCATAACCTGTGATAACGGTATTTCAGCCGTACAGGAGATATCTCTGGCAAAGAGCCTTGGCATGACGGTCATAATAACCGATCATCATGAAGTGCCCTTTACTGTTGAAGGAGACAGGAGAGAGGAGATACTGCCGGAAGCTGACGCCATAGTGGATCCGAAAAGGCAGGACTGCACCTATCCTTTTAAAGAAATCTGCGGAGCTTATGTGGCTTATAAGTTCATTACGTCCCTCTATGAAAAGGCCGGTATGGACAGGGGTGAAGCTGAGGAATTCCTTGAGATAGCGGCGTTTGCCACCATAGGGGATGTGATGCCCCTTAAGGGTGAGAACAGGATGCTGGTCAGGGAGGGATTGAAACGGCTTGAAAACAGTTCAAATCCCGGCTTAAGGGAGCTTATATCCTTAAATTCCCTGGAGGGAAAGACCATGACGCCGTACCATGTGGGCTTTGTCCTCGGACCCTGCGTAAATGCGGCGGGGAGGTTAGGCGATGCGGAAGACTCGTTGAAACTGCTCTTATGCGAGGATCCCGATGAGATCCATGAAAGGGCGGTTGTCCTTAAGGAAATGAATGACAGCCGTAAAAGCCTTACTGAAAAGGGAGTTGAAGAGGCCCTTAAGATGGCTGAAACTCCGGAATATGAGAATGACAAGATCCTGGTGGTCTTTTTGCAGGATTGCCATGAAAGCATAGCCGGCATAATAGCCGGAAAGGTACGGGAGAGGACAGGCCGCCCGGCCTTCATACTCACAGAGGGGGTGACTTCGGAAGGCGAAGCCTGCTTAAAGGGTTCCGGACGCTCCATCGAAAGATATAATATGTTTGAAGAGATGACGAAGATAAAGGATCTCTTCATCCGTTTCGGAGGCCATGCCATGGCTGCGGGACTGTCGCTTCCCCGGGAAAACCTGGAGGAGATGAGGAAGAGACTGAATGAAAATCCATCCCTCACAGAAGAGGATTTAGCAGTCAGAGTCTCAATAGATATGGAGCTTCCCCTTTCCTACGTGAAGCCTTCGTTGATAGAAGAGCTTCAAAGACTGGAGCCCTTAGGCACCGGGAATGAGAAACCTTTGTTTGCTTTGAGGAACGCCCGTTTCTCCGATGTCAGGATATTCGGGAAGAATAACAATGTGTTAAAGGCCGAAATAGATGACGGAACCGCTAAGTTTGACTGTGTGTATTTCGGGAAGGATGCTCCTGAAAGAAAGCAGGAACTGGAAAGCAGAAAAGAAGGGGCAAAGGTGGTCTACAGTCCGGGATTCAACGAATACCGCGGGGTTAAGACCATTGAGATACAGATACAGGGAATAAAGTAAAGGAGTATTATGGAATTTAAGAGGATACTTGCACTTGCGGGAATTGTGATACTTGTACTTATGTATCTATCAACCTTCGTGCTGGCTGTTATGAACCACCCTGATACGGGGCGTCTGCTCATGGTATCTATAGTATGCACCGTGTTCGTACCGGTGCTGATCCATCTGCTTCTTATGATGAATAATGCGCGAAGAGGTAAAAATGTGTTTGATGAGCCCTATTCCTACAGGGAAGAGGGTAATAAGGATAACAATAAAGAAAACAGTAAAGGAGAAAGCTGAAAATGGCTACATTACTTGAACAGTGGACAGGAATGGCATATTCCGAAACAGCCGACAAGGGGGAGCTCAAGAAGCTCTGGCAGGATTATTTCTTAAAGGAAAAGGAGATCTACATTAGGCTCTTAAAGGATCCCGCCGAAAGGGAAAAGGGATCGGTAAAGGATCTCGCAGAGAGATTTGATGTGGATATCATGACCATGACGGGATTCTTAGACGGCATAAACGATTCCCTAAAGGAAGCCAACGACATACAGAACATGGATGAGGATACGGAAGTATCCTTGGATTTCGACGAGGAAAAGCTCTATAAGAACATGGTGGCCGCAAAGGCAGACTGGCTCTATGAACTGCCGGAATGGGAAGAGATCTTCACCGCGGAAAAGAGGGAAGAACTCTATAAGGAGCAGAAAAGATCCGGAACCTTCGTCCGTGAGGGGAGAAAGATCGGCAGAAACGAACCCTGCCCCTGCGGATCGGGTAAGAAATTTAAGCAGTGTTGTATGGGAAAAGGGATCTACGATTAAAAAATCGTCAAAAAAGTGTCGTGAAAGATACCTTTTCTGACGTTAAAATGTCATTGTTAATTTTTTGTGAAAATGCGCGGAATACTGTTAAAATCAGTAACGAACTGTGCTATAATGCCGATATAAAAGGGGAGAGGTTGACTATCACCTTTTAACCTGCGGATCAAAAAGAGGATCTGCGGGGTTTTAAGCAGAGTGAACCGGAGGAGCACATTTAAGAATGAAAGACGCCGGGGGAAACTCGGAAGAGAGCAGCAGAAAAAGTTCTGCTGCATAGAAAGGAGCGTCGAAATGGTTAAGAGTAAAGCGAGCTACAATGTATTAAAGGCAATCAGCATAGGTCTTGCAGCATCTATGGCTTTAATGCCTACTGCCACGGTTTTTGCCGATGACGGTGATGTGCAAAAGAAGAAGCGCAGCAGTGCAGCTGAGAGTTCAAATTCCGGACATCATAAGAAGAGCGATCATAGCAAAGAGACTGAGGATGCAAAGCAGGAAGTTTCCGAGGCAAGAGAAGAGTCCTATGAGCACTTCAATGAGTACCATCCTCCGGTTGAAGAGAATGACCCGCAGGGTGCACCAGTTGTTGTTGTCGATGATATACTTCAGAGCGGCGGAGAACAGAATAGCTATAATCCCGCTGATAATGTTACTCCTTACCTTGACAAGGCTCTTGAAGGCGAGGATGGAAACGGCGGACTTAATAAGATCGTGGACGATTCAAATGCTGCTGATAACTCCATAGGCGATACCGATACGGATGTTGAGTCCTCAGGACTTAAAGTAATAACAGACGGAAACGGCAATCAGGTTGTTATTCCGGATCCCACATATAGCGCAAATGAAGATGAAAATCCTTACGGGGATTCCAATGACCTTTCAGACTATACCGACAATTATGTAGACAGGAACCTTGTTGATAAGGAGAACTTTAACGACGGAGATAACCACGTTA
>JAEEGL014096005.1_pt1 | contig 11208 bp, 11 predicted proteins | sample 9134231 | NCBI WGS metagenome assembly JAEEGL01 (sample SAMN16246548, study PRJNA631951) | gut metagenome | biome: gut microbiome; feature: rumen; material: fiber-attached | host: Bos | place: Iran: Karaj | collected 2018-10
GATGAAGGCAATGTTGTGGAAACTACTATCGAGGCATATCACCCTTCAGCAAATGCCAAGATGAGGGCATACGTTGTAGGTGACGGCTACGAAGGTCTGATGAGTGTTGATGGACACGTTGTGACGATGCCGCTCTATAAGAGCATCGAGGCTATAGGCTATGACCTGTACTTGTGTGATGTGTCAAATGGAGATCATGTGATTGTGAACGGTAAAGGTGAAATCATAAAATAAGAAATAGGTATGGCAAAGAGTTTGTTTTTCAGGAACTGGTTGGTACTGGCAGTATTGCTGGTGCCAACCTTTATGGCAGCGCAAGAAGTGACGGAGGTTGTTGACAGCATCAAGGTGGATCCTAATGAGGATATGATTATAGAAACCTACTATACTGACGATGGGGGAACTACAAATGACACAATCTATCTGAATGATGAAACCAACGACTGGCAGAAGAACCTTCCTCAGTATGACCTCAAAGAGTACGAATGGGTGGATATTTGCTATAATCCGAAGTATGCTATCGTATCGAAGGACGGAAAGAAGGGAATCTATGACATGGTAGAGCATCGGAACATCACCGAGATCGTTTATCGGGACTTGGGCTTCTCGAAGCAGTCTGTGGCTGAGGATAGTGCCTACATTAGTATGTTCTATGCTACCAAGGGCATCAAACGTGGAATAGTCAGTGTCTATGAGCCAACCAATGATGTGGTTTCCATCTGGATGGATGATCCTGATGAATTTTATTCGTTGGACGAATGTACGACTATCGACAAGAAGATAACGAAGAAGGCGACAAAACTGTTGGAGAAGCTAATCGAACAATATCAAATGGAAAATGCTCAGATGGTTATTCTTGATGCTAAGTCGGGTCGGTTAAAAGCATGGGTAAGGCAGGATCGAGATAAAGAGAAGGATGAAGCAGGAAAACTGCTTGTGCATTCGTGTTCTGGTTCGCTGATAAAACCGTTTCATACGGTGATGGCATTGGAGAATGATAGTCTGTCATTGGACAGCGTTTACGGAACAATGACATATCGAAGTGCTATTAAGACAGTTAATGATGAAGTGATGCGTCAGGCCATTATGAACGGTTACCGAAGGAGTGTGGCGGAGAGGACATGGCGAGAGTTGACTGATACGGAGAATCAATCGACCAGTCCGTTCATCATAGCAGTGGGCTATAATAGTCTGGCTCATCAAGGTACGATGATTATTCCGACGATGAAGGCTGACAGCGTGAATGTCGAGGAGAATGTCTTTACCGAAACGAACCTGATGAACCTGAAGGATGTATTGCGCGTAGATATGACTGAATCACCTTATCTGGCATGGTTGACGGCTGATACTGACTGGTACGGTTATGCCACGACAGAGGATATTTTTGCAGAGGGTGACAAGGAGAAGTTGCAGCCTGTGGGGAAGCAGATACAGTTTGCAGGAACATTTCCTGCGGATAATCCACGATTCACCATCTGCGTAGTTGCAGATAAATCTTCTTTGGATGTGGAGCCAAGCGTATTCAAGGAGGTCGTGAATCCTCTTGTAAGATTCCTCAAAGTGTATAAGGCACGGTAACTATTGGATGACGTAATATCAGAAGAAGTATGAGCAAGCGAATTATGAACGAACTAACAGATGAGGGTGTTGTCAAGTCTGGTGTGATGAGCGATGAAGAAGTTGAGTCTATGATACTGAAAGACTTTATCGCAAATTCAGGTCTCATTTGTATTGATGCTGGTGACATCAAGATGATTCGAGATAACAGCGATTTTATGGATGGCAACAAGAAGACATGCTATGCCAGGGACATGAAAGAATATCTTCAGTCTGCATTGATGGAAGTGATAAAAGCTCATCCCGATGCTCGCTTGGAAAAGGTTGCCGTTAAACTGCTGTTTAACAAGGAATCGGAACTGATGATGGAAGAGATGTCAGCCATCAACGAAGTCTTCGGGAATTTAGATGATACAGAACTTATTTGGGGAATCGGCAGAAACGAAAACTCTCACGACGGAAAGATTGCTATATGTGTAGTTGCTGGATTTAAATACAAATAACGATGGGACACAAGAAGTATTACGGTTACAAACCACCATTTGAACACTACGAGGTGGATTTTCATAAGGACACGGGTAAAATCGGGCAGTCCTTGGACTTCGTCTATGAAAACGGACGCTGCGGTATGAATCATTACTACTGGGGCAGTGAAATGGAGTTTGAGCGAAACAAGCGAGGTGAGGTTGAAGCTAACTACATCTGGGATGAAGAGAACACCAAGAAACTGATGCTCAGAACGGGAACGCATAATGGGAAGGACTTGGTGAAAGCCATGTATGAGCGTTTCGGGGATAAAGGATCATCAGCAGACTTCTATATCAGGCAATTCTGTGATGAGAAAGGAATAAAATATAATGTGCAGGTTTGGTACTAAGAAATGATTGGTATATGAGTATCTACAAGAAACTGGCCAGAATGAAAGGCAACAAGAGTATCGAGGAAAAGCTGTATGAGGTGTTACAATCGAATACCTACAAGTCAGACCTGTATAAAACAGAGGACTTGGGCGAAGGTATGGCTGTTATTTCTCAGGTTATATGGGGATGGTGGAAGCCACGCTTTGTGTTGAATCATAATGCCAAGACGGCTTTTGAGTTCATGGACAGCAATGAATGCCTTGTTACCGTAACGACTGATGACATCGATTTTGATTCCTTGAAGGATTTGTCTGAAGATGTGGCTGAGGTGGCACAATGCCTCTCCATACATTTCCCATCATTTATCCGATGGTACCATAATGGGGTGGCCCAAGTGGACTGGCAGTTAAATCCTGATGGTCGCTACTACCAAGATGATGATGGTTATGGTATGACTGATGACGAAGAGATTGAGATATACGGTTTCATAGACACCAATGGGAATGTTTTAGTGAAATTCAAGGCCATCCAGGACAGGAAAGAGTTGGAAATCATGCGCAAGGAGGCTGAGGATATTGTTAGAAACAGAGCCGTTTTGATGCAATAATTATTGGATAGCGAAGTAAAATAGTTAAAAGAAGGACTTGAATAAAAGAAAAATAAATAAATTTGCATAATTTTAGAGAAATATCCGTATATTTGTGCAATCGAGCATGACGGATGCCATATCTCCTAATGCAGAGTGCTTGACTCGTTCTATGGCTTTGTCCCTGAAGAAAGGACTTTAGCACTTCTATATTGAAACGAATATTGTTAAGATCCTTTATAAGGAATATCTTCTCAATATAACCCGATAGAAGCAAGACGACTTACCTCTCATTTATAACACTAAGGTTAAGATATAAGGATGAAGAGAACGAAAAAGAAAAAACTGCAACCGACGAATCTCGATGCCATAAAGGCAATGAGACGAGGTGGGCGCGAAGCAGAAATGGAACTGCTTGGTCCAGGTTTCCATTCACATAATCGGATTCGCAAGTCGGATAAGGTTTATACACGAAAGAAGAAACATAAAGGAGGTTGGTAAGATGGGATTGATATTGATGAGTATAAAGAGAATCAAACCACGGAACATTGGTTGTTGGATGGCTGATCAGGTCAGTCGGAAGGACTGGTTTCGTCGTTTGTTTATGCAAAGATCGGCGTGGGGTGCCTTCTCTATATACTCGCATATCAAGAGGAGCAATGAAAAACCTAAGATAGCATACCCATCAAAAAGCAAGGCAGAGAATGCTGCTGTGGATATGGCCAAGAAGTACGGTCAGCCTTTTACTGTCTACAAGTGCTTGTTCTGCGATGGATGGCATGTCAGTCAAGATCCTCATGGTTTGCCAGTTCAGGAGAAATCCACTGAAGCGATGACTTTGGAGAAGTATGTCAAGAAATCAACGGTTCAGGCAATGGAGTTAGATGTTGAGAATGTTTTATCGACTGGCATTCCAGATTTGGCTCGTATCTATGGCGGTTTCCGGGGAAGAACATTGTCATCTACTAAGCAGTTACATGCGTGGAATACGATGGTTAAGGCGGGCATTAACCAAGTTATTGACCTGAGGGCAGACTACACTTCCGATTTCTATAGTGAACTGTGCCGTAAAAGTGGTATACGGTATTTTCACTATTCAGTGTCATACGAGGAAGTTGAGCAGATGGCCCGACTCTTTCCTGAGTTCTGCCGTTTGATAGACAAAGGCCGCTTTTATATTGCCTGTGCAATGGGGCTGCATCGTACAGATATTGCGCTCTGTACGTATTGGGTATTCTATGCTGCCGATAAGGGAATAGCCCCACCAGAAATCCGAGGTTACAGAAGGGTCGACGGGCATAATACGGGAAAGATTATGCGCATCTTGAATGCGCTCTACAAATACTGGACGGCACAGAATGGCAAGGAGCCAATGCCTGTGAAGGTGTTCCGAGAGAGAAAAGAGATTATCAATGAATTAAGTTATAGAACTGATTAAATAGTATTTTATGAGAGGAGTTATGGAACGGAAGAATATGTTCATAGTTGTTAGCGCATTTGTTTGTGGATTCGTTGTTGGTGGTATAATGGTACACTTATGCAATGGAAATGAATCACATGCCCTAGAAAATAGCAATGTAAATAGTGAACAACACTATTCGCAAGTCTATGGTGTTGATTTGTCTTTTTGGCAGGGCAATATTCATTGGGATGAGTTGGCATTGCCTTGTGATGAAAGTGGTAGTGTAAGTGGAAAGATCCCCGCACCTCAGTATCAGCGTCCAGTTCAGTTCGCTTTTATCAGGGTGTCTAAGAGTGATTCCCTTGTGGACTCACTCTATTTGAAGAACTACAATGAGGCAAAGAAACATGGTATTCCATGTGGAGCCTATCATTTCCTGACAGATACCGTATCAGGGAAGGTGCAGGCAGAGCTGTTCCTCGCTCATGCTAAGTTGGAGCAAGGCGACTTGCCCCCAGTGCTTGATGTGGAGATAGACTCTCCAGAGATTGTAACTAAGGCAAGGGAATGGTTGGAAATCGTTGAGAAGGAGTGTGGGGTGAAAGCCATCATATATACAAATATGCATGTTTATAATAATCGGATTAAGAACTGCCCTTCGCTGAACCCCTACGATTTGTGGTTGGCAAAGTCCAGGGGCTTGATGCCGGATGTGCCAAAATGCAAGTTCTGGCAATTCACCCATGAAGGTCATGTCTGGGGTATCATTGACAACGTGGTAGATATAAACATGTTTAATGGAACCAAAGAGCAGTTAGACGAGTACATACAGGTTAAAGGGGTTAAAGAGAACAAAGTGTAATGGAGTAAATAGTTGAAGGTTATGAGTATTATTGACAAGATCTTGAAGGTGGGTTCACGGCAAGATGATATCGAAGAAAAAGTGATTGATTTGTCGGACAACAGCCAATACCCTGCCAGCGTGTTGGCAGACTTGGACTGTACATTTGCGTTAGGTGATGACAGTGAGAACTTTCTGCATTTCCTTCATGGGAAATGGACACGTTCTACTTTTCATTGGGGGTGGGATGACATTACGCATGAGGATGCTGTGAAAAGTGAATTCCTCCAACGTGCTTTCTATGGTATGGACTGCCAAAACAAGAAACGCCGTGATGCAATGATTGCGTCTGAAGGGTATCAGTTCGTCTGGAAGGACAAGGGAAAAGAAGCTGTCCCTGGGTTTATCACTGGTAAAGAACTGTGTCGTTATCTGACACGTTCTCGCGAATGGGGGCTGAAGACGATGAAAGACATCAATGCCCGTGAGGATAGAGATGCACGACGCTGGCGTATGAATCCTACTTTCGAGGATTTGATGGCAGATTGGGAGAAGAGCGATGACGAAGCAGACTATTATCACAGGGATATGGGCTATGGCATGCTGCGCTTCAGCAACAGGTCGTATGGCAACAAGCAGATCTTTATCGTTAATCCTGCCTTGAAGAAGGTCTATCCTATTTCAGAACCCGGTGGCAAACTTGTCGGATTTACGCTCGATGATATTGATTGGGATAATGTCAACCAGTTGGAGCATAATTACGACGCCAAAAGACTTGTTGCTGATTATGGCGGACTCAGTATTGGGGATTATCAGGATGGTATTGCTCGTGTGGACTGGATGCTATATCCTGATGGACGTTACTTTGCCGATGAAGATGGCTTCGGCATGGAGGATAATGATGAGGTGAATATCACTGCCTACATCGATACACAATGCCGCGTTGTTGTCAAGTTCCAAGATATGGAAGATGAAGGAAAACGTAGAAGGCTTCGTGAGGAGGCCATTAAAGCTTTGTCAAAAGAATGACGATAATACACGCTAATGACCCAACGACAAAGTTCCTCTCTCAGCTTTATGAGGCGAGAGAGGATGTCTCGTCCCATATCGATGAGTCAAGCACAAATGCACATGTGCGAAATGTCATACGCAGAGATAGCATCATCATGATGCTGGGGCATGGCAACGAACATGGCCTGTTCTCGAAGCCCAACAAGAAAGGGAAGTATGACCGTTTCCTTGTGACCGATAACCATGTGCAATTTCTTCGTGGCAAGACCTGTATAGGAATCTGGTGTCATGCAGACCAGTTTGCCCAAAACTATGGTTTGCAGGGTCTATTCTCAGGCATGATAATATCTGAGTTGCACGAAGCCGTTGATTGTCATGTCGAGGCAACAGAAGAAGAAATCAAGACGGAAATGGAAATGTTCACGATGCGTTTGAAATCTTGTCTTGAAGAATATGACCTTAAAGATATTCCATTGGTTATGAGAAGTCTTGATTACCACAAGTCAGAGTTGAACGATTTCAACTATAGTCATTTGCATTATTTCGAATAAGCGATGCTTGTTTTTTAATAAGGTGCCTCTCACGAACAATGAGGGGCATTTTTCATTTCATAGCTGATAGAAAGTGGTTACTTTGACTTTTCTCTTATCATATACGAGAAAGGAAACAGATGTATAACGATAAAAGACGTACGATTATGATGCAGAATGACGACAAGAAGGTGATGGAGATGGCAAACAGAGTATTCACCGTGATGGAGAAGAGGGTGTCCGCAGAGGATGCGGTAAGGATTCGTGCTGCTTTTGAACTGGCGAATGAAGCTCATGCTGGTCAGAAGCGTAAGTCGGGCGAGCCTTATATCATCCATCCAGCAACAGTAGCAGCCATTGTGGCAGAGGAACTGATGCTGGGAGCAAACCCGGTTATCGCAGCCTTCCTTCACGACGTGGTGGAAGATACAGACTACACGATGGATGACATCCAGCAGCGTTTCGGTGAGGATGTGGCCTTCCTCGTCCGTGTCGTAACGAAGCAGAGCAAAGACCACTATGTCGTATCACAGCAGGTGGACAACTACAGGCAGATGCTCGACTCCATCAAATATGACATCCGTGCCTTGTTGGTTAAGCTTGCCGACCGTCTTCACAACATGAGGACGTTGGGAAGCATGCCGCCTCACAAGCAGATGAAGATTGCCGGAGAGACGGACTTCTTCTATGCGCCTCTTGCCAATCGTCTTGGGCTGTATAACACAAAGATTGAACTGGAGAACCTGAGTTTCCGTTATCGTTGCCCCCATGAGTATGAGCAGATTGCTCGACTCATTGAGAGAGACAGACTGTGCCATGAGGGCCGACTCGGATGCTTCATGGATAAGGTTCGCGAAGTGTTGGCTAAAGAGGGCATTGACGCAATGGTTAGTGCTACGTACCGTGCCCCGTATAGCATCTGGCGCAAGATGAAAAGGACGGGCGACGATTTCAATCACATCCCTTTCCGTCATGTCGTGGAGATTGTTTTCCCCTGTGAGGATGTGAAGCAGGAGAAAGACATGGCCCTGAAAATATACTCTCGCCTGACCAGTGTGTTCAACGAAAAGCCCTGCGGAATCATCAATTACATTGATGCTCCGAAAGAAAATGGATACCAGAGCCTGCATGTACAGCTTCTCTCAGAGTTTGGCTGTTGGGAAGAGGTACACATCAGCAGTGAACGGATGGTTCGTAACAACCAGATTGGTGTTGTTGCCGAGCGCAGTGAAGAGCGTGTAGGCCAGTGGATTGACAAGTTCCGCACTGTGCTGAAAGACCTGGAGTTCCATCAGACGGAGGGAGGCTTCATAGAGGGTGTCGTTACTACCTTCTACAATGATGATATTATGGTGTTTACACCAAAGGGGAAGCCCGTCAATCTTCCCAAGCGTGCCACAGCACTCGATTTCGCCTTTGAGATCCACAGCCACATCGGAGAACATGCCCACTACGCCCGTGTCAACGGACAGCTCTGCTCCATCAAAACAGAACTCCATCGTGGCGATATTGTTGAGATAGCCACTGACCCCAATATTCGCCCACAGGCAGATTGGAGCGAACATGTACTGACCTACAAGGCCAAAGGCTTTCTGAAGCGCTACTTCGCCAAGCAGCCAAAGCCAGAATACCACTTTTGTCCTCACTGTCATCCCATCCCAGGAGAAGAAGTCATCGGTTTCAAGGAGGCTGATGGTAATATCACCATACACAAGCGCAACTGCCCAGTTGCTATTGGTTTGGCTTCGCAGCATGGCGACTCTATCGTGTCTGTTGATTACATGGATAGTCTAGATGCTCTCTATGCTGTGGCTATTCAGATTCTGGCCATCGACAGAAAGCATCTTCTGAGCGACATCATTAACTGCATCACACAGCAGCTCAACCTGTCTATTGACTCGCTCAATACCGATACCGTTGACAATATCGTCAACAGCACTATTACCTTTGGCGTTCACTCCATCGGAGAGTTGCAGACCATTATATCTCAAATTTCAGCCATTGAGAATGTAGAAGAAGTTAAGCGGGCAAACCTAAACGAGAAATAAGGGGATACTATGAAAGGAATGAGATTATTGCCAGTATTACTGGTACTATTGCTTATTGGTGGCGTATGTGCTACGAATCTCCGTGATGTTTTTCCGTCCCATCCTGACACAAGGGATGGGAAAGATGTGAATGAAGAAGTGGATTCGTGCATCATCGAGTTTGACGATGATTCTGATGACCCTGTTGTCGAGGATGATGATATATCAGTGCCGTCATTCACTCCGGTAACCATACCGTCGTTCGTCAACCGTTTGCTGGATTATGCCGACTGGTGGGCTGACACAATTTGCGTTGTGAATGGTACTGCCTATTATTGGGCTTATGAGGAGTATGGTCGCTGCAATGTTATCTTCAATAAGGATAGGGTCTTGCTTGCGGCACCAGTATTGTGTATAGATTCCTTTGCGCCGGACTGTGATTACAAGTTCTATGTGAGCAACGTGGGAAAAAGTGTGTTGGTTGATTTCTCAGACAAGAAGACTCTTGAAAGACTGAGATGCCTTTCTAAGGTGTTGCCATCGTTCACACGGTATCGGAAAGACAGCATTGCTGGTTTTGGCCGTAATGTCTTTTATAGCTTTACGGTAGATTTCCCTAAATCTTCGCTTCCTAATTCCAGCCGTATTGGAAATTGGCTTGTAAAGCTTGTGGAACGTTCCCAATCACATAATGAGGATGTTCCAGACGTTTCGGCTTTGTATATTGGCTTTTCGAGAAGATCGTATGACGGCTGGGCATATCAGGGAAACACCAATGATAAAGAACAGGTGGCCAAGTTTGCTACCAACCTCTACTTTGCAATCAAGAAAGGTGAGTATGGCACCAATGAGGAGGACTATCCGTCCGCATTGTTCTCTGTCCTAAACCTGCAAGCTGTTGTGTGTAATAAGAGGTATGTGACTTATCAGGAGTACACACATGACTATAATGGAGGTGCGCATGGTTTCTACACAGAGCGGCTGGTATCTTACGACCATGTTCATCAGCAGGAGATAGACTATAACTATCTGTTTAAGTCTGGTTGTATGGATGATATTTTGGCAATCTTGCTTGATGAAGCAAAGAAAACACCTCAGTACAAGGAGTGGGAACCCAATATCAAGGAATACGTTACGAAGAAAGATAAAGACGGGAAAAAAACTGGTGTCATCGCACTCCCGAACTCAGGACTGTCGGAGGAGGGGGTGGTGTTTTCTTTTCAGCCCTATTCCATCAGCTGTTTTGCAGCAGGTCCGTTTCATTTCACAATACCCTATAGCCGAATCCAGCATTGCATGACGGAAGAGGGAAAGTGGTGTGCGGGGTTATGAACTGATAAAAAAGTTTAGGAATCCCGATAGGGAAAAAGTATTTGCGCTATCCTTATTCATGTACGAACAAATTAGGAGGTTAATAAGATGAATGCAAGAACAAACGCAGAAAAGGAATGGCTCCGCAAGATGACGAGTGGCCAGGCTGCTGCAAAGGAAGAGGTGAAACATCCTCATAGGGCAGCAGAAGCTCAGACACCGACTATGGAGGCAGGCAAGAAGTCCTGCCGTGGCTTTCAGGATGTGGCAGGCATGGATGAGTTGAAGCAGCTGGTAACAGAAGGTTTCATCAATGTCCTGAACAACCAGGAGTGTGCCAAGGCTTTCGGTATCACACCGCCAAGCCTGCTGTTCTACGGGCCTGCAGGATGCGGTAAAACGTTTTTTGCGGAGAAGATGGCAGAGGAGGTAGGCATTAACTTTATGAAGATTGTTCCCGATGACTTGGCTTCCACTCTTGTACACGGGACCCAGGAGAAAATTGGCGAGGTGTTCCGTAAGGCTGAACGTAAGGCTCCGACACTTATCTTCTTCGATGAGTTCGATGCGATGGTACCGTGTAGGTCCAATGACGACCGCAACTACCAGAACGGAGAGGTGAATGAGTTCTTGTGCATGCTGAACAATGCCGCAGAGAAAGGCATCTATGTCCTTGCGGCCACCAATCATCCGGAGCGCATAGACCGTGCTGCGCTGAGGACAGGCCGCTTTGACGAGATCATCTACATAGATATGCCAGACATCACTGCCCGCGAGAGTCTGTTCCGTCTGGAATTGTCGAAATTGCCGGCAGCGGAGGACATTGACTTCAAGCGGCTGGCCGATTTGACCAAAGGCTATAACTGCAGCGACATCAGCTATATTGTCAAAGTAGCATCGAGAAAGATGTTCAATGCCAGCATCAAGGAGAAGGACAAACCATACAAGGTCATTACTCAGACACTGCTGGAAGACAGCATATCCCACAAGTCGCCCTCTGTCAGTAGTCGCGATCTGAGAGAGTATGAAAGGGTTCGCAGTGAGTTCTCTCCCAAAGATGCCGACTGTCAGCAGACTACGATA
>JAEEGL014340990.1_pt1 | contig 11208 bp, 6 predicted proteins | sample 9134231 | NCBI WGS metagenome assembly JAEEGL01 (sample SAMN16246548, study PRJNA631951) | gut metagenome | biome: gut microbiome; feature: rumen; material: fiber-attached | host: Bos | place: Iran: Karaj | collected 2018-10
AGCAGTTTGTGCTGGTTATGATCATAATCGGCATATCACTGCTGGTGGTTATGCCTTATGTGCTAGGCGCCATTTATTTTACAAGGATTACGGTTAAAGAGTTCAATAAAATAGCTGAGGCAAGAGTCAATGCGAGAAAAGAATTTGAAAGAAGAAGAAATCTCATGCTTTCTGATATAGCGCATGATCTCAGAACGCCGATAACCACTGTTGCGGGATATTCAAAAGCGCTTTCTGACGGTATGGTTTCAGAGGAAAGGAAGCAGGAATATCTTGATGCGATAATGGTCAAATCGGTAAGGATGAATGAGCTTATACAGCTTTTATTTGACTATGTGAAATTAGATAGCGAGGGCTTTATTCTTAATAAGCAGCCCGTTGATATATACGAGCTTGTCAGAGAGTGCACAGCCTTGCAGTATTCTGATATAGAAGATGCAGGACTTGAACTTTCTGTGGATATTCCGGAGGAGAGTTTGAAATTATCCGCAGATAAAATTCAGCTGTCGAGAGTTATCACCAATCTGATCACTAACGCTGTCAAACATAATCAAAAGGGTGATAAGATCGCACTTGTGGTAAAACGCGAAGAGGACAGACTTCTGATAATGGTGGCTGATACCGGAAGAAGAATTCCTGATGAAAAGGCGGAGCATCTCTTTGAGCCCTTCATGATGGGAGATGAATCAAGGAACAGCAAGGGTGGTACAGGTCTTGGTCTTTCAATTGCGAAGAAGATCGTGGAAATGCACGGTTATACGATACGTCTTGTTCAGCAGCCGGATATAGTAAGATATAAACCGGTTGAGAAATATGTTAAGATGTTTATGATCACTATTAAATTATAAGGAGGGGGGATGGCCAATGCGTGCGACAAATGAATTTCATATAGCTTTTTATGCGGCAACACTGACTATCTGCGTTACGGTATTATTGTTTACCTTACTTCAAAAAAGGACGGATCGTGTTCAGAACAGATTATTCATAGGTATGATGCTTATATTGATGGCTAATGCAATATCGACAACTGGTGCAGCTCTTTCTGAGCCGTATGCGTTGGAGAGTCCGGTGGCTTATGTTGTTTTGGAAATGAGTCAGTTGTTCTATTTTCTATTGCATACGATGCTTTGTCCGCTGCTCTATTATTATGTGTTAAGTGTTACGGGAGCTATAAGAAAGCGGTCAATAGCTGTTAATATAATATTTGGACTGCCGCTTATCATAACAGAGGTTTTTGTTGTGATCAATCCGTTTTTTCATCAGGTTTATTATTATGATTCTTCAATGCAGTTCCACAGGAATTGGGCGGAGTATCTGATATACGGAGCTGCGGGTCTGTATTTTATACTGGCCATGAGCGAGCTTCTGTTTTCATGGAATGCGATAACAATGAGAAGACGTATAGCGCTCATTTATTTCTTTGTTTTATCGCTTGCCGGAATATTGATCCAGCTGTTTAACATTGATATCAAGGCAGAGCTTTTTTCTGAGTCGATAGCTTTAATGGGAGTTATGCTTGCTGTGGAAAGTGAGGATGACAGGATTGATTCCGACACGGGCATATACAATCGTAAGGCATTGCAGATGGATATCCACAATTTCATGATGATGAAGGAAAATGTTAAAATAATATTTATCAAGATCATTAATGCTGATATGGTTGAGAGAGTTACGGGATCTGCTAATCATGATATTATGTCTGAGATGATTTCGGATTATCTGAAAACTGTCGTACCGCGCTATTATATATATCATCCGAATCCGGAAACATTTGTTGTTACCTGTCCGGGTTATAGCGAGAAAAGGGTTGAGGAGATATTGACCGCGATCAGAATCCGGTTCGAGGAAGATTGGATAATTGCCAATATGCCTGTTTTATTAAATGCGGCTGTGGTTGGTTCGTCTATCCCGGGTGATATCAGTACTGTTGAAGATGTGCTGTTTATTTCAGACAGTATTATTCCGGCTAACATCAACAAAGAGGATGTGAGCATCGGATGGCTGATGCGCAGGGCAGAGATAGAGCGCGCTATCAGAAGGAGTTTAAGGGAAAACAAATTTGAGGTTTATTATCAGCCTACATATGATCTGATCGGACCGATGCTGCATGGGGCAGAGGCATTAGTAAGGATGAATGATGAGTCCATAGGCTTTGTTTCCCCGGATGAGTTCATTCCTGTAGCAGAGCAGATCGGTCTTGTTGAGGAGATAGATGATTTCGTGCTTAAAGAGGTGTGCAGCTTCATCAAAAGCGGTATACCCGAAGAGCGTGGCATGGACTGTATAAATGTCAATCTTTCCGTGGTTCAATGTATAAGACCAGGCTTTACGGAGCATATAATAGGTATAGTCAATGAGTATAAGATCAAACATTCAATGATCAATTTTGAGATTACAGAATCTGTAGGAGCTGAGGATTACAAGGTTCTTTCGCTGGTTACCAAATTGCTCAAGGCTCAGGGCTTTATGTTGTCTATGGATGATTATGGAACGGGTTATTCGAATATGGAGGGCATATTCGCTCTTGATTTTGATGTTGTTAAGATTGACAAGAGTATTCTCTGGAGCGCCGAGAATAATTCTAACGGAAGAATAATACTTAAAAACAGTGTTAATATGATACATGATCTTGGCTGTAAAGTATTGGTCGAGGGAGTGGAGAAGAAGGAGCATATCGAGATGCTGAGATCACTCGGAGCGGATTATCTTCAGGGATTCTTCTTCTCGAAGCCGGTGCCGAAGGTTAAGTTTTTGGAGATTATATAAAGGAGTTATGAGATGGATGCGGGTAAAAAGAAAAGTTTGATAATAGCAGGCGTGGTTTTAGCTGCGATCCTTGTTTTGTTTGTTGGAATAGGCATAGGGCGTAGAGCAAATAATAATAGTCAGCCTACAGAGGCGGCTGTTGTTAACGATCCCGGTATTGAGAAGACGGATTGTGTTATCGAAACAGACAATGGCGTTGATGATAATGCTGATAGTGCAGATGAGCAGGATGATTCAGGTGCTTTCGAATATGAGGTGACACAGAACCAATCGTCATCATGGGAACAGGACGGGAAGTACGTTGCACAGTTTGATATTGTGTTAAAAAACAATTCTTCTGAGGCTCTTAGTGACTGGAAGCTTACATTTGATAATGTAAATGATGCTGAAATATTAACCGGATGGAATGGCAAATTTGAGATAAGTGGTGGGGTTCTTACCATCACTCCTGAAAGCTATAATGGTACGGTTGAACCTAATACGTCTGTTGATTGTGGAGTTCAGATCAAATTCGCGGATGAGGCGTCGGCAGGTAATGTGTCAAAGAACGGCAGCCTTTATATTGCGGGGAAACAGGCGGATGTATCAAAAATGCAGGCAGCCGGATCAGGTAATGAGGCAGATGGCGACAAGGCTTTAAATGCTGATAATAAAGCTGCAAGTTCGGATAATGATAGTAATAGTAAGAATAAGGATGCCGTTGATAGTGATACGGCTGTAGACGATAATGAAAGCGGAACGGCGCGCGGAAAGAAAGCCGTGGCAGAAACAGGAACCCCATTTGCCAACCACGGCGCGCTGTCTGTCAAAGGAACGGATCTTGTCGATAAGTCGGGCAAACAGTATCAGTTAAAAGGTGTCAGCACTCATGGGCTTGCATGGTTTCCGGATTACGTGAACAAGGATGCATTTACCACATTTCGTGATGACTGGGGAGCAAATGTAATAAGACTTGCAATGTATACCGATGAGGGCGGAGGATATTGTACTGACGGTAATAAGGACAACTTGAAGAAGCTGGTAAAGAAGGGTATTGATGAGGCTACAGAGCTTGGAATGTATGTCATTGTAGACTGGCATATCCTTCACGACCTTACACCGCTTAAGTATGAAAATGAAGCCAAGAAATTCTTTGAGGAGTTCTCTTCCGAATATAAAGACAGTGATAATATCATTTATGAGATATGTAATGAGCCTAATGGTGGTACGGGATGGGCAGATGTCAAGAAATACGCTGAGGATATCATTCCGATCATCAGAAAAAATGATGACAATGCGATAATTGTTGTCGGCACTCCGACATGGTCTCAGGATGTTGATGAAGCGGCTAAGGATCCTATAAAGGGATATGATAATATAATGTATACCCTGCATTTCTATGCGGCAACACATAAGGATGATCTCAGAAAGAAATTGACCAAGGCTAAAAATGCCGGTCTGCCAATATTCATTACCGAGTTCTCGATATGTGAAGCTTCGGGTAACGGCTCTGTTGATTATGATTCCGCCAAGGCATGGTTTGATCTTATAAGTGAGAACAATCTTTCGTATTGCGCATGGAATGTGTCTAACAAGGACGAGAAATCTTCGCTGATAAAGAGTAATGTATCCAAGAAATCCGGATGGAGTGAGGATGATCTTTCGGAGACCGGTGTCTATATAAAAAAGCAGATGAAATAGTTAGGATTGTATGTAACACAGGTTTGGCAGATAATAGCAATTTGAATGCTATGTTGATAAGAAAAGAGGTGTATGAAATCAAGAATATCAGATTGTTGATTGGTATAACTGTTTGTGTATTATTCTTTGTTTTCAATACACCTTTTATAGTTTTTGCAGAAATGATTCAATCTATGTCTGATGTTATACCGCCGGATCCTAACTATGAAAAACAGGTTGCGACAGGAAAAGAATTGAAGCAGACACATTATTCTATATATAGTCCGTTATCTTTGATAGAGGCAGTATCAACAGGAATAATTCAGAACTACTGGAACAAGACAGAGAATTATGAAGCTCTTGCGGAGTATATCCGCATGAATTATGATGGATTGAAGGATTCTGTAGCCCTTCTCATGGACGGTTGCAGAATTGAAGTTAATATATCAAAATATCAGAATGATATGACTTCATGTAGTGGTGCTAATGATGTATTGGTAATGCTCATACATCTTGGCTATCTCGGCTATGATGTTGACACAAGAGAAGTATTTATACCTAATAAGGAGATACTTGACGAATTCAAGAACTCAACTGAATCAAAAGAGTGGGTGGACACATTTGTTTCTATTAAGAAATCGCAGGAGTTATTAAATGCTACATGGGAATGCAATGAAGGAAGTAGATGTAATGCCGGAACTTGAAGAATATATTAGTGAGGTTTTGGAATGTGCAGATGAGGATTGTAATTATAATTTGTAATTATGCAAAAACTGTTGGAAATAAGAATTGCTGGTGATATAATAATATGTAGAAATCAGAAATAGATTGAATAATAATAGATATTAAAAATGAAAAGCGGTGATCAGATACAATCTGTTGCCGCTTTAAGTAACTATAGAGAGGAGTTTTTATGCCATCTGAACAAAATATATTCAAACTACATGCTCCATTTGAGCCGACAGGAGATCAGCCGCAGGCGATAGATGCGCTGGTCAAGGGCTTCAAGGAAGGTAATCAATTCGAGACATTGCTTGGTGTCACGGGTTCGGGTAAGACCTTCACGATTGCTAATGTCATCGCACGCCTTAATAAGCCGACTTTGGTAATAGCGCACAATAAAACGCTTGCTGCACAGCTGTATTCTGAGTTCAAGGAATTCTTCCCTGAGAACGCTGTGGAGTATTTTGTATCCTATTACGACTACTATCAGCCGGAGGCTTATGTGCCATCGACGGACACTTATATTGAGAAGGACTCATCGATAAATGATGAGATTGATAAATTAAGACATTCGGCAACGGCAGCGCTTATAGAGAGAAGAGATGTTATAGTTATCTCGTCTGTGTCCTGCATTTACAATATCGGTTCGCCGGACACTTATGCGGAAATGATGCTTACACTCCGTACCGGAATGACCTATGAGTGGGAGGACCTGATATCCGACCTTATTGATATCCAGTATGAACGAAATGAATTAGACTTCAAACGTGGTACCTTCCGTGTGCACGGTGATGTGCTTGAAATCCTTCCGGTGTCCACATTTGAGAATGCGATAAGGGTTGAGTTCTTCGGTGATGAGATTGACCGGATGGTTGAGTTTGATCCGCTTACCGGAGAGGTCAAGCGTGGAATTAACTGTGCGTTTATCTTCCCTGCTTCCCATTATGTTGTTGCACAGGACAGGGTAGAGGCGGCAACGAAGGAGATAGAGGCGGAGCTTGAGGAAAGAGTACAGTATTTCAAAGAAAATGATAAGCTGCTTGAGGCGCAGCGTATAAGCGAGCGGACGCATTTTGACATGGAAATGTTAAGGGAAACCGGTTTCTGTTCGGGAATAGAGAATTATTCAAGGCCGCTTGCGGGACTTGCTCCCGGCTCAACACCTAACACTCTGCTCCAGTTCTTCAAGGACGATTATCTTATGATAATAGATGAGTCGCACATGACGGTTCCGCAGATTCGCGGCATGTATGCGGGTGACCGTTCGAGAAAGCAGACGCTTGTGGATTTCGGTTTCCGTCTGCCATCTGCGATGGATAACAGACCTCTTCGGTTTGATGAGTTTGAGGAAAAGCTTGATCAGGTAATGTTTGTGTCGGCTACACCTTCCGATTATGAGAGTGAGCATGAGCTACTTCGTGTTGAACAGCTTATCCGTCCAACGGGACTGCTCGATCCGAAGATTGAGGTTAAGCCCGTTGAGGGACAGGTTGATGATCTGCTTTCAGAGATTAACAGGGAAGTCGATAAAGGACACAAGGTTCTTGTTACAACGCTTACAAAACGTATGGCGGAGGACCTTACGGATTACCTTCGCGAGCATGATGTAAAGGTTAAGTATCTCCATTCGGATATAGATACGTTAGAACGAATCGAGATAGTAAGAGACCTTAGAATGGGAGTGTTTGATGTGCTTGTCGGAATCAATCTTCTGCGTGAGGGACTTGATATTCCGGAGATTACATTGGTTGCAATTCTTGATGCCGACAAAGAAGGCTTCCTGCGCTCCGAGACCTCGCTTGTACAGACAATAGGACGTGCAGCGCGTAACAGTGAAGGTCGCGTTATCATGTATGCCGATACGATAACAGGTTCTATGCGTGTCGCAATAGATGAGACGAACAGGCGTCGCGAGATTCAGGATAAGTACAACAAAGAGCATGGTATCACGCCGACAACTATCGTGAAATCTGTACGTGATTTAATATCTACGGGAACGGATGAAGACATTGATGAATTAAATGCAAGGCTTAAGGAAAAAGATGTCGAGTCGATGACTAAGAAGGAGCTTAAGGACGAGATCAAGAAGTACACCAAGAAGATGGAGACAGCTGCTGCCGAGCTTAATTTTGAGATGGCGGCAGAGTACAGGGATCATTTAAAGGAGCTTAAAGTGGCACTAAGAGATTATGATGAGTAGTTTGATCTGATCAGTTTATGGTAAAATCATCCAATCGAAAGTTTGTTCTATACATTTAAAAATAATCGTGATATAATGAGCAAAGCAAAAAGAGACGTTCGTTGTATTTATTATTGAAAGGAACAAACTAATATGCAGCAATACATTACGATCAAGGGTGCGCGTGAGCACAATCTGAAAAATATAGATGTTAAGATTCCAAGAGATAAGATGGTTGTCCTTACCGGGCTTTCCGGTTCGGGCAAATCGTCTCTTGCGTTTGACACGATATATGCAGAGGGACAGAGACGTTATATGGAGTCCCTCTCTTCTTATGCAAGACAATTCTTAGGACAGGCAGAAAAGCCCGAGGTAGACAAGATAGAAGGGCTTTCGCCTGCAATATCCATAGACCAGAAATCAACCAATCGCAACCCGCGTTCTACGGTGGGAACCGTAACGGAGATATACGATTATTTCCGTCTGCTATATGCAAGGATCGGAATACCGCATTGTCCGCAATGTGGGCGGGAGATCAAGAGGCAGACGGTTGACCAGATGGTGGATACTGTCATGGCGCTTCCCGAAGGCACGAAGTTCCAGCTGCTTGCACCGGTTGTCCGCGGGCGCAAAGGCCGTCACGAGAAGGTGCTTGCACAGGCAAAGCGAAGCGGTTATGTCCGCGTGCTCGTTGACGGTTCGATGTATGATCTGTCGGAGGAGATAGAGCTTGATAAGAATAAGAAACACGACATCTCAATCGTTGTTGACAGGCTTGTTGTCAAAGAGGGAATACGCCGCAGGTTAAATGATTCCATTGAGGCGGTCATGAAGCTTGCTGAAGGGCTTATGGTTGTTGATGTCATAGGCGGTAAGGCGATCAACATGAGCAACAGTTTCTCATGTCCTGACTGTGGGATCAGCATAGACGAGATAGAACCGAGAAGCTTTTCATTTAACAACCCTTTCGGAGCGTGCCCAACCTGCTTCGGACTTGGATATAAGATGGAGTTTGATGTTGATCTTATGATCCCTGATAAGAGCATATCGATTGCGGACGGTGCGATCGTTGTTACAGGCTGGCAGTCATGTACGGACAGCAAGTCATATACAAGAGCAATTCTTGACGGTCTGACAAGAGAATACGGTTTCGATCTTAATACGCCGTTTGAGGATCTGTCCGATGAGGCAAAGAATGTTATCTTGTATGGTACGAACGGACGTGAGGTGCGGGTATATTATAAGAGCCAGCGCGGTGAAGGCGTGTATGATGTTGCATTTGAGGGTCTTATCAGAAATGTCCAGAGACGATATCGTGAGGCAAGCTCGGAATCCATGAAGGAGGATTACGAGAGCTTCATGACGATAACCCCTTGTGATGACTGTAACGGACAGCGTCTTAAGAAGGAGTCGCTTGCTGTTACTGTTGGCGGTAAGAATATATATGAGATCACAAAATTATCCATAGATAAATTAGTGGAATTCCTTGATGGAATCGAACTTTCCGACAGGCAGCGCTTTATCGGTGGAGGAATTCTTAAGGAGATAAATGCAAGGCTTCATTTCCTGCTTGATGTCGGACTTGATTACCTTGCGCTTTACAGACCGACAGGCTCGCTTTCCGGTGGTGAGGCACAGCGAATAAGACTTGCAACCCAGATAGGCTCAGGGCTTGTGGGAGTGGCATATATTCTTGATGAGCCTAGTATCGGACTTCACCAGAGGGATAACGACAAGCTGATCGGAACGCTTAAGCATTTAAGAGACCTCGGCAACACGCTTATCGTTGTTGAGCATGATGAGGATACAATGCTTGCCGCAGACCATATCGTAGATATCGGTCCGGGTGCAGGTGAGCATGGTGGTGAGGTTATTGCACAGGGAACGGCGCAGGAGATAATGAAGAACAAGAAGTCGATAACAGGCGCGTATCTCTCGGGCAGGATCAAGATACCCGTGCCGAAGGAGAGAAAGCAGCCGACCGGCTGGATCACGGTTAAGGGTGCGAGAGTCAACAATCTTAAGAACATAGATGTGCCATTTCCTCTTGGAGTGATGACCTGTGTGACGGGAGTTTCCGGTTCGGGTAAGAGCTCCCTGGTAAATGAGATATTATACAAGCACCTTGCACGTGACCTTAATCGGGCAAGAATTAAGCCCGGGGATCATGACGGGATAGAGGGCATGGAGCAGCTTGATAAGGTTATTAATATAGATCAGTCACCTATCGGAAGAACTCCACGATCTAATCCGGCAACGTATTGCGGTGTGTTTGACATGATCCGTGATCTGTTTGCGGGCACGAAGGATGCGAAGGCACGCGGCTACAAGAAGGGCAGGTTTTCATTTAACGTGTCCGGAGGACGATGCGAAGCCTGCAAGGGTGACGGTATCATTAAGATAGAGATGCATTTTCTTCCTGATGTGTATGTGCCCTGCGAGGTGTGCGGCGGCAAGCGTTATAACCGCGAGACCTTAGAGGTAATGTATAAGGGTAAGAATATATATGATGTTCTTGACATGACAGTTGATGAAGCCTGTGAATTCTTTGCAAATGTCCCGTCAATCCTTAGAAAGATAGAGACACTAAAGCAGGTGGGACTAGGCTATATAAGGTTAGGACAGCCGTCAACGACTCTATCCGGCGGTGAGGCGCAGCGTGTCAAGCTTGCGACAGAGCTTTCTAAGAGAAGTACGGGGAAAACAGTATATATCCTTGATGAGCCGACAACCGGACTTCATTTTGCGGATGTCCATAAGCTTGTTGAGATACTTCATCGTCTGTCGGAGGGCGGCAATACGGTAATAGTTATCGAGCATAATCTCGAGGTCATAAAGACGGCGGATTATATCATAGACATCGGACCTGAGGGCGGCGATAAGGGCGGAACCGTTGTTGCAGCGGGAACACCTGAGGAAATCGCAAAGAAAAAGAAGAGTTATACGGGCCAGTATGTTAGAAAAATGTTGAAATAATAGTAACTTTTCACAGTCGAAATAAAACACTCCGTTGATTCGGTATGCTTGCATAACCGAACGGCGGAGTGTTTTTTTCGAGACTGCGAAGCAGGAACTCAAAACGCAGTCACAAACAAAAGCAGCGAAGACTGCGACGGATGCGAAGCAGCCGGTTTGTGACCTGTTGATTGAGTTCTGTGAAAAGTAAAGAGAAAAGAAAAGTAAAAACATACATATTAGTACTTGCATTTCACAAGAAAATAATTATACTGATTTATGTAGTTTTTGTCGATTTGTGTCGATACAATTGTATAGTGTTGCAAATAGCAACATACAATATGAGCACAAGTTGAAAAACGTTTCGCATTTATACGATAAGATAATACCAATGAGGAATTACAGAAGATGTATGATTATAATAAGAATGCAATAACGACAAAAAGGATATATGGCAGCCATGAATATAAAAGGTTTTGTTTCTTCATGACGGCATTTCTTTGTTTTGTTCTTTGCATAACCTTTTCAATGAATGTTAAGGCTGCTGCTTTTGATTATAATGCATGGCTTTTATCGGAGCAGACAAAATATCCAGCAGGAAAGTATTGGAATCATGCGGGAAAGGATAATGATAACTCAGATGGATATACGGATACACCGTGCAGTCTTCACGGAGTGAGTGGTGTTGATCATATATATGGAACAGGAGGCTGTACCTGCAATCATTTTGCGGATCCCGGTATAAGCGGAACGGCAACATATCCTGCAGTATGGCATTATTCGGCGTCACAGTGTATGGGGTTTGCCAATAAGTTGGGTTACGATATGTTTGGATCGACTATGTGGAGCAGGATTACGACCGCAAGTGATCCGAATTATGCTGCTAATGTCCGTGTGGGAGATATAGTAAGGATCAACGGTCATTC
>JAEEGL014377667.1_pt1 | contig 11208 bp, 3 predicted proteins | sample 9134231 | NCBI WGS metagenome assembly JAEEGL01 (sample SAMN16246548, study PRJNA631951) | gut metagenome | biome: gut microbiome; feature: rumen; material: fiber-attached | host: Bos | place: Iran: Karaj | collected 2018-10
CATATACTTCCGGCTTCTCCTGTGCCGCGCTGGTCAGGATGATGCCGCCCTTGGTCTTCTCCTCTGCCTTGATCTGCTTGACAACAACTCTGTCAGCCAAAGGTTTGAGCTTCATAAATGTGCCTCCCATATCTAAAATGTATTTTACAGTTTTCGCGGGTTAGCACTCACATTGTCAGAGTGCTAACACGAGTACTATAATAGCCGATGCTCCGCTGTTTCGCAAGCCCACAATATGCACAAAATTGTCATGCATCATTTAGGCATATTGTATATTATCAGGTCGCAGCCGCACACGTCTCCCGGAAGAACGCCATATTTCTCGGGACGATGAAATTCACGGCGCCGCGCAGCAGCTGCATGCGGATCTTCTTCCCGTAAACTGCCTCGCCGTCCACGTTCACGCCGAGCTCGTCGTCGCTTTCGATCTCGATGCTGTCCCCCCGCAGGTGCGTGATATACTGCGGTATGGACGCATATTTCCCCTTCGCATAGGAGCCGATCAGCCGGACGAAGCCGAGGCGGGACACACCCTTTACGATCAGGAAATCCAGCATCCCGTCGTCCGGCCTTGCTTCCGGTACCGGATGGAAGCCACCGCCGTAATAGCTTCCGTTGCACGCGCAGATTAGGCTCATATCTCCGGAATAGAGCGTCCCGCCGCACTTGACGCGCAGCGGCTGCCTGACGCCCTTCAGCAGATTGACCGCGGCGGAGGTGATGTATCCGCCCTTGCCGCCGACCAGCGGCAGATTGCTGTACTTGTGCACGTCGATGCCGATGCGCGCGTCGATGCCGACGGAACAGATGTTGATGGCGCTTCGCCCGTTGCAGTCGATGATGTCAAGCTTGCGCACCTCGCCGTCCAGCAGCTCGTCCAGATCGCGAAAGCGCTCCTTCTCCGCCCCGAAGCCGCGGACGAAGTCGTTTCCCGTGCCGCTCGGGTAATGGGTGACCGCGACGTTTTCGTGCCCCACGGCGCCGCAGACGCACTCGTTGAGCGTGCCGTCGCCGCCGCAGGCATACACGCGAAGCGCTTCGCCCTTCGCCGCCTCCGCCTTGATTTTGCTGCAGGCGTCCATCGGCGCTTTGGTCGTATAGATCTCATAGCTGTCCTCCGTGCCGCCGGAAAACGCCTCCGTCACGCGGGCGGCAACCTCCTGAGTACAGTCTCGCCCTCCGGCAACAGGATTGACGATAAACAGATGTTTCATGATCCGATTCCTATCGTACAGCGGCTGTCCGTTTCACAGATACATGAACAGATCGCACTTGATCATACCGTTGTACAGCTTTCTTTTTTTATTGGCTGCGCTGCCGAAGCAGCGTTCGAATTCGGTGTGCGCGCTGAGCAGGTAGAGCTTCCAGTTTTCCGCCGCGCGGTAAGCTCTTCCGAAACCTGCATACAGCGCCTCGGCTTCGCGTTTTTCCAGAATGCGTTCACCGTAGGGCGGATTCGTCACGATGATGCCTCGCTGCGTTTTTCTGTCGAAGCGCAGCGCATCAGCGACCTCAAAACGCACCACGTCGTCCACGCCGGCCCGGCGGGCGTTCTCCTGCGCGATTGTGACCGCCTTCGGATCGATATCCGACCCGACGATCCGGTAGTCTCCGTGGAACTCACGGGACACGGCTTCCTCTCTCGCCTGTTCCCAGATCGCCGGTTCAAAGCCCGGCCACCGCATCGCGGGGAAGTCCCGGCGGAGCCCCGGGGCGCGGTTTTTGGCGATCAGAGCCGCCTCGATCGGGATCGTGCCGCTGCCGCAGAAGGGATCGCAGAAATCCTCCCGACCCCGGTAGCCCGAGAGCGTCACCAGCGCGGCGGCCATCGTCTCCTTGAGGGGCGCGGCGTTGTGCGCGGGACGGTAGCCCCGCTTATGCAGCCCCTCCCCGCTCGTGTCGATGCACAGCGAGGCGCGGTCCTTCATAATGGCAAACTGCACTTGATAAAGCGGGCCGTCCTCCGGGAACCACTCCAGCCCGTAGGCCGTTTTCAGCCGCTCTGCGATCGCTTTTTTGACGATTTTCTGACAGTCGCTGACGGAAAACAGCCTGCTGTTCAGCGCGTGTCCCTTGACGGGAAACGCGCCGTTTTTGGGGATGATCTGCTCCCACGGCAGCGCCTTCGTTCCCTCGAACAGCGCGTCGAAGCGGCCCAGCTCGATCATCACCCGCTCGCCGATACGGAGGCAGACGTTGGCGCGCGCCACGTCCTCCGCGCCGCCGGCAAAATAGACCCTGCCGTTTTCCGCGGCGACGGAGCGCATATTCAGATGCCGCAGCTCCCCTGCGATCGGTCCTTCCAGACCCAGCAGGCAGGGCACGCACAGCGTATAGTCCACGTCGATCCCCCTTCGTACACAGCACCGTCATTATACGCTTTTTCCGTCCGCTGTGTAAACAGCTAAAATGATAAGATTCTGTGAACAATTCCGGCCGGACGCCGCCTTTCGGTACGGAAGCGGACCGTTCTCTGCGGTCTGCATGGGAGGGAGGCAAAGCGGCGGAATGCGGCGCTTGACAGTGAGCGGCGAAGTTCCTATAATATTACCATCAAACTGCCGGTGTGGCGGAATTGGCAGACGCAAGGGACTTAAAATCCCTCGGCAGCAATGCCATACCGGTTCAAGCCCGGTCACCGGCACCAAAAAAGCAGCCATACGGCTGCTTTTTTGGTGCCGGTGCACGTTCCGCTCCGCTCAATTTTGCCGGAGGGGACGGTTTGTTTTTTCCTGCGATCGGGCCCCGGAAAAAACTCTTGCATATTCATTGAGGAGAATATATACTCTCACTGTAAATAATTCACGATTTCTCTTCTGCGCGATTCCTTGAAACCACTGCTGGCGGGATGGTTCTCCCGCCGCTTTCATTCGTCGGGCGGCCGAAGAGAGAAAAGCGAAAGCGAGAGAAGCAACAATGCAGAAACCCGGCTTAAAAGACGAGTCCCGGAAAAGAGCGGTCATCCTGTTTGCCGTTGCGCTGATCCTGATCATGATCCTTCTGGGGATCAGCATCCTGAAGACCCACGCCTTCAACAGCATGCACCACCATGCTGTTTTTTCGGGCGCGGAGCTCTTTTCTCCGGAGGGCGACCAGAACATGGACGTCTCCGTTGAAGCCGTTCCCCGCAGCAGCACCTGGGGGAAGATCTTTGACCTGAACAGCGAGGGCCTTACGGAGAACAACTATCAGGCCTATACCTACGACTTTACCGTTTCCAACCACACGAAGGACGAGGTGGAGACGTTCTCCTTCAAGCTGACGTTCGCGCAGGAGGCGTTTCTGGCGTCAGCCTGGAACGGTGCGCTTGAGATCCACCAGAACATCAAGGGCGGCGAGCTTGTCGCCACTGTCCCCGATCTCCGGGAATTTGACCCCGACGCATATCCCCTTGAGATCATCACGGTGGACGGAGAGTCCTTCATCGACATGAAAGCCGGCGACTATCTGATCTACCTCCCCAGTTCCACTATGAACGCGCTGGAAATGCCGATCGAGGCGTTTGAGGGGACGACCCCGGGCATCATCATGTATGTGGCGATCGGTGAAAGCATCGAAGCATCCACGCTGGAGCTGGACTACACCTTCCACAGGCAGTTGACCAGCGAGCCGCTGTTCTGGGTCTCCCTTGCCTGCCTTGCCCTCTGGCTGATCGCGCTGGCCATCTTTGCCATCACTTCGGCGCAGATCCGGAAATACAAAGAGCGGCACGAACGGGACAACGAGATCATCAACGAATCCATCGAAACCTTTACCGGCTTCATCGACGCGAAAGACCCGTACACGAACGGTCACTCCAAGCGGGTCGCAAAGTACACGCGGCTCATTGCCAGGGAGTTCGGGTACAACGGAGAGGAACTCGACAGGATCTACTACATTGCGCTTCTGCACGACTGCGGAAAGATCGGCGTGCCCGACAACATTCTCGGGAAGCCGGGCAAGCTGACGGAAGAGGAATTCGACGTCATCAAGTCCCACACGGTGCGCGGCGGCGAGATTCTGTCCAGCTTCAAGAGCCTGGAGAACGCGGGCGAAGGCGCGCTGTACCACCATGAGCGGTATGACGGCGGGGGCTATCCGGAGGGAAAAGCCGGCGACGAGATCCCGTTCATCGCGCGCATGATCTGCGTTGCCGACTCCTTCGACGCCATGAACACGAACCGCGTGTACCGGAAAAAGCTCCCGGCAGACCGTATCATTGAGGAGCTTGAGGCGAATAAAGGCCTTCAGTTCGACCCGCAGGTCGCGGACGTCATGCTCGGCCTGCTGCGAGACGGAAAGATAACCCTGGAACAGTAATTTCACACCGGACGAAAACGGGAGCTTGCATCTGCAAGCTCCCGTTTTCGTTTTCCGTCCCGGCGGGGAGCGTTTCGGCTTCCCGTCGGGACGTTTTGCAAAGATTGATTATACCTTCGTCAGCACCTTGGCGCAGAAGCGCATCATCAGTGCCGCCACCTGCGCGCGGGTCGCGGTGCCGCCGGGATTGACCGTTCCGTCTCCCATGCCGTCGATGAGCCCGACGCCCACAGCCCAGCTCATGGCGTCCTTCGCCCAGTCGTGGATCGCTCCGGCGTCCGTAAAGGCGTCTAGGTTGCCGACGGCGCTGACGTCACGCCCCAACCGCTTCGCGTAGTTGTAGAGCATGACGGCCACCCGCTCGCGGCTGATGAATTCGTTGGCGCCGAACGCGCCGCCTTCGCCGCTCGCGATGCCGTTTTCATAAGCCCAGCTCACGGCCGCGGCATACCAGTCGCCCTCCTTCACGTCCGTGAAGACGTCTGTGATCGCTCCGGCGCGCGCGCCGTCCAGGTTGAACAGCAGCTGCGCGACCATCGCACAGGTGGTCTCGGCATTCGGCTCGAAGCCCTTGTCCGTACCGATCATGATCTCCCGGCTGGACGCCCACGCGACGACGTCCGCGAACCAGGCATCGGCGGGTACGTCGGGGAAGGTCTTGGCATTGTCGATGATCTTGATCGTCGCGCTGCCGCTCAGCAGCAGCACAACGCCGTCCTCACTGACGGTAGAGGTCTTGACGATCTCCTCCGTCCCGTCGGGATGAACGATCACGGCTACCGTTCCGGGTGTCGGGTTCGCAACCGGGATTTCCGTGACCACAGGGCTTCCCATCGTCAGCAGTGTGATCGTGATGGGCGGAGCGTCCGCTCTGTTCCTTACGGCGCTGACCGGTGCGGGCAGCGCCAGCCGGACCGGTTTCCCGGCCCTCGCCGCAGCAGCGATCGCCGCCGCGCTCGGCGTCGCAGAATACTTTTCCGTCCGGCCGTTTCGATCGACCCACATTTTGCCCTCGGAGCCGTCCGGCATCGTCTTTGTAATGATCTTGGAACCGTCCGGATACGTCGCGGTTTCGACCACGGAGCCGTCCTCATACCGCTCGGTCGTGATCGTCGGGCCGATTTCGGGTTCCGGGTCATACCACGCAACATCGTCAAAGACCGTCACCCTGCACTGCGCCGTCTTTCCGCCGTCCACTGTCGTGACGGTGATAATTGCCGTGCCGGTTTTACGCGCCGTGACGATCCCGTTTTCGTCCACCCTGGCGACGTTCGTGTTGCTGCTGCTCCACGTGACGCGCTGATCCGTCGCATTGTCGGGAAGCACAGTCGCTTTCAGCATTGCCTGGGTGCCGGAACTCAGCGAGATCCGCGCCTTGTCGAGCTGAACGCTGCTGACCGGGATGATCCCGGAGTCCTCATAGGTCGCCGTGACCGTCACATCCCGCGCCGGCATGATGAAGGCAGTCGTGAGCGCTTCCACGTCGTCAAAGATCACATAGGCGTCCTCGCTCGTCCACTTGTTGAACACTTTGCCGGTCTCCGGTTCATCCGCCGTGACCGTCACGACCTCGCCCTCGGCGGCGCTTGCCTTGTCCGACGTGCCGTTAACCACCGTAACGGTATGGGGCTCCGTGGACGCGACCCGATAGGTCGCGGTGACCGTCACATCCTGCGCCGGCATCACGAAGGTGGTCCTGCTCGCGCCCGGATTGTCAAAGGTGACGCCGTCCTCGCTCGTCCACTTGTCGAAGACCATGCCCGCATCCGGTCTGTCTGCAGTGATCGTCACGGTCTCGCCTTCCGCCGCGGCGTCCTTGTCCGCCGTTCCCTTGATCACGGTGACGGTATGGCTTTCGCCAATCACATATTCCGCGGTCGTCACGGGGCTGTCCTTCATGTTCTCCTTGCTCGCATACGCCTTGATCGTCGTATTCTCGGTCACATGGATCGCTTCGGTATAGATCGTGCTCCCGGCGTCGGGATCTGTGCCGTCCGTCGTATAGCGGATCACCGCGCCGTCCGTCGCGCAGGAGATCGTGACGTCCTGTGCGCCGTTATAGCTGCCCGCGGGCGGATCAAAGGTCGGCGCCGAGACGGTCCCGTTATCGGTCAGTGTCAGGGTAAAGGAGGCGCTTGCGCTCTTGTAGTTGCGTCCCTCCGCCGCCGTGACGGTGATGGTCGTCGTTCCGATTCCCTTGAAGGACACCAGGCCGGCGGCGTTGACCTCCGCGACCGCTTCGTTGCTGGAGCTGTAGCTCAGCGTGCCGTCGCCGTCATAGGTCACTGCGTTTTTGACCTCGGTATTCTCGATCTTCGTGGAGATCAAGCTCTGAGCGAACTGCAGCGTCGGCGCGATCTTGTTCACCGTCACGCTGACCTCCGCCGTCGCTCTGGCATGGGTGTCGGTTGCCGCGGCAATGACGGTGACCGTCGTATTGCCGGCGTTCACAGATGCCAGTTGCCCGTTCTTGCTGACCACGGCGACGTCGGTGTCGCCGCTGACAAAGCGGATCGCCCCGCTGCCGCTGGCCGTTGCGGTGATCTGACCGCTTTCAAGATAGTCCATCGTGATCGAGGCCGGGACCGTGATGGTCTGCTCCTCCAGAGCTATGGTCCCGAACGTCACCCGGATCGGCTCGGAAGTGTTGCCCGCGCCGTCCCATGCCTGCACGACCAGATCGGTGAGCGGTTTGGTCTTCCCGAAGTCGGCGGGAAGCGTGAAGCTGCCGTCCGCCGCCGCGGTGCAGGTGAACAGGATATCATTGTAATTCATCTTCCCGTTTTTAATGGTTGCGAGTTTGATGGTCGCGCCGGCTTCGGCGGTACCGGTGATATCGGCGGTATAGCTTCCGCCCTTGACCACCAGCGGATAGACGCCGAGGTCATCCAGCACCATCGGCGGCGCGACGCTGTCGCAGCGGACCGTGACGTACGCCAGCGCATAATCCAGCGTCGCGGGATCCTCCGCAACGACCTGTACGGCGCGTTCGCCGGCCAGTTCGGCAATCACCGAAAGCGAGGTCACACCCTCGCCGGACGCGACCGTATCGCCCGTCACGGCGTCGGTCACCCGAATGTTCAGGGCTTTTCCGGCAGTGACGGTGAAGTATTCGCGAATGCTCTCACTACCGGGGACCAGGATACTGTTTGCGCTGTATAGCCCGCTGCTCTCCATGGTCACATTGTCCGAGAAGCTGATGGTGGGCGCGCTGGCGTTGCGCAGCGCAGCGGACGCCGACCTGCCCTCGCTGCCGACGAGATACTGCTCATCTTTCGTCATATCGCCGATGATGGCGCGGACACCGACAAGATAGCTCTTTCCGCTTTCCAGCGCGTCGCTGCCGGCGCGCAGCGCCATGATCAGAGAGGTTTCGTCCTTCCCGGCGGTGTAGATGACGCCGGTATCCGTGCCGTCCGCGTTGTAAACCGTGATCACATAGCTGTCCGCGCCGTCCACTGCCGACCAGGTCGCGGTCATCGTGCCGTTTCCGGTATAGTTCAGCCTGACGCTTGCGGGCGCAGCCGGAGCGGAATTGTTGGTATAGCTGACCGCGCTGAAGGTCCGCTGATCCACGATCGCCCATCTGGTCACGGTCTCGCCGTTTTCATCCAGCGCCGAGATCTCCTCCAGCAGGAGGAAGGTGGGATAATAGTTGCCGCTCGGCGCGACCGCGCCGGTCAGCTCATAAGCCAGTGTGCCGCTGACGCTGCCGCTCAGCTCCTGCTCTGCCAGCAGATAATCGCCGGCGCCCTTCTCCTCGCCGATCAGCAGGGAGACCTTGTACTTTCTGCCCTCGCCGGGATTGACCATGCTCCAGGTCACGCTGGCGTCGCCCAGCGTCGCCGCACTCAGCTCGGCAAACTCTGTCATTTCATACAGTTCCGCGCTCTTCAGCGCCGCGTTGGCGGAGAAGTGGTACTCGCCTGCCCCGGACGGGACGAAGTAAGCGCCCTCCTCGTCTGTAAGGAAGTTGGCGTCGTTCCCGCTGGTCTGAACGCCGTTCTCGTCATAGGTGATCGGGATGAGCGTGACCGGCGCGCCGTCGTGCGTGATCATGACGTCCGACATCTGCAGCGGTCCGCTTTCGCTCCGGACGAACAGAAGCACATTTCCTGCCTGCGCGGCGGTAACCTCCGTGGTGAACGCGGTCTTCGCGGCTGCGCGCATCGGAGCCTCTATGGTATCCGTACCGATGCTGTTGTTTTCGCCGTAGTTCAGCTGGGCCAGCTTCGTCGCGCTCGCCTCCACAACGGCGGGATAGATCTCGCCGGTCGCGTTGTCGCGGACGGTCGTCATCACGCCGTTGCGGCCCTCGATCGGCACGGCTTTATCGAGCTCGGCTTCCAGATCCAGCGGATCGCCGCTGCCCATGCCGCCGCTGATCTTCGGTTTGGTGTCGCCGAGCACGTAGACGATGCGGATGTGGCCTGTCAGAAGACCGACACTGATGGTGACCTTTGCGCCGACGGCCGCGCCGATCTTGATATTCGCGTTGCTCGCCAGACTTTTCAGGATCTTCGAGGGGCTGGTTTCCGTCGAGGTATCCTTCACCTTTGTATGGAAATTGGCTTCGGCGTAATAGCCGACCGTCGCGTCGGCCAGCTTGTAGTTCTTGGTCGGGAACGAGCCGGCGACCAGCTTCTTCGGAATCTGGATCGTTGCGCTCATCGAGCCGGAGGCGTTGAGCTGGTAGACGAAATAGAGCGTGTTGTTTTCCTTGCAGTAGCCGGCGTAGACGCCGTACTTCACGCGGCCCTCCGCGCTGATGATCGGGTCGCTGTCGCCGACCTTGACAGCAATGACCAGATATTGCTGCATATCGGCGCCGACGCCCCAGTAGGTCTTTCCGTCGATCTTCCGGTTCTCCGCCGTCCAGCTGGCGCTCAGACCGTATTCGTCGATCAGCTTGAGGCCCTTGATCTCGATGTCCTCCAACGTCAGGTCGAAGCCGCTGGGGCCGACGGAGACCTTGGCCCAGCCGTCGATGACATCGATGATGCTGGCCTTCGCCGCGACTTTCAATCGGATGGGCGGCGCGCCGAAGCTGTTCATATTGATGGTGTCGGCCAGGCCTTCGAAGCCGATGCCGCCGCCCTGCAGATATCCGATGATCGTCGGCGGGACCAGCGGGATTCCGCCTTCGTTCAGGCCGAACTCGGCGTAGAGCGTATCCGGGAGGAAGACGCCGCGCGCCTCCTTGAAGGCGAGCTCGAACATGCCCTCGAAGACCGGCGTTTCCATCTCGACCATGAAGTAGAACTCCGACTCACCGTCGAAGGTGTTCAGATGGACCTCCGCGCCGCCGCCGGCAAAGCCCGCGATGCTCGGGATGTTGATCGCGCCGCCGCCGGAAATGCCGCCAAGGGCGATCGAGCCCTCATAGTTGATCTGGAGCTGATCGATATCGATGGAGAGGATATCCGTGATCGGCGTTTTCAGAGCCAGGACGCCGCCGTAGCGCAGGGCGCACTTGTTCTTCAGCGGCGAGATGGTCGTGAGCTCGAAACCGCTTCCGGCAAATTTTGGGATGGAGAAGACCGCCTTGTTATAGCTCGGCGTCACCTGCACCTGGAAGGCGAGGGCGTCGTTATAGTCGTCATCCGGGGTGAACTCGATCGTAACAGGCTCTGCCTGATAGCCGCTCTTTCCCTCATAGACCGTATAGTCCGGAGAGGAAAGCTTCGCGTTGCGCATGTCGACCGCGACGCTGCCACTGCCGTCGTCCGTCACGCTGAAGATCAGCTTGGTCCCGGACTTGCCGGCGTGGGTCGCCGTCAGGGCGCCGTTCTCCAGCAGGGAGACGACCGTGCTGTCCACGGAGGTCAGCAGGCTCCAGCTGTCATCGGTCAGCCGGAAGCCGCAGTTGCCCGCGTTGAAGACCGTCAGGACCTCGGCGTTTCGGGCCTCCGCTTCCGTGTAGATCTCGTCCGTACTCAGCGCCGGGATGAGGAAGCGGTTGCCGTTTTTGGCCTTCGCGACGCCCAGATGCGTCACGACCGTCCGCTGCTTCGTCTCCTCCTCGACGGAGCCGCTGCTGCCGCCGGCGGGGCGCTCGTCCTGCGCGATCATATATTCGAGGATGCTCTTGACGTCGCTGTCCGTGACGTCGCCCTGATCCTCCGTGTTGAGGTCGGTGGGATACTGATTCTTCGATTTCGCGACGATCTGCGCGCCGGTCTTGCGGATCAGCGAGCCGGTATCGCCCGCGATCGCCACTTCATCCTGCAGTGTCAGGACGGTGCCCTTCTCCAGGTTGATCACCGCAGGCTCCGGGATCGGTATGGTGAGTCTGTTGCTGGCGGTGAAGCTGTCGGGGATCTCCCAGGGCATGAGCGTGATGTTGCCGAGAACCGAATAGATCTCCCAGATCGGGATCTCCAGGTGCAGGGGGATCAGCTGCGGATTGGCGGGGTCGTCGAATCCCGCCGGGCCGAGGGGCATCGCCTCGTCCCAGTCCATGCCGGATTTGTAATAGCCGGCGATCATGCGGCTGCCGAAGGCGACATCGTCCGTCGCATAGACGAATTCGCCGTAGGTATCCGAGCGGGCCAGGCCGTTCGGGTAGCCGGGAATGTCGCCGCCCGTGTACCATTCCTTTTCACCGGTGGCCTGCATGCCGCTCAGGATGATGATGCTGCTCTGGATCGAGTCCGCCGTGGCGGTCAGATCGTTCGGGATCATGTAATGGAACTGCATCTCCCGCAGCGGATTGCTGCTGCCGTCATATTCCACCGCCTGCTGCAGCGTCACGACGGGGCTGTAATAGTATTTCCCGTCGGCGCTGATCCTCGAGGAGATATGGAGCGAGCCGCCGGCGGTCGGAGAGCCGCCCGGGCCGATGACGTAGCCGATCTTCGCCCGTTCGTTCCTGTTTCCGCTGTCGTCATAGGCGTCGATGTCGGCGTA
>JAEEGL015605665.1_pt1 | contig 11208 bp, 11 predicted proteins | sample 9134231 | NCBI WGS metagenome assembly JAEEGL01 (sample SAMN16246548, study PRJNA631951) | gut metagenome | biome: gut microbiome; feature: rumen; material: fiber-attached | host: Bos | place: Iran: Karaj | collected 2018-10
GAGCGCCTTCCGCTGATTCTGGATCCCGGTCTGATCTTCGGTACCGGCAGCCACGCTACCACAAGGATGTGTCTTCAGGCGGCGGAATTCTATGCCGCCGAAGGGAAGCATGTTCTGGATCTCGGCTGCGGAAGCGGCATTCTCGGCATCGGGGCGCTGATTCTCGGCTGCGCTGACTGTCTCGGCGTTGACATTGACCCGAAAGCGCCCGACGTTGCCGCCGGCAATGCGGCGCTGAACGGCTTCGGTCGTGACCGCATTCGCTTTCTCGCCGGGGATCTGCTTGCGGATTCCTCTCTTCGAAAGCGTCTTGGAAGCGGATACGACATTGTTTTTGCGAACATTGTCGCAGACGTCATTCTATCTCTGACGCCTTCGGTTCCGTCCTTTATGAAAAAAGACGGCGTGTATATCTGTTCCGGCATCATTGAAGGCAGGCAGCAGGAGGTTCAGGCCGTTCTGGAGCGTTCCGGATTCACGGTTGAAGCCCATTTCTCTGGAGAAGACTGGCACTGTTTTGCAGCCCGCCTCTCTTCTGTCAGCTGAGCATGTATGAAACAGACCGGCAGTCCTCTTTTGAAGGACCGCCGGTCTGTTTTTCTGTAATCCCGGGCAGGTTTCTTTATTTCTCGATCATATGGACGTTCACATGGCTGTAGCTCATCTGGACGCCCTTCTCCGCGAAGCATTCGCGGACGTTCTCATTCAGGTCAAAATACACGTCCCAGTAATCCGCGCCCCTGCACCAGACTCGCACCACATACTCCACAACACTGTCTTTATACGCGCTGAGACGTACAAAGGGTGCCGGATCGGCAAGGATGCGCGCGTCACGCCCGATGGCGTCAAAAATCGCCGCTTTGACCTCCTCCGTGCTGTTGTCATAGGAGGCGCAGAAGTTCATATCCACCCGGCGCAGCGCTTCACTGCTGTAATTGTTGATGGTAGAGCCGGTAATGTCGCTGTTCGGGATGCTGATGGCCACATTGTCCAGCGTGTTCATCTGCGTGTAAAAGAGTCCGACTGTTTTGACAAGCCCCGCTTTTCCCGCAACTTCAACGTAGTCCCCCGCCTTGAACGGCTTGGTGACCAGCAGTGTCAGGCCGGAGAAGAGGTTGGACAGAATGTTCTGCACCGACAGGGAAAGAGCCAGGCCGGCGATGCTGATCAGCGCAACCATTGAGGTTGTCGGAATGCCCAGTGCGCCGGCAACGATGATTGCCAGCAGAATCCATAACAGGATCCTCGCCGCAGAGCGGATAAAGCCTTTGAGAGTTCCGTCAATCTTTGTTGCCTTCTGCAGAAGCCGGTCAACCAGCTTCATAATCAGCTTCAGCGCAATCAGGCAGACAAGAAAGGTCAGTACCGCGCCGAGAATTGTGGAAAGCGCCATTGTGCCGATGGTCATCGTTCCGAGAGCTGCCATGGGAATTACCTCCTTGAGAATAGAATTGAGAAATGCGGAGTCAGGTGATTGACGCGAGATAGCTTTCCAGGATCAGACTCGCCGCCACTGCATCCACACAGGATCGGTGCTTCTTTTCCCTTTTCCCGTTGGCGTGAAGGATCTGATGGGCCTCTATGCTGCTTCTCCTCTCATCCCAGAGAACCGTTTCCGGTGCGCCGAATTCCGACAGCAGTTCCAGAAACCGGCGGCTTTTTTCCGCGCGGGGGCCCTCGCTGCCGTCCATATTCCGGGGCAGACCGAGGACCAGCCTTTCCACGGAGCGCTCTTCCGCTTCCCTGCAGATCTGCTCCGCCAGCCGCTCCGGATTCCACTCCTTCACCGTCCAGGCGTCCCCGCAGAGAAGTCCGAGTGAGTCAGAGACCGCAAGCCCCGTCCTCGCGTCACCGAGGTCGATCGCCATGATGCGCACGCGCATCCCTCCTCCATGACTGTATGTCTGTATCATAGCATGAAAGCGACTCCTCTGCAAGGCGAAAATCTTTGTCCTCAGAGCATTTTTTCCTTGACTTTCCGAAAAAAAGAACTATAATAATATGGCCTGTGCAAACAGGCAGAATCCTTGCTCCCGCAGACAGCGGGGGCCAACAGACCATAAGGAGGTGCAACCATGGCAAAAGCAACTGAGAAGTACGAAGTAATGTACGTCATCAATCCGAATCTCACGGAGGAAGAGACGGCGGCTGTCGTACAGAAGTTCAAGGAGCTTGTGGAAGCCAATGGCACACTGGATGAGTTGGAGGAAATGGGCAAGCGTAAACTCGCCTACGAAATCAACTACATTTCAGAAGGCTATTATGTGCTGATGAAGTTCACAAGCGGCCCGGACTTCCCTGCAGAACTCGACCGTATTCTCGGCATCACCGACGGTATTCTGCGCCGGCTGATTACCCTGCGGATGGAATAATCGAGGTGCTGCATGCTGAACCACATCGTTATCATGGGCCGTCTGGTCCAGGATCCTGTTCTGCGCACAACGCAGGCGGGGGTGAATGTCGCTTCGTTTACCGTCGCAGTTGACCGCGATTTCGGCGGCCGTGACGGCAGTGAGCGCCAGACCGATTTCATCGACTGCGTTGCCTGGCGTCAGACCGGTGAATTCGTCAACAAGTATTTTCAGAAGGGCCGTATGATTGTTGTTTCCGGGCGTCTCCAGTCCCGCAAGTGGCAGGATCGCGAAGGCAACAACCGCACGAGCTGGGAAATCTCTGCCGACAACGTCTATTTCGGTGACAGCAAGCGTGACAGCGAGGGATCCGGAAGCTTTGCTCCCCCGTCCGGAGGATACAGCAGCTATGATGCCCCGCGTCAAAACGTGCCGACCCCGCAGGTCACCTCCAGCCCCTTTGCGGAGCTGGAAGATGAAGGCGATCTTCCGTTCTGATCCGGGACCGGTTTCTGAATTAACTGAGAAGGAGCTTAAGTATCATGCCTTTTGATAAGAACAATCCGAAAGTCCGTCGGCGCAGAAAGGTCTGCCAGTTCTGCGTTGACAAGGCTACGTTCATTGATTACAAGGACACCGCGAAGCTTCGCCGTTTCCTTTCCGAGCGCAGCAAGATTCTTCCGCGCCGTACAACCGGCACCTGCGCCATGCATCAGCGTCAGCTCACCGAGGCGATCAAGCGTGCCAGACAGGTTGCGCTTCTCCCTTACGTGACCGACTGATTTTTCTGCGAAAACCCCCTCCTGCTTTTGCAGGAGGGGGTTTTCCTTTGTTATCGCTGTTCTCTTCTCAGCGCATTTCGGCTCCGAAGCGCTCACGCAGGGCTGAGAGGACCTGGCCGACCGTGGTTTCGGCATCCTCATCGGTCAGCGTTCTGTCTTCGGCACGCATCGTCAGTGAAAACGCGACCGACTTCTTCCCTTCCGCAATATGATGCCCGGTATAGACATCAAAGACCCGGCAGTCGGCAAGGAGTGCACCCGCGCTTTCCCGGATGCTTTCCAGCATGTCGCCGACGGGCAGACCGCGGTCACAGAGAACCGCAATATCCCGGCTGACCGCCGGGAAACGCGGCAGCGGCTGGAAGACCGGCGTACCGCCCTGCAGACGGAAAAGCTGGTCAAAGGAGATCTGGGCACAGTAGAAGGCGGTATCCACCGCGTAATTGCGCATCACGCGGGGATGAATCTGTCCGATCGTTCCAAGGCAGCTGTCGCCCGCCCACAGGGTGGCACAGCGGCCGGGATGCCAGGTCGGGTCCTGCGTTTCCGCACAGAAGCGGTACTCCTTAATGCCCAGGCCGTCCAGGAGCGCCTCAACCCAGCCCTTCAGCTTGAAGAAGTTCATGTCCGGGCCATAGGCACCGATGGAAACGGTCTTCGGCTCGTCCGCAAGGCCGTCCGGACGGGGATGATAACTCCGTCCGATTTCATAGAGTGCCGCCGCAGGATTGCGGTAGTTGTAGTTTCGGGTCAGAATCTCCAGCATGGACGGCAGGATTGTCGTACGCATGATGGACGTATCTTCTCCCAGCGGATTCAGAATGCGAAGGCTGCTGCGCAGCGGAGAGTCCGCCGGAAGGCAGATTTTGTCATAGTAGGACGGGCTGATGAAGGAATAGGTGATGATCTCATCCAGTCCGAAGCTCCTGCACATCTCCCCGATCCGGCGTTCGCACTGCTGCTCGGGGCTGAAGCCGCCCGCGGTGGAAATGCCTCCGGAGAAAGCAGTCGGGATGCGGTTATACCCGTAGAGGCGGGCCACTTCTTCCGCGAGATCGGAGTAATGCTCCACATCTCCGCGCCAGCTGGGCACATGGACGCGGTCACCTTCAACCGAAAAGCCAAGTCGCTCCAGATAGCCCTTCATCTCCCCTTCGCTGAGACAGGTTCCAAGGAGTGCATTGATCTTCTCTGCGTCCAGGGCGAGAACGGTCTCCTGTTTTCCGGCGGGGTAGACGTCAATGATTCCTTCCACCACTTCTCCGGCTCCCAGCAGCTCCACCAGTTCGCAGGCACGCTGTACCGCTTTCAGTGTGTTTTCCGGATCCAGCCCTTTCTCATAGCGTGAAGAGGCGTCGGTTCTCATCCCGAGCGCCGTTGCCGTCCGGCGGATGGAGACGCCGTCAAAATTGGCGCTTTCAAAGAGAACCATCGCCGTATCGCCGACAATTTCACTGTTTTCACCGCCCATGACACCCGCGACGCCCACCGGGCGCTCGGTATCGCAGATGCAGAGCATGCTTTCCGTGAGACTGCGTGAAGTTCCGTCCAGAGTCCGGATCTCCTCTCCCTTTCTGGCCAGGCGGACATGGATTTCACCGTCCCTGACACAGCTGAAGTCGAAAGCATGCATGGGCTGACCGTATTCCAGCATGACGTAGTTGGTAATATCCACAAGATTGTTGATGGGGCGCATTCCCGCGTTACGGATGCGTTCACGCATCCAGACGGGAGAAGGCGCAATTTTGACGTTGCGCACCATCCTGGCGGTATAGCGCCTGCAGAGAGCGGGTTCTTCCACGATGATCTTCGCCATCTCGGAAATGTCTCCGCCTGCCTTCGCCTCCACCGAAGGCGTGTGAAGCTTCAGCGGCCTGTCAAAGGTCGCCGCAGCTTCCCTGGCCAGTCCGATCATGCAGAGGCAGTCCGGGCGGTTCGGCGTAATTTCAAATTCGACCACATGGTCATCTCTGCCGATCAGTACGGCTGCATCCGAGCCCGGCTTCAGTTCTTCCCGGATAACGAAAATGCCGTCCTCAATGCAGTGGGGAAACTCTGCCTGCTGGGCACGAAGATCAGCCAGTTCACAGATTTTCCGTGCTTTTGTGTCAAACGCCGCCAGCATCCCCTCATGGAGATTGTCACAGGGGCTGAAAACCGTTTCTGTTCCGTCCCCGACATTGAGCGTAACTTCCCACCGGCTCTCCGAACGCCTCACCTGCATCACCTGTGCCGCTCTGACCGGGCCGTAAATCCGGTCACCTGCACGGATGCCTGCGGGGATGGAAGGCTTCTTCGGATCCAGCGGGTGATAATCATCCAGGATGGCGGCGGCATGAATGACCGCATCCGGCTAGTCGTGCGCAGTGAGTTCCAGTTCCTTCAGAGAGCAGAGCATCCCGTCGGAGAGCACCCCGCGGAGCATCCCGCTGTGAATCTCCGCGCCCGTGGGGAGAAGGGCCCCGTCCAGGGCAACCGGAACCAGATCACCGGCATGGATATTCCATGCGCCGGTGACGATCTGACGAAGGCTGTCCTCTCCGATATCCACCTGTGCGACAAACATATGGTCGGAATCGGGATGCCTGTCCAGCGAGACAATCCGTCCTACGACGACATTTCTCATGGTCTCGGAAAGATCCTCGGTGACTTCGACCTTGGAGCCGGACACCGTCATGGCCTCCGCAAAAGCGCGGTCACTGACTTCGTTCAGAGGGAGATCAACAAATTCGTTCAGCCACTTTCTTGAAAGTTTCATTACGCTGCCTCCTTTCAGAACTGTTCCAGGAACCGGACATCGTTTTCGAAAATCAGACGCAGGTCAGTAATCTTGTATTCGCCCATGGCGAGCCGCTCCAGCCCCATGCCGAAGGCCCAGCCGGAATAGACGTCAGGGTCAATTCCGCAGCCGGCCAGCACCTTGGGATGAACCATCCCGGAACCGAGAACTTCAATCCAGCCCTCCCCCTTGCAGGTGGGGCAGCCTTTTCCTCCGCACTTGTGGCACTGGATGTCCATTTCGCAGCTGGGTTCGGTAAACGGGAAATGATGCGGGCGGAACCGGGTTACCGTCCCTTTGCCGTAGATTTTTTCGACCACGAGATTCAGCGTTGCTTTCAGATCCGCCATCGTGATTCCCTTGTCGATGACCATGCCTTCGATCTGGTGGAACATCGGTGAGTGCGTCGCATCCACCTCATCCTTCCGGTAGACCCTGCCGGGGGCAATCATCCGGATGGGAAGCTCTCTGCTTTCCATGGTATGAACCTGCATCGGTGAAGTCTGTGTGCGGAGAAGGATCCGGCTGTCCTCCGTGAAGTAAAAGGTGTCGGTCCATTCGCGGGAGGGATGGCTCTCGTCAATGTTCAGCTTTGTAAAGTTATACTCTGCGAGTTCGACCTCCGGGCCGTCGACGATCTCAAACCCCATGCCGATAAAAATATCCTTGATCTGGTCGAGAACGTTGTACATGGGATGCTTGTGCCCGATAACCGCTTTTTCACCGGGCAGCGTCACATCAACCGTCTCCATCTGAAGCTGCTTTTCCAGCATGGCTTCGCTCAGTTCCTGCCTGCGCTTCTCAATACCGGATTCGATTTCTGCCCGGAGCTGATTTGCCAGCTGCCCCATCTGAGGCCGCTCTTCGGCAGAGAGTTTCCCCATCTGCCGCAGAATCGCCGTCAGTTCGCCCTTCTTTCCGAGGTAGCGGACGCGAAGATTCTCCAGCGACTCGGGATCCTGGCTCTCCAGAATGGCCTTCAGCGAAGCATCTCTCAGCTTCTGCATCATTTCTTTCATGCTTCTCTCCTCATTGAAATCCCAAAAAAATAAGCCCCCGTCCAGAAGAATAGGACGAAAGCATGCTTTCGCAATACCACCTATCTGTCAGAGAACAATACCACAATCCGCCGGGTTTTGCAAGCCTCAATTGACAGTTTCGGTCAACTTACGTATAATAGATGAGAAAGGAGAATTCATATGAACGATCGCTTTTTCGCCTATATTTCCCGTATGCGTTACATCATGCGCTGGAGCCTGATGCGCAACGCTCTTCCGGAAAACATTCAGGAACACAGTCACATGGTCGCTGTGCTGGCGCATGCGCTCGGCGTTATCCGCCGCGATGTTTATCATGTTCCCTGTTCCCCCGAGGAAGCTGCCGCCGCTGCCCTCTTCCATGACAGCGCAGAGATTCTGACCGGCGACCTCCCCACCCCGATAAAATATCACAATTCGGAAATCCGGGATGCCTACAGGGAAATCGAAATTCTTGCCTCCTGCCGTCTGCTGGAAACCCTTCCGGCCGAGCTGCGGCCGGCGTATGAGCCTCTTCTGATCGGAGACTCTCTCGCGAGAGTGCAGGATCTGGTCAAGGCAGCAGACAAACTCTCCGCGTACATCAAGTGCATTGAAGAGCGCAAAGCCGGAAACAAGGAGTTCCTTTCAGCGGAAAAACAGACCCTTGAGGCAATCCGGTCATACGGAATGCCTGAAGTGGACTACTTTCTGAATAACTGCATTCCGGCATTTGAAATGAACCTGGACGAGCTTGGCAGTATATGAAGCAGGAGCTTCCGCCGCGGCGGAAGCTCCTGTCTGTTTTAAGCCCGCAGAGGGATCAGCAGTTTTACGCCCGGATAAACGCTGCGAAGGCTTTTAATGCTGTTCAGTTCACTGAGAACCGAAACCGTTGTACCGAATCGATGTGCCAGAGACGACAGCGTTTCATTTTCCTGCACGGTGTACAGGAAAACCGAACCGGTATAAGCTCCTCCGGTAATCTTTTCCATTTCTTTCTCTGTCAGTTGAATCTTTGTTTCCGCCATGCTTTTCTCCTTCTTAAAGAATCAGTGTCAGCGAGGCGCTGAGCAGGGCAATGATGCCCGCCGCGCTCAGCTGCTGAATCCAGCTTTCGGCCATCAGGCCGATAAACTCCCTCAAAAACGCATTCGGCCAGAAGTACCATTTGGTGTGGCTCCCCATTCCGTCGATGTTCCAGCCCATTTCGTTGGCAAGAATGCCTCCGCGGCAGACATGATAGCTCGACGTGGAAAAGGCAGTCCGTTTCTCTTTTTCTTCATCGCTGAGAAGCGCTCTGGAAAAACGGAGATTTTCTTTTGTGGTTCTGGACCGGTCTTCAATCAGAATTCCGTCCTCCGGAACCCCCTGCTCCCGCATGTAGCGCGCCATCGCCTCCGCTTCGGACATCGGTTCGTCCGCCCCCTGCCCTCCGCTCGGGACCAGGATTGCCCTCTTTCCGGTTGCCGCCAGCTGCGCCCGCATAAAGGCAACCGCACGGTCGACCCGGCCGCGGATCAGCGGATAAAGCGTGCCGTCCGGCCGGATTCGGCAGCCGAGGATCACCACATAATCCTTGTCATAGGCAGGCTCATGTCTTCCCGCTTCCGCAGCGCGGACCACGGTCGCCGCCAGGAGGCACTCAAAATACACAAACAGGCCGGCATAGACATTGCAGAGGACATTCCGCATCGGAAAAGTAAAACGGGAATAGGACAGCTGGATGCCGAGCAGCGCACCGCCGACAAGCAGCACCGCCACTCCGATCCCCAGCATGTTGGCGGCCCGAAGTCCCTCGTGCCGGATCAGGACGAGATTGCTTACAGCCGTCAGCAGTGCAAAAAACGCAACGATGACGGCGGTCCACCGCATGAACGTCTGGGCTGAGGCGATAATCCCCACCAGCAGGGACCAGACCGTTCCTGCGTTTTTCCCGCGCAGAAAGGCGAGCATGTATTCCGTGCGGAAAAAGCTGACCGCAAAGAAGAAAATCGCAAGGCCCAGATAGCGGATGGCCCGGTAACTGAAGCACTGCCTTTTCTGCTCTCTGCGCGAGGCAAAAAACAGAATCACGGAAACCGAGAGGCAGAAGAGTGTCAGGCAGACGACAAGATACTCCCATCCCGTGAAATTGCCGGTAATGCTGTCGGTCACAATCCCGAATGGCAGTGACTGAAGTGTCATGACAGTTTCGGGGGTATAAAGGCTGTCTTCTTCCAGCCCTTCCCAGACGAGGGTCGCCTCCGTCCCTCCCCGCCGGAGCGGAAGATAGCGACGCATCAGTTCTGTTCCGTCTTCCGTGACGCTGCTTTCCGCCAGCTCGACAACCTGCTCAGGCTGAAAGCTCACTTCCATGCCGCTTGCTTCAGGCGGACGTTCAAAGTATAGCGTAAGTCCGTGCGTTCCGAAACGGACACAGAGAAACAGGACCGCCAGCCAGAACAGAATTGCCGCAAGAATCTGTATCACTGTTTTCTTCATGATCTTGTCTCTTCAGGAACGGCCTTCTCTCATACGATCAGGCTTTCCAGTGTTTCATAAAGGCTTTCCGGTTCCACCGGTTTGGAGAGATGCGCGTTGAGTCCCGCCTGCATACTGCGCTGGACATCTTCGTCAAAGGCATTGGCGGTGAGGGCAATAATCGGAATCCTTTTCGCATCCGGCCGATCCATCGCCCGGATCCGCCTCGTCGCCTCCAGTCCGTCCATCACCGGCATGCGCATATCCATCAGGATCGCGTCATAGTAGGATTCTCCGCTTTTTGTGAAAAGCGCGACCGCCTTTTCCCCGTTTTCGGCAAGATCGGCTTTGATTTCGCGTGCCCCGAGAATCATCATCATGATCTCCGCATTGACAGGGACGTCCTCCGCGAGGAGAATATGTCTCCCTTTGAGCTCCGCTCTCCTCTTCATCAGATTCTCATTCTTTTTATTGAAAACCTCCCGGAACTCCTCCATGACGCTTCCCGCAAACAGCGGTTTCGGAACAAAGCTGTCAACGCCGGCCTCTCTGGCTTCATCCATCACGTCATCCCAGTTATAAGAAGTGAGAATAATGATGGCTGTCTCCGATCCGATGACTTCCCGAATCTGGCGGCTTGTTTCGATGCCGTTCATCCCGGGCATTTTCCAGTCGACAAGAATCAGATTATAGCCGTCCCGCCGGGCATGGCGCATTTTCACCATTTTCACCGCTTCTGCCCCGCTGCCCGCGATATCGCAGTCGATTCCGACCTGTCCGAGAACAATTCTGGCATGTTCACAGGCGATGGGATCATCATCCACAACCAGGACTGTCATTTCATGCGGCTGAAGTTGTTCGCCGTTCTGTCCGTTCTTTTTTCGCTCCGATGTCTTCAGGCTCACGGTAACCGTGAAGGTGGTGCCGACTCCCTTTTCACTCTCCACTTCGATACGGCCGTTCATCATCTCGACAATGCTCTTGGTAATGGGCATGCCGAGACCGGTACTGCCGTATTTTGAAGTTGAGGAAGAATCCTCCTGACTGAAGGTTTCAAACAGATGCGGGAGATATTCCCTGCTCATGCCGATTCCGTTGTCACTGATGGTAAAGCGCAGTGTTGCGTTCTGTCCGATCCGCGCGGTTTCTTCAATGGAAAAGCGGACCGTCCCGCCCGGCTCGGTAAACTTGACGGCATTCCCGAGTATGTTGATCATCACCTGGCGCAGCTTCATATCATCCCCGATATAATAGTCGTCCAGAAGACCGTTCACCCGGCACTCGTAATGCAGCCCCTTGTCGCGGCACTGCCCGCTGATCATCGTATTGACCTGTTCCAGGGCTTTGGAGAAGGAGAATTCTTCATTCTTGATGATCATTCGTCCGGACTCGATCCGGGACATGTCGAGAATATCGTTGATGATACTCAGCAGATGCTTTGCCGACGAGCCGATTTTCTCCAGATACTCGCGGGTTTTGTCACTCGTTTCCGGATCATTCATCGCGATGTTGTTCAGCCCGATAATGGCGTTCATCGGCGTGCGGATCTCATGACTCATGTTTGAGAGAAATGCCGTCTTTGCCTTGTTGGCTTCTTCGGCGACGGTCAGTGCCTCCCGGAGTGCCTGGCTGCGGGTAAGGGTTTCCCGCATTTCCCGGTCGATGTCCGTAAACCCGACACCGACGGCATGAACGACATGGTCGTCTCTGTCCTCCGGACGGCGTACGCCTGCCATGCGAAGCATCTCATATTTTTCTTTCCCTTCTCGCACGCAGAGATAGCGGTAACTGATCATCAGCTCTTTCTCCAGCCCTGC
>JAEEGL017357016.1_pt1 | contig 11208 bp, 13 predicted proteins | sample 9134231 | NCBI WGS metagenome assembly JAEEGL01 (sample SAMN16246548, study PRJNA631951) | gut metagenome | biome: gut microbiome; feature: rumen; material: fiber-attached | host: Bos | place: Iran: Karaj | collected 2018-10
AAAGGAGAAAGAGTAGCAGTAGCTGGTTTCGGTACTTTCAGAGTTTCTAAAAGAGCTGCAAGAATGGGTAAAAACCCAAGAACTGGAGAAGCTATTAAAATTCCAGCAAGCAAATCAGTTGCTTTCAAAGCTGGTAGCGAATTAAAAGCTAAAGTTAACTAATTAAAAAGTTAATATGCTAGTACCTAATTGGTACTAGCTTTTTTATTGCCAAAATGAGTTGTAAATGATATACTATACATGAATAAAAGGAGAAATATATGGATATTAATTTTTCAAAAGTAAGAGTAACAGAAAATCTAAAAGATGCAAACTGTATTACACATAGTGGTACATTTCATGCAGATGAAATATTTGCTACTTTAATACTTAGCATAATAAAAGAAGATATTGTAGTATATAGAACTAGTGAAGTAGATGACAAAATGAGAGAAACTAACTGCATTATATATGATGTGGGCCGTGGTGAACTAGATCATCATCAAAAAGGTGGAAATGGACAAAGAGAAAATGGCATAATGTATGCAGCTTGTGGTCTAGTGTGGAAAAAATATCACAAAGAAGTATTTGAAAAACTAGGAATAGATTCAAAAGACTGGGATTATTTATACAGTCAAATAGATAAAAATTTAATTCAATTTATTGACGCAAACGATAATGGTAAGACTCCAGCTTTAGATGTAGATTATAAATTTGTAACAATAGCAAGTATTGTTGCTTCATTTAATCCAAGATGGGATGAAGATATGTCAATTTCAAATGATAGATTTATTAAAGCTATGGATGTGTGTAGAAAAGTATTAGAAAACGAAATACTATCTCAAGTATCTAAACTTAAAGCAAAAGATAAAGTAGAAAAAGCAATAGAAGAATCTGAAAACCACATTTTAATACTTGAAGAATATATGCCATGGCAAGATTTTGTTTTATCCAGTGAGTCAGACAAGGCAAAAGACTTATGGTATGCAATCTATCCATCAAAAAGAGGAGGATATGCACTTCATTGTGTAAACGTTAAACAAGGATCTTTTGAAAATAGAAAAAGCCTACCAAAAGAATGGTCTGGTTTAGAAAATGAAAAACTACAAGAAGTAACTGGAGTTAAAGATGCAAGATTTTGTCATATTGCATGTTTCTTAGCTACAACTGATACTTTTGATGCAGCACTAGAGCTTGCAAAACTTGCAGTAAATAATTAATTGAGGTGAAAAGAATTGTTTAAACTACATTCAAACTATAAGCCTACAGGAGATCAACCCGAGGCAATAGAAAAATTAGTTGAAGGAATAAAAAGAGGAGATAAAGGTCAAACACTTTTAGGTGTTACTGGTTCTGGTAAAACTTTTACTATGGCAAATGTTATTGCTCAGGTAAACAAACCAACTATTGTTATGGCACATAATAAAACACTAGCTGGGCAACTATATAGTGAGCTAAAAGAGTTCTTTCCGGAAAATGCAGTAGAATACTTTATTTCTTACTATGATTATTACCAACCAGAAGCATATATTGCTTCTACTGATACATATATAGAAAAAGAATCACAAATAAACGATGAGATAGATAAGCTTCGTCATAGTGCAACAGCAGCACTATTTGAAAGAAAAGATGTAATAATAGTTGCATCTGTTTCATCTATATATTCTTTAGGGTCACCAGAAGACTATAGTTCTATGGTTATCTCTGTAAGACCAGGTATGAAAGTTGAACGTGATGAGATAATTGAGCGCTTAGTTGAGATGCAATATACAAAATCTGAGATGGATTTTAAGCGTGGTGAGTTTAGAGCAAAAGGTGATGTATTAGATATATTCCCAGCAGGCGAAGGAGAACAAGCAATACGACTAGAATTCTTTGGGGATGAAATAGATAGGGTATGCTTAATAGAAGCAATAACTGGTAAAGTACTTGCAACATCTAAACATGAATTTATCTATCCTAAATCTCACTATGTAATACAAAGAGAAAAAGTAGATAGTGCAATAGAAAAAATAAAAAAAGAAATGGAAGAAAGAGTAAAATACTTCAAAGAAAGAGACAAAATTGTAGAAGCATATAGAATAGAACAACGCACTAATTTTGATATTGAAATGCTTCGTGAAACAGGATTTTGCCAAGGAATTGAAAACTACTCTGCAGTATTAACAGGACGTGAACCTGGTTCTACTCCTTATACTCTTTTTGATTACATGGGAGATGATTTCTTAACTATAATAGATGAGTCCCATGTAACAGTGCCACAAATTCGTGGAATGTATAATGGAGACAGAGCAAGAAAAGAATCTCTAGTAGAAAATGGTTTTAGATTACCTTCAGCATATGATAACCGTCCACTTCGTTTTGATGAGTGGGAGAAAAAAGTAAAACAAGTAATATTTGTTAGTGCAACACCGGCAGACTATGAAGCAGCTCATTCTAGTCAAGTAGCAGAACAAATCATTCGTCCAACTGGTCTTCTTGATCCTAAAATTATTGTAAAACCTACAGAAGGACAAATAGAAGATTTAACTCAAAATATAAAAGAAACAGTAGAAAAAGGTGAAAGAGTACTTGTAACAACTCTAACAAAGAAGATGGCAGAAGAACTTACTGCATATCTAAGCGAAAAAGATATTAAAGTAAGATACATGCACTCAGATATAGAAGCACTAGATAGACTTGAGATAATAAGAGATTTGCGTCTAGGCAAGTTTGATGTGCTAGTAGGTATTAATCTTTTAAGAGAAGGTCTAGATATTCCAGAGGTGTCTTTAGTAACTATTCTTGATGCAGACAAAGAAGGATTCTTGCGTAGTGAGCGCTCACTTATTCAAACTATAGGTAGAGCAGCCAGAAACTCTGAAGGAAGAGTAATAATGTATGCAGATGAGTTAACTGAATCAATGGAAAAAGCAATCCATGAAACTAACCGTAGAAGACAAATACAAGAAAAATATAATGAGGAACATGGAATTGTACCTCAAACAATCAAAAAAGAAATTAGAGATAGTGTTCAAGCAACATTTAAAGAAGATTCAGATGCACCAGGTGAGATTAATGTTAAGAAAGGCGAGTCAATAGATGAATCAATTGATCGTCTAACTGAAGAAATGATGTCTTATGCTAGAAAATATGAATTTGAAAAAGCAGCAACAATTAGAGATTTTATAAATCAATTAAAAAATATGAAATAATATATACATTAGAGGTGGTAGTATGGGATTTATAATAATAGACAGAATAAAAAATAATAACAAAAAAATAATGATTTTTGCAGAAGGAACTATATTAAAGCCAAAGCACAAAAATATTATTTCTAGATTTTGTATAACTAAGTATGTACCAATAGCAAACGCTATAGATACATTGAAAAAATGGCAAGAAGAAGGGTATGAAGTAATATATCTTACATCACTAAAAGGAAAAAAAGCTATGAAAATGGCGCAAAGAATAGATGAATTAGGCTTTACAGGTTCTATGGTAGGATACAGACAAAAAAATCAAGACTATGCTACCTTAATTAAAGAAGAACTTCCAGATATACTCATAGAAGATAATGCAAAAAGTGTAGGAGGACATATGTGTTATGATGAGCTCCCAAAAGAATACAGAAGTAAAGTTAGACATATTGTTGTAGAGGAATTCTTAGGTATAGACGATGTTAAATTATATTAAAGAGGCAATATAGCCTCTTTTTTTATGTATAAATTACTATTTTTGGCATATATATTATTAGGTGATGTACATGGAAGAAAAGATAATAAAAGAACAAAACATAGTAATTCAAAACAGAGAAAAAACAGTTGTAACAGGGGTAGAAGATATTCTTAGTTTTGATGATGAACTTGTAATTGTTCAAACAGAGCTTGGAATGTTAACATTAAAAGGTGAAAATTTAAAAATGAATAAGCTAAATTTAGACAATAACGAACTCATAATTGAGGGGAAAATATGCGCAATTGCTTATTCAGATAACAATCAAATAGAAAGAAAGCAAGGGTTTATGACTAAGTTATTTAAATGATGATAAAGAAAGAACTAATTAACTTTTTTGTATTCTTAATACTAGGAATTATAATATCTTGTATTTTTGATATTTTTAGAACTCTAAGAAAAATAAAGAAAAAGAATTCTATATATACTGTAACAATACAAGATATTATATTTTTTGTACTAGCTACAATTATTACAATAGTATGTATTTTAGATATAATAAAAGATAACGTAAGAGGATATATGTTTATTGCTATAGTTATTGGAATTGTGCTTAGTAGAGCCGTTTTAAGCAAATTATTAATAAAAATATATTCAAAAATAATAATTACTTCATCGTGGTTTGTAAACTTCTTATGTGTTCCAATTTCTTTGTGGATTAGTCTAGGATTAAAAATAATAAAAAAAGTTATCAAAAAATGTTGCAAATTGTTTTTTCTTATGATAAATTTAAAATGTAAACTACTAACTGTTTTTAGCACTATGAATAATTTTAAAATAAGAGGGTTGTTTAAAAATGAAAAGAAATCAAGGAAATATGAGGAAGAGAAAAAGTTCAAAAAAGAAAAAGAATTTTAATATAGTCCATGTTGCAGCTTTTGCATTCATACTATATTTTTTAGTGACTTTTAGTGATCAACAAATAAAAATAAACAAATACAACTCTCAAATAGATATGTACGAAAAAGAAATAGAAGCAAAACAAGATTTAGTAGAATACTATCAAAACAAAAATGAAAATATAAAAACAGATGAGTATATAGAATCAGTTGCTAGAGAAAAACTAGAACTAGTAAAACCATTTGATATAGTATATATAGATTCAAATAAATAAGCAGTCAATGTTAGTTTGACTGCTTAATTTTTTGCATTGAAATATTAACCGTATAACCATCTGTGTTTGCATAAATAATTACATCAGCATCTAAAGTATTAATAAACTTTAAGTCTAATGATCCATAATATACAGTTGCATCTTTATCTATTGGCACATAGTAAACTCTTTTACTATGTGGATGTCTTTCAGTTATTTCTACTCCAGATATTAATAACACATTATATAGCGTTGAGCTTACTTGACACATTCCACCGGCACTAATTTGGATGTTTTTACCATTGCTATCAAAACCTGTCGCTTTAAGATATCCATTTTCTTCACCCATAGGGCCGATGGTATCATTAAAAGAAAACTCTTGACCTTGTTTTATTACAACTCCATTTAAAGTATCACATGCCTTTTGTATATTAAATACTCTGTTTTTTTCTCCGTCTAAAAGAGTAGAAGAGTAGTTTGCTATTTCTTCATATTCATATACAATTTCTTTTTGTGCTATTACTTCTTTTGGAACATTACTATTTAATGAAATATTTGTATCTATATTTTTATCTTTTAATCCAACGTTAAGCATATTGTTATTCCTAACTAATAAATATGCAATATATATAAATATTGAAGCTATTATAACTATTGCGATAGAAGAAATGATTTTTGTATTAATATTACTTTCCATACAAATATTATTTACAAATATAATTTAAATATTCAAAAAGAAAAATTATGTAAAACAAAAGAAAGAATAAGACTTTTGCTTGACATAAAGCTGTATGGATGTTATAATACTATAGACACAATTATTATAGAGCATCAAATAAATATGATATGCAAGTATAAAAGTAAAATAATTTTTGGAAGGGAGAGATATGTATGCAATTATTCACGATGGGGTCTAATACTAAGTATAGAGTTTTCTTTAATGAACTTGAATCAAACAACATTGTTAAGTCATTAGGAAAAAAGAATGTTAGTATAAGAAACATAGACTTATGCTCATACATTGAGACGGTTTTACCTATTCTTTTTAACGAATGCAAAAACAAAAGAGTAATGGTCTTAAACATTTATAATGATAGACCATACATATCTGCAGTGGTTTTGGTACAAGATGTTAATGCTTTATTTCCTACGCCTAAGGAAAAACATCATCTAATTAAGGTTACAAAAGTAGTTTTTGAAAATGGAAGTGACTTCAAGTCTTGGTTACTAGATAAAAAATACTCATACAAAGTAGTATATGTAAATAGTAAGAATAAAGTAAAAGTTGCCATTTTCAATATGAAAGTCGCAGATGAAATGAATCTTGCTCAATATGGGGCAGAGATTAACTCCGTTAGTGATATATTAAGTTTCATGCTAATTGAAACTAAATACAAACTCGAAAAATGTTTCCAATAAGTCTTCATTTGAAGGCTTATTTTTTTATCTCTACATTAAAGTATTTTAAGAAATATTCTATTTGTATTAAGTAAGCAAGAGTTTGTGGATAAGTCATAAGTTGACCAAAAAGATTCTCCTTAATACTTTCTCCGTGATTCTTAACAAGGTTTACAACGAACTCTTTATTTATTATTTCAAGAATTCTTGAATTTTCATCATTTAATATATTAATAATTTCTTTTTCTACATATTCTAAATATTTTGGATTATAAGTTTTAGGGAAAGGAGATTTTTTTCTATCAACAATTTCTTTTGGAAGAATATCTTTAAAAGCTTCTTTTAGAATATATTTTTCAGAAACTGGTGTAGTATTTCCTAGTCTTAAATTTCCTGAAACATTATATACATAATCAAATATTCTATAGTCTGCATATGGCATTTTAATATTTAGATCTGCCATTTTTCCAAGTCTTTCACCTCTTTCAATAAGAGTTGGCATAAAATGTTTAATTGTTAAATAGTTTAAATCTCTAAATTCATTTTCAAAAGCATCAGTACTTGTATGCTCAACTTCCTTCAAACTATTATCTTTAACCGAAGAGACTAATTTTTCTATCTCATTACCATCATTTACAAGAGCGGTAGAAATAAGATTTTGTCTTAAATTTTCAGATAAAGCCCAAGGAAATCCTAAAGTGTTTTTTAAATTATCTTTGTAATACCATGGATATCCACCAAATATTTCATCTGAACACTCACCAGATAAAACGTTTTTAGAATTTTTAGAGATTTCTTTTGCAAAAACAAGCATAGAAGAATCTACATCTGCCATACCGGGAGCTTCTCTTGCAATTGTAGAGTCTTTTAAAGCAGAAAACAAATCGTTACTATCAACTAAGATTTTTATATTATTTGTTTTAAGTTTGTCTTGAACTATTTTAATGAAATCACTGTCTTTTGTTGCTTGGTAAGAACTTCCTTTAAAATCTGTATCGTTTCCAACATAATCTATTGAGTATGTAATTATATTTCTATCTTTTTTACTAGCAAGTGTAGTAACAATAGTAGAATCAAGTCCACCAGATAACATACAGGCATCTCCTGTTTCATATTGTTTATCTAATGCATCTTGTACTAAATATTTAGTGTTATATATTATTTCTTCTTCATCATCTTTTAGTTCTTTACTTTTAAGAGACCAATATTTTTGACATTTAAAGCAAGAGTTGTCTGCTGTAATAAAAGTACCGGGCTCAAAAGAAAAAATGCCTTTAAAACATGTTTTTGATGGAATGTGAGCAGGTCCAAACGCAAACATTTCAATTATTTCTTCTTTAGACATAACAGGATCGACTAATTTTGTATCGAGTATGTCTTTAATGGTAGATGAAATAATATAACCATTATTTAATTTTGTATAATATAGAGGTTTTACACCAAGTCTATCCACACAAGCAAATAGAGAAGAAGTAGAATTATCTAATATTACTATACTAAATACTCCATTAATGAAGTTTAACATTTTTTCTTTAAATTCGTGAAAAAGTATAACTAAAATATCTTCATCTTTAGTGTTATCTGTAATATATCCTTTTGTAATAACAATATTTCTTAATGCATTTTTGTTATATAGTTCACCACAAAATGAAATATCATAAGGAATACTGTCTATTACTTTTCTATATGCATCTTTAATTATAGTTTCATTGTTAATTTTCATTGTAAAACTGTTTTTCATTTCAACACCTCACAAAATAATATTATATAAATGTAATATTTATTCATTAATTTTGTGGATTTTAACCAGTTTCCTTGAAAAATGTCCGTTTTTCATATACGATTTAATTGTAGATAATGTATAAAAGGGGTGGTTGAATGTTTAGTAATAAAAAATCTGGAAAAAGCTTAATATTATTAGTAATAGTCATTGTTGTAATGTCTGTTGCTCTGTTCTTTGTGACAAAATTGTTTAATACAACAGATATAGATAAAGCACAAGAGGAAGCTTTCAAACTCACAGTGTATGAGTATAATGTAGAGATTAATGAGTACAAAACACAACAACTTGCTCAAAAAGATAATTTCGATGAAAAAGATTTAAACGTATATGGAGCATCATTAAAAGAGGTTATACCAAATATGGTAGATACAGATATGTCTAAATTTAAAATCGAAGAAGGAAAATTAATATACATTGGAAATGATACAAAAGAAGAAAAATGGACAAAAGAAGTTAGAATATAGTAAGCGAGGTAGTAATAGTTATGAGAATGTATGATATTATAGAAAAGAAGAGAGATAAAGGTGAACTAACAAAAGAAGAAATTGACTTCTTTGTAAACGGATATAGTAAAGGAGATATTCCAGACTATCAAATGTCTGCGCTCCTTATGGCAATATATCTTAATGGAATGAATCCAAGAGAGTTAAAAGATTTAACTTTTTCAATGGCAAATAGTGCTAAAACACTAGATTTATCTAGTATTAAAATACCAGGAAAATATATAGTAGACAAACACTCAACTGGTGGTGTTGGAGATAAAGTAACACTTGTTGTTCTTCCAATTGTTGCATCATTAGGCGTTGGAGTGTGTAAAATGAGTGGTAGAGGATTAGGTTTTACTGGTGGAACTATAGATAAACTTGAATCTATCACAGGATATAACGTAGAAATACCTATTAACGATGCAATAAGACAAGTACAAGATATAGGTGTATGCTTAATTGCACAAAGTAGTGAAATTGCAATTGCAGATAAGAAAATATATGCTCTTCGTGATACTACTGCAACAATTGAGTCAATAAACTTAATTGCTTCATCTATCATGTCTAAAAAACTTGCTTCAGGAGTAGATAAAATTCTTTTAGAGGTTACAGTAGGAACTGGAGCTTTTATGAAAACTATAGAAGATGCAAGAGAACTATCTAAAACAATGGTAAAAATTGGTAAACTTGCCGGAGTTGAAACAAAAGCTGTAGTAACATCTATGAGTGAACCTCTAGGAAGAAATGTAGGAAATGCATTAGAAATAAAAGAAGTAATATCTTTCTTAACAGCAGACGAAGAGACTTTATACTCAGATGAATACAAAGATTTAAGAGAAGTAGTTTTTGAAATAGCTTCACAAATGATTAAAATGAGTGGTGTATGTGAAGATTTAGAAAAGAATAGAAGAGATATTAAAGAAGCAATTCTTAACAGAAGTGCATATCAAAAATTTATAGAACTTGTAAAAGCACAAGGTGGACACATATATAACGTGTATATGGATTGGCTTGGAATGAGCTTAGATATGCCAGTTTTAGATGAAAAAGTAAAATACTTAAAAGAAATACATGCTCATCAAGATGGATACATTGTTTCAATAGATTCTAAAAAGATTGGTGAAGCACTAGTAGCCCTTGGTGGTGGAAGAAATAAAAAAGAAGATTCAATAGATTTTGCGGTAGGATTTGAATTTGCAAGAAAAGTTGGAGATAAAGTAAAAGACGGTGACACTATCCTTACTGTATATTACAATGATAAAGATAAATTCAACGATGCATATGAATATATTGCAGATGCAATAAATATTGATTCAATAGATGAGTCTGCAGCAAAAGCATTAAGAGAAAAACCACATATTTTAGATATAATTGATGAATCTAACATTTAAAATTATGTTAAAAAAGTAAAATAAAACAAATTGGAATAAGAAATTTAAGATTTTTGGACTTCTTATTCCTTTTTTCATTGAATTAAACGCTATTTTGTAGTATCATATATGTGTAAAAATAGAAAGGATTTATGTTTTGGAAGAAGTAATAGAAGTATTTAAAAAATTGAATATAGATTATACACTAGTAAAACACCCTGCATTATTTTGTGAAGCAGATGAATATCTAGTTGAAGGAATAGATTTTCACGGCATAAAATGTAAAAACTTATTCTTAAGAGATAAAGCAAAACACAATTACTATCTAGTATCTTTACCAGTAGAAAAAAGGGCAGACTTGAAGAAAATTTCAGAAGAACTTGGATCATCAAGACTATCTTTTGGTAATGAAAAAGAACTATGGGATAAGTTACATATAAAACCTGGTTCAGTATCAATTCTTAATGTGATTGGTGCACCAGACACAGATGTAACATTTGTACTAGACAAAGAATTAGTAGGAGCTGGAAATGTATCATTTCATCCAAACGATAATACAGCAAGTATTGCCTTTGATAGTGATAGTATAAAAACTATTATGGATGAATATAACAAAACTCTACTTTACTTAGAAGTGGAGGGAAAATAATGAGAATAATAGCAGGAAAATTTAAAGCAAAAAGAATAAACAGCCCTAAAACAGATAAAACAAGACCAACACTAGATAGAGTAAAAGAGGCATTATTTTCAATAATAGATAGTTATATTGATGAGGGGGAAGTTTTAGATCTTTTTGGTGGTACAGGAAACCTAGCATTAGAGGCAATTAGTAGAGGTGCAAACTTTGCGTGGATAAATGACAAAGAAAGCCTTAGTATTTCTACAATATTGTCTAATGTTAAGTTGACTAATACTACAGAATATGTTAAAATAACTAAGAAAGATTATGCAAAATGCTTGAATCAGATAGTTAAAGAAGACAAGCTATTTGACGTAATATTTTTAGACCCGCCATATGATAGTAAATTAGCAATAGATACGCTAAATTTTATATCAGAGTGTGAGGATAAAGTTTTAAAAAAAGATGGCATAATAGTATATGAAACAGATAAAAACTTTCTTTTAAAGCTAGAAAAAAATAATAAGGCAGACATTCTAAAAAGTTTTAAAAATCTGCAATGTATTGATGAGCGAGCTTATGGAAATGTAGTTTTAATGTTGTATAAATGGCGGTAGTAAATATGGAAGTATTCACATTGTTAGAGAGTTTAGAAGAAATATTAGAGTCAAGTTCTAAGGTACCATTTTCAACTAAGGTTATGGTAGATGCAGGAGAATTAAGAGATATAATTGAAGATATAAGACTAAAATTACCAGATGAATTAA
>JAEEGL014626330.1_pt1 | contig 11207 bp, 1 predicted proteins | sample 9134231 | NCBI WGS metagenome assembly JAEEGL01 (sample SAMN16246548, study PRJNA631951) | gut metagenome | biome: gut microbiome; feature: rumen; material: fiber-attached | host: Bos | place: Iran: Karaj | collected 2018-10
CCCCTGTTGGAGGACAACGGACTGATCTTTACCTTGGACCGCTACGTGTGGGAAAGCACCGCCATGCAGATACGCGATTGGAAGGATCGCCTGGGCGCTTCCATCCCCGTTTCCGTCAATATGTCGCGCATCGATATGTTTGAGCCAAACGTGGCGGAGATCTTGGTGGACCTGGTAAAAAAATACGACCTTTCGGTCAAAGATATTTTGGTGGAGATCACGGAATCCGCCTACGCGCAAGACCACGAGCTGATCTCGCGCACCGCGCAAAAACTGCGCGAATACGGCTTCCGCATCGAGATGGACGATTTCGGATCGGGCTACTCCTCGCTGAGTATGCTTTCCGTGCTGCCCATCGACGCCTTAAAACTGGATATGCAACTGGTGCAGGGCGCCTTGGAGCGCGATTGCGACACCCGCCTTTTGGAGATCATCGTGGATATTGCGGATTACCTTTCCATCCCGGTGGTGGCGGAAGGCGTGGAATCGGGCGACCAGCTTACCGTGTTGCGCGCCCTGGGCTGCGACTACGTGCAGGGATACTACTTTTCCAAGCCGGTACCGCCCGCGGATTTCGAGCGCTTTATGCAGGAGCTGATCGCCAAGCAGAAGGGGGACCGCTGCGGCGCGCTTTCGAGCGTGGACGTCAGGCGCAGCGTGCTTTCCTTCACCAAGGTGGCGACCTCGCTGTTTGCCGACTACGAAAGCATCGTTTACGTGGACCTCAAAACCGAGCAATACGTGGAATACCGCCAGGCGGAAAACCGCCGCAAGTTGCGCCACTCGCGCTCCGGCGAGGACTTTTTCAACGACTTTTTCGAGAGTGCGAAGTCGCACTTCCACCCCGACGACCTGCCGAGGATGCAGGATATGATGGACCACAAGATGGAAACGTTGCAAAGCATGCGCAAGCAATCCTTCAGCATCTTTTACCGCTTGATCGTGGACAAAACGCCCATTTGGTACTGCTTGAAGGCGGTGCTTTCCAAGGATAGAAACAGCATGGCGGTGGGCATCGTTTCGGTGGACCGCGCCTTTAGATCCATCTTCAAAAATTGACATAATTCGACAAAATAAGACACAAAAAAAACGGCGGGAGCCTGCCCGGGCACCTGCCGTATTTTTTTGTTGTTATATTCGCATATTTAGGGAAAATCCGTTTTTTATCAACCCACGAAGGTGGGCACGACTTTTGCGTTTGTGTAGACAACGTAATTTGACACTTTGGTGGCGGGTATCTCGCCGTCGGCGTCGTACATCACCGTCTCCACCACCACGCGGTAGTTGGAGTAGGTGAGCCCATCTTGCTCGAAGGCGCTGCCCGTCTTGACCGTGAAGTGCATGACGGGGAGAGTGATCTCCGCGCCGTTGTCGTCCAGATAGGGGCTGTCCGCCGAGATGTTGAGGGTGTACTCGGTGTTGTTGTCCGTGGGCGCGCCCGCCCCTTCAAAGGTGACGGTAAGGTAGTCCGAGACGTCCAAAAGGTTGTCGCTGTACGTGCCGTCGTTGCCCTTGCGCAGCAATTTGACGGAGATCCGCACGTTTTGGTAGCCGACGATCTGATCCTCCACCGCCGTCGCGTCGATGACGGCAAGCAGGTCGAAGTTTGCGGTGGTGGCGTTGTTGAGGTTGAGGGCGTTGATGCCAAGCGCCGTAAAGTTGCCCACCCTGTCGGAAAGCGGGTTGAGGTCCAGCACCGCTACCAGCGGGTCCGCTTCGGAATAATACGAAACGGCGGACGACTCCTCCGCGCTGATGGTGTTTTTGCTGTAGGTGGTGCCCTGCGCCGAGAAGGCAACGTTGGACGCCGCCGACACCGTGACGCCGCTGTCCGGCGAGCCGAGGCCACGGCCCGGGAACTGGGCGGGAATGGCGGTGGGACCGTACGTCAAGGTCAGAGTGGCGTTGATCTCAAACCGATCGTTTAAGGTGAATTTGTTGCTGACGTCGGTGACGAGTTCCACGTGGTTTTGCGTCAGGCGGACGTTTGCGGCGGCGTACGACGCAGGGGTGACGCCGGCAACGCCGTCAAGCACGTAATCCACTGCGTACGTGCCTTGGGCGGTGGGCTCGCCCACGATCGCGCGCAAGATCTCCAAGCCTTCCTTGCGGTTGAGGTAGACCAGGAAGCTTTGATACACCTCGGTATCGGAGATCAAGCCAAGCACGTTGGAGCGGATGTCCTGCCCGAGGTCCTCACTGAGGCCAAGCACGCTGCGCAGCGCAATGTTGAGCTGATTGTTTTCCGTGGTCATGACGTCGGAACCAAAGCGCGAACTGCTGACTACCGACAGGTCGTCGTGGTAGAAGATCTTTCCCATGACCAAGTGGACCATCGTGTGCGCGCCCGTGTCAAGGATCTTGGAGGGGTGCGCCGCATCGGCAAACGAGGAAGGCGTGGTGATCAGATAATAGTGGAACAACAGGTCGTTGAGGGCGTTGGACTTGGTGTAAACGGAAAGATAGTATCTTTCCGAAATATCCTCTCCCGAAGCGGTGACCGTGTACTTTTGGACGGAGTCGTCCGCCAGTTCCTCATCCGTGGCAAGGCGGTATCCCTGCCCCGCCACGACCACGGTGGCATAAGTTTCCTCACACGCGACCAGCTTATCCGCGCCGCCGCCCTGCTGGGATACGGCAAGCGTCATCATCTGCTCGAAATTGACCGGGGCGAAGCTTTCGCCGCCAAAGACGCCCGCGGCGCTCATCGTCTCACGGAAAGCGGAAAGGTTAAGCGTATTGCCGCTTATCGCCGTGGCGACGGTGGCGTAATAAGGCTTGCCTCCGCGGTTTTTATCCACCAGCACGAGGACGGCGTCATTGGGGAAGTTTTTGAGCACGTTGTTGGTGTTTGCCTTGTAGAACAGCAAGGTCTTTGAGTAGTTGCGGTGGACGTCCTCCCCGAGGTTGATGACGGAGGTCCACTCCTCCACCGTTCTGGAATAGGTATAGCGGAAGAAGAGGGTGACCGGCGTACCGACGTTTTCGATAAGCGCCTGACCGAACTTGTTGGTGTAGCGGCTTTCCAGGTAGTTGGTGCCGCTTTGCACCGCAACGTCAAAGGAATAGGAAAGCACCTTTTTGACGAAGACGGGGACGTACACGTGGTACGCCACGTTGGTGCCGTTTGCCGGGTCGAAGAAGCGGAGGTCGATCAAAGAGAACTGCGTTTTGCCGCTGTCGAAGGCGGAATTGGTGATATAGAACTCCCCTTCCGAACGCTTGAGGGCGGCGCCCGTCGCGTGCGGCGTGAACGCGCCGTTTGCGTAGCTTACGTTGTAGATAAACACCGAGTAAACACCCGCGGAATCCGCGCCGAAATCGTGCACCGTGTTGGTCAGAAGGCGCAGATAGCTGTTGATCATCCTGTGCGAGTTGGCGCGCGTGATGTCGTCCACGATCAAGACCGGGAAGTCCGTGCCGAGGTAGCCCGAAACTTCGGACGAGAACAACGTGATCTTACCGGTAAAGGCGGAGAACGCCTGCAAGTTGGTTTGCCCCGAGGAGCCGCTGTAGTAGCCGTCCGACGCATAGGAATACTTGCCGCTCGTATCCGCGAGGATGGCTTGGATGGGAAGCGCGGCGACGGAGGATGCGACGCCGTCACCCGTCAGACGCAACCCGCCGATGGTCAAAGCGGGGTTGACCGTCACGTAGGGGTACGCCGCGGGTACGGGGGTGAAATCGTCCTCCGCGGAAGTGCCGTCCGCCACGCCCGAAAGCGCGGTGCCGTTCGTGGCTGCGTTGAAGTTTGCAAACACGATGTAGCCCGTGCCGAAGGTGGCGTCCGAGCCGTAGTTGTCGCCCGCATTGCCGTAGCGCCCCACGTGCTTGCCGCAATAATCGGCGTTTTGCACCGCGACGCCCGCCATCTTGATGGTGGACTGAATGGCGTTGTTGCCCACGATGTCGCCGATGCGCTGATTTGTGGCGGAAGTGCTGTCCGGCGTGACGCCTCCGTTCAGATGGGTGATGGAACTGTTTTTGACCAAAACGTTGTATCCGCTGAACTTATACTTGTTGGTAGCATTCCTGTTGCTTTCGTTGCCGTCGTAAGCTGTATCGATGACGCCAATGAGGCCGCCCGTGCCCATCTTGTAGCACGTCGGTGAAGAAGTGCTGTTTGTATAATTGGTCTTGATATCGCAATTTAAGACGGTGAGGTTGTTGAATTCGCAAATGTAGTTTGCCTTATCGCTGACCGGCTTGTTGTCGCCCTGCGCGTATCCCACGACGCCGCCCGCACCCGCCGCTACCGCGTCCGTGGCGGTGGACTCCACGACGTAATCCTCGGTGGTGAAGTCAAGCAACTGGAAGTACAAGGAGTCACGGCCGATCGCCCACGCGACCGCGCCGCCCGCATAGCGGGATGCGGTGATGGACGCAGCTTTTTCCGAGCCGTCGGCGGAGCATCTTTGAATATAGAGGTAATACTTTTGCGTCACTTTGCCGATGAAGCCGCCCGCGATGTTTGCGCTGACGTTGACGCCCACGACTTTGCTGTCCAAGATTTGGATCCACGCGTTGTGCGCCGAACCGATGAAGCCGCCCGCGTAGTTGTTCATCGTCGCCCCGCTGTCGTTGCGCACGCGGATTCTTGCCGTTTGCGAACCCTTGACGACGTTGATGTTTTGCACGAACAAACGCTTGACTTTCGTGGGGACCGCGGGCGAAAGCGCGGGCTCCTCGTAGCCGTCGCCGTCCGCAGCCCAGCAAGTGCCCACCAAGCCGCCGACGCCGGTGCTGAGGTTTGCGTAGTAGTAGAGGTTGTTCTCGTTGGGAGCGGAGTTTTTGCTTGCGATCTCACTCACGATGATATCGGTGCCGCCGCTTGCGCCGGAGATGTCCACGCCGGTACGGAAGATCCTGCCGACGAGGCCGCCCGCCTGCAATCCGCCCACCACGCTGACGGAGCCCGCGTTTCGGACGTCCGAGGAATCGTACGTTATGGAAGAATAGTTTTTGGAACCCTTTGCCTCGGTGACGAAGCCGATGAGGCCGCCCGCCGCCTTGGCGCCCTCCACGGAAAGACCGTTGAAGGTGACGTTTTTGATATAGAACTTGTTGATGGTGACGCCGGCAAGGCCGCCTACCGAAAGCAAGGTCCTGCGCTGTGTGGCGTTTTCGGTATCGCCGTTTGTGATGTTACCCGTTTCCGTCCTGTCGTAGTTGCCGCTGTTGCGATAATTGGCAAAGTTGTATGCGGCTTGGGTGCCGGTGATGGTATAGACGTCGTAGAACACCGAGCCCGACAAGGTCAGATACTGCACCGAATTGGAGGCGCTGGGGGAAGCCATATTCAAACGGTTGAAAAGCCCGAAGCCCGCCGTGGTCTGATTGGTACCCGACTCCGCATAGGCGATATAGGAGGAGACGCTCTTGTGGTTGTACTCCCTAAAGTTCATATGCAACGTGACCGTGCGGGAAGATTGCGTGTTTCCCACCCTGCCCGTGACGGAATAGACGGTGAGCTGGACGAATTCACTGTTTAAGTAAATGCTGCCGATGCCGCGGAAACCCTGCGCAACCTCGCAATCCGCCGAAACGGTGATGCGGCTTTTGGCATTGCTTCCCGTCAAGCAACGCGCCAAGTACACGCTCCCCGACTTTTTGGTATACGCGCGGATGATATAGGGGATCTTGGCGCCGTCGTCGGTGTAGCTGTCGTTAAGCGCGTAATCGGTGTAATCCGAGTCGGAAGCAAAATCCAGATCGCCTACGGCGTCGTAGGTGGCGCCGCCCCTCGCCGTCGTGTTGGCGCGATAGGCGGACCAGAAGTCCGAGAGTGCTTCGTACTCTTCGACGTTGCTGTTGCTGTACGCCGCGGACGTAGCGCCTGCGTTTACGATGGCACCCAAAACGTACATCGCCTGCCCGTTGGGGACGGTGACGTTGTAAGTGCTGCTGGAATAGGTGACGTTCAGTTTGTCATCCTCGGAGGTGGGCACCACAAGATCGGAGATCGTATAGTTCTTTTCTCCGTTTTTCAAAACGGAATTCGATTCGATGGCGTGATAAGCGGTCGTTTCGTTAAAAGCGTATCCCGCGATCACGCGACCGATGATGGGGTTGACGTAAAGATAGCCCGCATTCCCGACCTTGTCGTAGGTGGACGCCGTCAAACCAACGCAAGAGGAGGTCATGTTGCGGAAGATCAAGCCGCCGTTTACCACCACGCCCACGTAGCCGCCGATGGGGGTCAAGGTGGGATAATTGAAATTTCCCTCCGCAGTGACGGAGAATTCGATGTCGGTAAAAGTGACGTCTACGTTGTCGATAAAGTTGTCGCCGCCCATCACCTGCCCGATGACTGCGCCGTAGGATTGGATACCACCGCTGTAAGCGTAGGTATGGCTTCCGAGAGGCGCGGCAAGTTCCACGACGTTGGTGTCGTTGTAATCCACGTCCACGTCCACCGTCAGGTCCTTGACTACCGAGCCGTTGGAGGAGTAGATCAAGGGGTTCCTGGAGTGATTGGTGATGACGGGGTTACCTCTGCCCATGAGCACGCCGCGGAATGCGTATTCCGCTTGCGTGGTGGTGCCCAACGCAACGTAAGCGATGTGTCCGCTGCCGGCGGTGGAATAAAGGTTGATATCACGCGTGACCACGTAATACGCGCCCGCAAGATACTCGCGCACCGCCGCGTTGGTTTGCGACGCACCGGTGGCGGAAGTGAAGTTTTCCGTATCGAAATTGTAAAGATGCTTACTATAACCGGCATCCGTATAATCGTAATCGGTCAAGTCGTCGGGCAAGTACAACTTCACGTCGGCACCCACGTCTTGCCCCGCGATGATGCCGGACAAAATGGGAAGCTTGTTGTCGTCGTCGATAACGAAGGGATCCCCGTACTTGCCGCATCCTTCAATGCTGCTGCTGAAAGCGACGTTGACGGAAAGCTCGTGCTTGTACTCGCTGAGGTTGTACGCAACGAACACGTAGGGACGGAAGTTTTGGGAAAAGTCGTACTCCGACGTCGCGTGATAGACCGTCGGATGCACGTAATACTCCGAGCTGTAATAGGTCTTTTGCAAATTTGCGTTTTCCGCGGAAGAAGTGATCTCCTTGCCGTAGGTAACGCCGTGCGGCGCGGTGGACGAATCGGTCCAGTCCTCGTTGATCCTGAAGTTGTAACTACCCGAACTTTCCGCAAAATAGAGGAAGGAATTGAGAATGGTTGCGCGACTGAAAACGGACCTGCCCGTTCCGTACGCCGTATCGAAATCGTCAATGGAAACGGCGGTCTTACGCGCGTCGAATGCAAGCCCCGTGAAAGTCAGATAAACGGCGCGGGCGGCGCTGTTGCCCACGTTGCCGATCAAAGAGGAACCGGCGTAGTAACCGTTTGTCTGATAATTGTCGTACGAAGTGCCGCTTGCCCCCGCCCATTCGATGGTGGTGTTCTCCCCCACCGCATTGACGACGAGGGGGGCAAATTCGTCGTCGAGGAAATAAGCGCCGGCGTCGGAGACGAAGAGTCCGTCCAGAGTCACGGCGGAAAGAGACAACTTTGCCTTGGCGGCATTCGAGCCGCCCAGCGTGCCCGAGATCAAAAAGCCGCAGGACGCGTTGGAAAGTTTGGGAACGTTGCCGCCGAAGGTGGCGGTGGTGACGGTGACGGTGCCCACCACGTTACGGAATACGGAGGTGTGCATCAAATAATGTTGATCGCCGCTTGTGCGCGTCGTGCGCGCAGAAGAGGTTTGCAAAACGGAATTGTCATCCTCGTAACGATAAGCGTATTTTACGGAAGATTCCGTCAAATTGTTGTCAAGCACGATGCTAACGCCGGTAAAGGTCACGGTGCCCGAGAAGTCGATGGGATAGTAGGAAAGTCCCGTCATATCCAGGCTGCCGGTAAAGGAAGCGCCGACGTTGAACCATCCCGCAAGCGAGGGATGCGCGTACACACCGACCGACCAAACCAGGAATTTGTATTTGGCGGTGGCGGTGTTGTTGCGGGCGTAAGCAAGGTTGTAATAGTAACGGGTGTTGCCGTTTACGGCGCCCGTGCTCCTGCCGTAAGCGGTCTTGTTGAAATAGGTGTTGTAACTGCTTCCCGACGTGTCTATAACGTTGTTGCTTGTGGTTACGGAAATGACGGAATTGCCGTTTTGCGTCACGTCGGAAGCGTCGGCAATGCTGTACGCAACCAACTCGTCAAAGACGGTAAAGTTGGGGTTGGACGTAAAACTAAGCGCTCCGATGTTGTAATTTGTCGAAGTGTCGTCCACGTCAAGATAAAGCGCGCTTTGCATCAGCGTGCCTTCGACGACGGAAGAAACGTAGGTCTTGTTTGCGACGAAACCGAAGGAAGAGCCGTTGTTGGGAAGGGTATACGATGCGCTTGAAAGCGAAAGCCCCGAAACGCTCCATTTGCCCGTTGCCGTTTGCGTAAGTCCGCCGAAAGGAGTCGCGGTACCCGTTGCCGTGACCGTAGCGGCGATCGTCACGCCGTCCACCGTCACGTCGCAGGCGAGCCAATCCATGCCGAACAATCCGCCGAAGTGCTCCGCTGCCGCAACGCCGTTTGCATTCACGGTCAGGGCGACGGTATCCAAAACGATCGAACGCCCGTCTTTTACGTACGCTGCGTTTCCGACGGAAGCGATCACGCCGCCAAACACCGATTCCCTCGTTGTGTTGATGCTTTTGGTATAAGTCAAAGCAAGGATGGTGTCCTCGATCGTGACGCTTTGCGCGGGCGAAACGCCGCCCCCCGCGTTCATACTGCCGAGGAAGCCGCCGATCCTGCTGACGTTGCCGCGCCCGACGGTCGATTCGGTGACGTCTTCAACTGTGGGATGCACGTTGCAATTCGACGCGGAGATCACGAGCCCGCTCCCCTCCGCCGTACCGATGGCGCCGCCGAAAGTAAAGGCGCAATCCGAGGAACAACGATAGGACAACGAGACGTCCACCGTAAGGTAGGAGATCGTCACGCTGCCTTGCGCGTAGGCTGCAAGCGCGCCCGCGTACATACCGCTTTCGGTCTGTCTTGTCTTGATACTGCCGTCGATCGTAAGCCTCGTGACCGAAGCCCCGTCGCCGATCCTTGCGAACAAACCGTTGTACGCGTGTCTGTGAATGGCACCCTGACGAGTATCCGCAGGAAGCGCGCTCCCGTTGCCCTGCAAACCGTAGCTTTCGCCCGTGGCGAGGGTCACCGTATTGCCGCCGCCGTTAAGCGTGCCGGAGAAAACTGCGTTCCTGCCGTCGTCCCTCGTAAATCCGGTCAAGCCAGTCCCCGCAAGGGTGACGTCGGCGGTAATGGCGAGGGGGCCGCTAAGCAACGTTGCGCTCTTGTTTGCATTGCCGGCAGTAAAGCGCAATGCGCCCACCTCAGCCGTCGTGTTGAGTTGGATATTCAAAGCGGTCAAGGCAAATTGCGTGATCGTTCCAATGGACGTCTCCGCCGCCTTTACCGTGACGGTATGCGCGGAATCACTCACCGTAAACAGGTCGCTTTCCGCAAGCAACGTTCCATCCACACGAAGCACCTCGCCCCATCCGCGAACGTCGTCAAGGGCAACGGAAGAATTTCTCTTAAAAGTCCATCCTTCGCTTTTGCCGTCGCCCAGTGCGTAGATCAATGCGCGCCCGCGATTTTTGACGATAAAGCCGGAAGCGGCGTCCTTCCTGCCGTAAGAGGAAAGATCCGTTTCCCCTTGCAACCTCAAAACGCCCTGCGGAAGATTTCCGATAATCCCCGCATCGAAAGTGCCGCTGACCGCGACGTCCTCGACGTCCGCAAAACTGCCGCCCTCACCCAACGTACCGATCAAGCCCGCCGTGGGCGTGTTTGCAGTGGACGCGACCTCCAAATCGTGCAGGGAAATATACGCGGGAGCGGAATCCGAAACGTGTCCGAGGACCGCCGCGGAATATTCGTCTCCGTTCAATGCGGGAGTATTGACGGTAATATCAAGATCCGTCACTTCAAAGACGTGCGTAAGCGAGCTTGCGCTGTAGTCGCCCGCCACGCCCCCTCGGAAGTTGCCGCCGGAAAGCGTGACGGAGAAACTTTTGCCGCCCGTCGCCTCACCGTCAAAGGTAAGCTCGGGACACTCGCTGACCAAACGCCCGAACACGCCGCCCGCATAGTTTACGGAAGAAACCGTCATCCCGCTTGCCGGCGCGTACTTTTGCATCGAGAAGGTCTCGCTTCCCGCAGTGGTCTTGTAGTATCCGAAAATCCCGCCCGCGCCCGACGTGCCCGTGACCGAGCCCGAAAGAGCGTAAGAAGCAACGCTCGCCCCAAAGGTGACGGTGGGATCGACCGCGCTGCCCACCAAGCCGCCCGCATACGCCGTGCCCGTGACCGAAGTCACGCGAGTGTTGTTGACGGAAGCCAAGGTAAGGGTCGCGCCGTCCCCCATCGTGCCGACCAAGCCGCCCGCGTTGCCGGACGTGGACTCGACGCTGAGGTTCGCGCCCGAACCGGCGGTGACGACGGTGAGCGAAGCACCTTCTCCGAGGGTGCCGCAAATGAGTCCGGCGTCCCCGTTTCTCAGCACGTTGAGGGCGGAAGTATCCGTAAGATCGATGGAGACCACAGCCTCATCGGCAATATCGCCGATCAGACCTTCGTGGGTGGCAACGGCATCCGCGCTTTCCCCATCGTAAGGAAGAAGAGAGACGCTCCAGCTTGCCGAGGAAGTCCCCTTGACCACGTGATTGGCAAACAGCGCGCCCGAGGTAAGCACGCCTTCGGAAGGGGTGCTGCTTGCCTTTTTGCGCATGATCTTGACCATCCCTGCGCCGGTGATCCTCATATCGGTGGAAACGTAATTGAACAAAGGACAATTGGCAAGACGGAAAACGTCGAGACCTGCCGACGACACGTTGAGCTCACCCGCAAAGGGAGCCGACTCGGTGCCGATGCTGATAAAGGTATCGTCGATGATGTCGGAATCTTCGTTGATCGCGATCTCCAAATGGTCCTTTTTGTTTCTGTTGCCTTTAGCGTACTCCCTCGCGTACTCAACGACGTCCGCTATCCTGTGGAAAGTATAGGTCTGCTCCGGCTGCTCCGCCGAAGCGGTGGCCCCTACCGCAAGGGACAAACTTAAGACGAACAGCATACAGAAGAGAGCCGCCGCCGCGACCAAGACCAAACCTATTTTCAGCTTAGACCTTTTGCTCATACGTCCCTCCTCTTATGCAAAACGGAATCGAACGACCGTTGCGGCCATATCGCCCCA
>JAEEGL015079635.1_pt1 | contig 11207 bp, 12 predicted proteins | sample 9134231 | NCBI WGS metagenome assembly JAEEGL01 (sample SAMN16246548, study PRJNA631951) | gut metagenome | biome: gut microbiome; feature: rumen; material: fiber-attached | host: Bos | place: Iran: Karaj | collected 2018-10
AGATCTCCTTCTCCGACAAGCGCGAAAAGGAAATGGCCAACCTGACCGAAGCCATTACGCAGATCCTGGACCTGACCATTGACAGCTTCCTGGCGGATGACACGGAAGCCGCCTACCAGGTGGAACCCCTCGAGCAGGTCATTGACCGGATCTGCCGCCGGATGCGGGAACGCCATACCATGCGCCTGCAGAAGGGCAAGTGCACCATCGTAAACGGCTACGTCTTCAACGACCTGGTATCCGATTTCGAACGGGTGTCCGACCACTGCTCCAACATCGCCATCGTGCTGGTGGAACTGATGGACAACGCACTGGATGTCCATGAGATGTCTGAGGTCATGCACCAGGAACACCCGCACCATTTCGAAGAGTACTTCAACAGCTTTGCCGCGAAGTACATCAAAAAGAAGGACCAGGACCTGCTGCAGGACGATACCGACTGACTCGTTATTTCCTGTTTGGATATTTTTCTGAACATTTTATCTTATTCGGATAATTTTTCGTTGACATCTGACGTTTTCCGGCTTATACTCAGGCCGGAAAGCGTTTTTTATATGGAATCTGCCGGATATGGCTGAAAGGGGGCATTTTTATGGCCGGCCGTTTTTCTTCTCCGGAATATGACGCGGAATCCGCCCGCGTCCGGAACCTGGTCGGTTCCCGCCTGGCGGAGCTCCGCCGGAACCGCGGAATGACGCAGGGGCAGCTGGCTGCCGCGCTGGCGCCCTTCGGCGTCCGGGTGCAGACCGCTGCCGTCAGCAAATGGGAAAAGGGGGATTCCGTCCCCAATGCCTACCAGCTGTTCGCACTGTGCCACGCGCTGGATTTCTCCGCCTGGGCCGATGCCTTCGGCGACGTTTCCCTCCTGCCGGATCCCGCGCTGAATCCCGAAGGGCAGACCCTGCTGGCCGAATTCCGGAGCTGGCTGGAAAGCCGGCGCCGGTACCGGGTATCCCCTGCGCGGCCTGCTCCGCTGGTGGAAATGAACGTCAGCCTGATTCCCGCCTCCGCCGGTTTCGGCGAAGCACTGGACAACAACGAGTTCGAACGGATGTCCTTCCCCTCCGCCTCCGTGCCGGAAGGGGCCGACTTTGCCGTCCGCGTAAACGGGGACAGCATGGAGCCGGTCCTGGCGGACGGGCAGTATGCCTGGGTGCGGGAATGCGCCGTCCTGCATCCCGGGGAAGTCGGCCTGTTCATCGTGGACGGGGAAGGATATATCAAGGTTTACAGCGAGCAGGAGCCCTCCCCTGCCGACCGGGATTCCTTTACGGACAGCAGCGGCGTGCTCCGTCCTCAGCCCGTTCTGGTTTCCTGCAACAAGCAGTATGCCCCGAAGGTCGTTTCCCCCGAATCCGATTTCCGCATTGTCGGCCGGGTGCTGAATGGATAACCGCGCCGGATCCGGAGGGCCGTCCGCGCCGCGCCGGGCCTGTATCTGCATTGACCTGAAATCCTTCTACGCCTCGGTGGAATGCGTTGCCCGGGGGCTGGATCCCCTGAAAACCTGCCTTCTGGTTGCCGACGCCTCCCGCACGGACAAAACGATCTGCCTGGCGGTTTCCCCCGCCCTGAAGGCAATCGGCGTTTCCAGCCGGCCCCGGCTCTTCGAGGCGAAGCAGGCGATCCGCCTGTACGAGGCGGCGCATCATACCCATGTGGACTACATCACCGCCACGCCGCGGATGGCGGAATATATCCGGGTTTCCTCTGAAATATATGCCGTCTACCGCAAATATATCGCCGCGGACGACATCCACGTCTATTCCATCGACGAATGTTTTCTGGATGCAACGCCTTACCTGCATCTGTATCAGGATGCTGCGGCGCTGCAGGATATCTCCCCGGCCCGGTTCCTGGCCATGGCCATGGTCCGGGACGTGCTGGCTTCCACGGGCATTACCGCCACGGTCGGAATCGGCACCAACCTATACCTGGCCAAGGTCTGCATGGACATCGTCGCCAAGAAAGCCCCGCCGAGCCCGGACGGTGTCCGCATTGCCGAGCTCGATGAGGAAAACTACCGCATGCTGCTCTGGTCCCACCGCCCGCTGACGGATTTCTGGCAGATCGGCCCGGGTACGGCCCGCCGGCTGATGACCCACGGAATGCGCACCATGGGGGATATTGCCGCCGTTTCCCGGTCCAACGAGGAACTGCTTTACCGGCTGTTCGGGATCAATGCGGAGCTGCTGATCGACCATGCATGGGGCATTGAGCCGACGCTGATGAGCGACGTCAAGTCCTATCGTTCCGCCTCCCACAGTCTGTCCACCGGGCAGGTGCTGCCCCGCCCCTACCGGTATGACGAAGCGCTGGTGGTCTTCGAAGAGATGGCGGAGAGCCTCGCCGCAGACCTGGTGGACAGGGGCCTCCGGGCGGCGTCTGTCGTCTGGTGGGTCAGTTTTGATCCGGCCAGCCTGGAAGCCTGCCCGGACTATACCGGTCCGGTCTGCATGGACTTTTACGGGCGCCTGCATCCGGTTCATACCGGCGGTACGGTGCGTTTTCCCGCCCCGACCAGCAGCGTCCGGGAAATCCGCGGCGCTGCCGCGGATGCCTTCCGCCGCCTCGTCCATCCCGCGCTGCTGGCCCGCCGGATCGGTCTTTGCGCCGGCGAAGTGCGGAGCGATGCAGCCGCGGCCCAGCTGGACCTGTTCACGGACTATGCCGCCCGGGAGCAGGATCTTCACCTACAGCGCACCATGCTGTCCCTGCGGAAGAAATTCGACAGGAATATCCTCTTCAAGGGCATGAACCTGCTCGAGGGCGCCACCGCCATGGAACGGAACCGGCAGATCGGCGGCCATCGGGCATAGAAAGGAGAACCGGAAGCCATGACTGCCCCCGTATCCAACTGGGATCTCCGGCGGATCCCCGCCGCCCACCCGTATATCCGGTCGCTGATGCGGAGCCGCCCGGCCCACGCCGGCGACGGTTTTGCGTTTCACCATCCGCAGATGGAACGCGGCCGCCGTGCAAAGATCTTTGCGCCCTTTGACGCGCTGGACGGTTTCTCGGACCGGATCCGCACCCGGGACACCGCACTGACCGCGGGCATGGAGAAACGCGGCCGCTGAACGTGCACCGGAAGTGCGGAAGATATGCTTGACGAACCGTAACTCCTTGTTTATGATGGATACAAATGATGACAGGCAATGCCTGTCCGGATAAAGGAGGTTGTTCCCATGAAGTATGAATGTCCCTGCGGTTACGTGTATGATCCCGAAATCGGCGATCCGGAAGGCGGCATCGCTCCCGGCACAGCTTTCGAGGATATCCCGGAAGACTGGGTCTGCCCCGTCTGCGGCCTGGGCAAGGACGCGTTTACGCCTGCCTGATTCTGATCCGAGAAAAGAGGAACCTGTATGAACATCGTATGCCTGGATCTGGAAGGGGTGCTGGTCCCCGAAATCTGGATCGCGTTTTCCGAAGCCAGCGGAATCCCCGAGCTGCGGCGCACCACCCGGGATGAGCCGGATTATGACAAGCTGATGCGCTGGCGGCTCGGAATCCTGCGGGAGCACGGGCTCGGGCTGAAGGACATCCAGCGCACCATCGCGACGATTGACCCCATGCCCGGCGCGAAGGAATTCCTGGATACCCTGCGTTCCGAAACCCAGGCGATCATCCTGTCGGACACCTTCACCCAGTTTGCCGCCCCGCTGATGGAAAAACTCGGCTGGCCGACGATCTTCTGCAATGAACTGGAAGTCGGGGAAGACGGCATGATCACCGGTTACCGCATCCGGACCGCGCAGAGCAAGCTCACCACCGTCAGGGCGCTGCAGAGCATCGGCTTCGATACCATCGCGGCGGGGGACAGCTACAACGATCTGGGCATGATCCAGGCCAGCAAGGCCGGATTCCTTTTCCGCTCCACCGAGCAGATCAAAAAGGACCATCCGGAGCTTCCGGCCTGCGAAACCTATGCGGACCTGCTGGCGCTGATCCGCAATGTACTGTAAACTTCCCGTTCCGTATCGGATGATCCCCGTTCCGGTCTCCTGAAACAGAATATTCCCGGAAGGAGTCCCCGTTTCCATGTGTTTGATTCGTCGTTTTTTCGTTTTCCTGTGCGCCGCTGTCCTGCTTCTTTCCTTCCCTTCCGCCCGGGGGGAAGAGGAAGGGCCTTCCGGCGGTGTGCTGCGCCTTCATCAGATTGATGTCGGCAGCGGAGACGCGTATTTGCTGACGGTTGATGATATCGTCATTCTGGTGGACTGCGGGATTAATACCCAGACCCCCCTGGGGAACGGGGCAAAGCACCCGGAGCTGAACAAATATATCGCTTCCTCCGGCATTGACCACATCGACGCCTACTTTGTCACCCACTGGCACAACGACCATTGTTACAATGTGGACTATTTCCTGGAACTGTACGGAACGGAGAACACGGTGACCTACGGCGTATCTTCCGAGTTCTATCCCGGGCTTGCGCCCCTCCCCGCCGGCACCTATGAGCAGCTGATCGACGGCGGCCATGTACGGATCGGGCCGCTCGACGTCCTCTGTATCGGGCCGGTGGACCAGGAAAACCTGACGGGCTGTGTCAACCAGCAGTCCATGAATTTCATCGTTACCTACGGAAATCACCGTTTCCTCTTTACAGGCGACTGGGTCGATGAGACGGTAGCCGACCGCTGGCCGGACGAAATCACGGATATTGACGTCCTTTCTTTTCCGCATCACGGGCTGGAACCGATGTACATCACCAAAAAATGCTATACGATGATGAATCCCCGGGTTGTTCTGATTCCCGGCCGCGGGAGCTATACCGTCCGGAAATTTGTGCAGTCCCTCGGCCTGCCGGACAGCGCCGTTTTCCTGAGCGGGAATAACGGCCACCTGCTGGTCACCAGCGACGGCGATTCCCTCTGGGTCGCGTCCCGTGTCCAGGCCGGCAAATTCCCGCTCGGGGACTTTGTGCCGCCAAGGACGGAATAATCTTTTGTTCAAGCTTGTTTTTTTCATCCGGGTATAGTATCATGGCGTCACCAAGGATGAACGGAGGTTTTGCTTTCATGAATGAAACGTATGTAACCGGCGAAACGCTGGTTGGCGAAGTGGTTTCCCGCTATCCCGAAGCCATTGAAATCCTGCTGTCGATCGGCATGCACTGCCTGGGCTGCCCGGCTTCCCGGAACGAGTCCCTGGCGGATGCCTGCGCGGTTCACGGTTTCGAGGCCGACGAAGTGATCAAGGCGATCAACGAAAAGATTGCTGCCAATCAGTAAAAAGGGTAAAGAAGGAGCGCGGTTCAGTTTTCCTGCTGAACCGCGCTCCTTTTTTCTGTTTCAGGCAAACCAGGCCTTCGGAAGATAGTCCCGCTGGTTTTCCAGCATATCGTTGAACAGGCTCAGTCCGTCGGCCGGAGTCACATATCCCATCATGGGATCGTTCATAAACGTGGTGAATCCCAGCTTCCGGTCGCAGTTCAGCGCCGTTTTCAGCGTGTTCTCCTGGTTATATACATGCCGGGCAATCAGCGGCAGAATCGCCCGCGGAACCGGTCCGGCGCAGACCGGCTCAATGCGGTCCAGTCCGAAGAGGGCATTGGTTTCCACCACGGCTCCCATCGGCAGGTTGGGAATCTGTCCCCGGTTGGGAACATTGACGTTGGATACCAGGTCTCCCAGTCCCAGCAGGGCCTTCAGCAGCAGATGCCCTTCCTCGCCGGAACCGGTCAGTTCAATCTCCGCCTCCCCGCTGATCAGGTCGTCGGATTTCTTCAGCCGGTTCTGAAGATCCTTGACCCGCCAGTCCACGGGGGTCAGGCTGAACATCCATTCCCGTACGGTTTCCGGATTGCGGGTATACCAGGGGGCCGTAAACTCTGCCAGATGGCGGTCCCCCGCCGCGGCAATCGCGCCGTATTTCCGGAACAGGTCAATCTTCACCCGCTGGTTGCACCTGAAATGATTGTTCATCCAGTTCGTGTCCAGGCCCTCGTCATAACCGGTTTCCGCATACTTCTCCGCAAACCGGGCATACATCGGCATCAGGTCGGTTCCGCGCCATGAAGCCTGCGTCAACCAGGTAAAGTGATTGATCCCGGTAACGGTGGTGTACAGGTCATGCCGGGTAACGTCCGGAATCCCTGCCTCCGTCTTCAGCATGGCGCACAGCAGCCGCTGGGTTCCGAACACCTCATGGCAGCAGCCGAATGCCCGGATCTCCGGGAAAACCTCATACAGCGTCCGCACGCAGAGCGTCATCGGATTGGTGTAATTGATCACCCACGCCTTCGGCGCGAAATCCCGGATGGCCTCTGCGATTTCCACAAACATCGGGATGGTCCGCATCGCCCGCATAAAGCCGCCGGGGCCGACCGTATCGCCTACCGGCTGATACACACCGACCCGTTCCGGGAGATGCACGTCCGAACGCATCTCCTCAAACGTCGCGGGCAGGATCGAAATCACCACAAAATCCACCCCGGTCAGCGCCTCCCGGAGGCTGTCGCTGACCTCATATTTCCAGCGGGAAACTGCCTTCGGATGCGCGCTGATTTTTCCGCCGATGATCCGGTTTCTCTCCGCAGCGCTGCGGTCAATATCATACAGGCGGATCGTACCGCACATATCTCCGTCCATGGCCAGGTCCTTCATGAATCCCCAGGCCCATCCGCGTGAGCCGCCGCCGATATAGGCGACCTTCAGATTCTGTGCCTTTTCCGTTCCGGTCATATGCATATCCTTTTTTCTCCTTTGGTTTGGTGCAATAATATTATCACTTCCCCTACCCGATCGCAAGGCAAATAACCTGATGTAACAGCAAATATTGTGCTCTCCGGACCGGTATTCCGGAAATATTGTGGTCCGGACCGGTCCGGCTTTTGTCTGTTTTCCGCGCACGGAACGCCCTTGCTGTGATATAATCAGTTCATACGGAAAACAGCATCGCCGGATCATTCGGGAACACCGCGCTGCTGAGAAAGGAAAACGTCGGAATATGCACCTGATCCGGAAAAAACAGTTCCGGGCGGCAGTCCTGCTCGGACTGGCCCTCCTCATCTGCAGGCTTCCGGCCGCCCGGGCATCCGGGCAGCTTCCCGCGGACATCCGCGCCCAGTTCGGCGGAATCGAAATCACCGATTCCGCATACTGGGACAGCCCCGGCAGCACCTGGTTCGTCCTGATCCGCACGCCGGACCGGGTAAACCGGCTGCTTTGCTATACCCTGGAAAACGGAACCTGGACCCAGCAGTTCCAGACGAGCGCCGCCGTTCCGCAGGGTGACGGCCGGGTGCGGATTCTGTTCTCCGATCAGATAAAGGAGATTACCGGCAGCGGCACCGTCATCAAACCGGTGCTGACAGTCCTGCAGTACGGAATCGGTCCCGATGAGCCGTCCATGCAGCTTCAGCTGGAATTCATGCGTTCCGCTTCCGGTATCTGGAATCTGTTCCGGGCTGTATTTTCCGATGAACAGATGTGCCTGGATATCGATGAGGACACCGTTGCTTTCCGGCCTGCCGCTGATCCGGATTCTGACCGGCTGCAGACTGTTACGGTCACCCTGGAACGGGACCTGCGCCATATGAATCTTGCGGAAATCCCGAAAACCCCGGAACAGGCGCAGCCATAAAACTGCAATATCCGGGCCGCATCACGGTCGAATGACTTTCCTCTCCGCTGCCGGATCCGGCAGCGGCTTTTTATCCTTTATAAAAAATCAAGAAAAACGCAGATATAATTCGAATTCCGGAGATTTTACACGATTTTCACCGGAATTTGTTTTTGTTTGACCTACTTTGACTTTTACTTACTTTGACTTTCTTTGACTTTGGATTATACTATAATCAGCGTTCGGGAGAACGGGGCGGCCAATGACCGCAAGGACCGTTTCCCCCGCAGCCGGAAGGCTGCCGGAGGGGCGGATGAATGGAGGGTTCATTATGAGTATTCTGCCTGCTGTTTTCGGTGAAAATATGATGGATGTTTTCAATGACTTTGACCGTGACTTCTTCCGCGGCTTTACCCGCCCGGAGCATATGCTCTACGGCAAGAACGCCCAGCGGATGATGAAGACGGACGTCAAGGAAACGGATTCCGGCTATGAAGTGGATGTCGACCTGCCCGGGTTTAAGAAGGAGGAAATCCATCTGGACCTGGATAACGGCTATCTGACCATCTCCACCGAAAAAGCCCTGGAAAACAAGGAGGAGAAGAAGGGCCGGGTCATCCGCCAGGAGCGGTATTCCGGCACCATGTCCCGCAGCTTCTATGTGGGTGAGCATGTGACGGAAGAGGATATCAAAGCGAAGTACGAAAACGGCGTACTGAGCCTGGAGATCCCGAAGAAGGAAGCCCCGAAGGCGCCTGAAAAGAAGACCATCCTGATTGAAGGATAATCTTCCGGATGCGGCCGCGCGTTCAGCGCGGCCGCTTTTCTTTTTGTCCGGAATATTCCGCCCGGTTGCGGAATGAAAACCGCCGTTGTAGAATATAGAAAGAGTCGGAATCCATCATCATGAAACGGAGGTTATCCCCATGCGCCAGACCGTGCGGCGTGCATCTGCCCTGTTCCTGTGCATGATACTGTTTCTGGTTCCGGCCGCGCACGCGGAACAGAAACTGACGGCCGTCCCCATTCTGAACCATGCGTTCACCCTGCTGGAGGAGGGAAACCCGTTCATTGAACGGTATAACCGGATCACCGGCATGGACATCCGGGCCCGCATGACGCTCGGCATGCCCTATCTGTGGGGCGGCCGGCTTGAAAGCTACGTGTTCGCCAAGGAACCGGAATACTTCGTGTATATGGCCTGGGCCAGCAGCCCGGCTTACTATCAGAAGGGGCTGTATTACCTGTACGGTTTCGACTGCTATGGCTTTGCCGCCTGGGCATGGGAGAAAGCCCTCGGCTATAAAATGGATACCATGGACGTGCTGTTCATGGACTGGAGCGAACATATCATGAACAGCAGCCGGACGCCGGAGCCGGATTTTGCCCTGCTGCGAACCGCGCTGCGTCCCGGGGATCTGCTGCTGGTGGAGCATCCGGGCCGCCATATCGGCATATACATCGGTACCCTGCGGATGTATGGCTATACGGAAGAGGAAGTGCCGGAGCTGGCCGCCTTCCTGGATGAGCCGCTGATCATCAACAGCACCGTCAACGCGCAGATTTCCGACCGTTTTGCAGACCTCATCGCCAGCGGTCTTCCCAAATACCGGACGGCAAACGTCACAGACGGCGGCGTCTGCGTTTCCCTGGTATGCCGGGATCCCGCAGCCGTCCCGTATTCCGTGCATCAGCAGAACCAGGACACCCGGTATTTTATCCTGCCGGACGGGACATGGCTGCCGGTTTTCCTCTGGGAAAACATTGAACGGTACTGCTGGTACAGGACCCCGGATCCCCTGCCGGAACAGTAATATCCATAATAAATGACGGGACTGGTCCAAAAAACGATGAACAAGCAACGCTTCTGCCGGTGGATCCTGATCTTCCTGATAATCTTCCCCTGGGCCGCGGCTTCCGCCGCAGGACCGGATATCTGGCTGTCCGGGGACGGAAGCCTGCGTACGGATGCCGTGGCGGTTTCCGCCGCCTCCGGCAATGAGTATACCTTCTTCCTTCCGGGAGGCGCCTTCCGCGGCGGATCCCTTTGTTTCGGAATCGCGGACGGCATTTCGTTCCGGATCGGCGGTACGGAAATCCACAAGGGCGACAGCGCCGCGATGCTGAAACCCGGCGGAAGCTATGAGGTCAGCGTCAACGGAAGGAACGGAACGCTGAAGGTCTGTTCCGGTTCCGCCGGGCTTCCGGCCCTTTTCATCATCACGGAAAGCGGAAAACTCAGTTATATCGAGGCATCGAAGAAAAACCGTGAAAGCGGCCGGATGGTCCTTCGCACGTCCGACGGAACCGTTCAGTACGACGGGGAACTGGAGCACATCAAAATCAGGGGAAACTCCTCCATCCAGTTCGAAAAAAAGAATTACCAGATCAAGCTGGCCAAAGGCACCGACCTGCTGGGAATGGGAAAAGCCAAAAAATGGATCCTGACCGGCAACTACCGCGACAAGTCATGCCTGCGGAACATGATCATGCTGGACCTTTCGGATGCTGTCGGTCTCCGTTATACACCGCAGCACGCATTTGCCGAGCTGTACGTCAATCACGAATACCGGGGATTGTACCTTTTTTCGGAAAAGGTGGAAATCAGCGACGAACGGGTCAGCATCCATAACCTGGAAAAGGAAACGGAAAAGCTGAATGAGCCGGCGCTCAGCAGCTTCCGGCGGATCGGGGAAAAGGAACCCGTCAAGGGCGGATGGAAGGCCTATGACATTGAAAACATTCCGGAAGACATCACCGGCGGCTACCTGCTGGAATATGAACAGTACACTTCCCGCTACGCGGATGAACCCAGCGCTTACAGAACAAAAAGGGGCTTTGTGATCGACGTCAAGTCTCCCGAATACGTCTCCGCCGGGCAGATGGAATATATCTCGTCCCTCGTCCAGTCCTTCGAAAATGCCATCCTGAACGATGACGGAACGGATCCTGGCACCGGAAAGCATTACACCGAAATTGCGGATCTGGAATCCCTGGTCCTGAAATACATGATCGAAGAGATCAGCGAAAACTACGACGGCAATTCATCCAGCCAGTTCTTCTTCAAGCCCCGGGATGATGTAAGCACGAAACTGTTTGCCGGTCCGGCCTGGGATTACGACAGCACCTTCGGCGCCTATGCGACCAACCGGAGTGCGGACAAGGTGCTGAATCCGCAGTATCTGTGGATCGCGTCCGAGGGAAAAAAGTATGCCTGGTATCCCGCGCTGTACCGCCATGCGGATTTCCGCAGTGCAGTTGCCCGGGCCTGGAGTGAAAAGGTCCGCCCCGCCGTCGAAATCCTGCTGGGCATCCGTCCCTCTTCTCCGCCGCTCTGTTCCATTGACGTCTATGCCGGACTGATCCGGGATTCCGCCGGGATGGACCGGCTCCGCTGGCCCCGGCGGAAGAACCCGTCCACCATCGCACAGACGGGATACACCTTCGGGGAAAACGTCCGATATCTGCATGACTTCCTGCAGCAGCGGTATGATTTCCTGAATACCGCATGGACGGTCGATGAACCGTAACCGACTCTCGTGAAAGGGAAAGCATCCTGAATGAAAGCCAAGAAACTGTGCGGTTTTCTCCTCCTTCTCCTGCTTCTGTGCGCCGCGTCCGCAGCGTTCTCAGACAGC
>JAEEGL016425233.1_pt1 | contig 11207 bp, 9 predicted proteins | sample 9134231 | NCBI WGS metagenome assembly JAEEGL01 (sample SAMN16246548, study PRJNA631951) | gut metagenome | biome: gut microbiome; feature: rumen; material: fiber-attached | host: Bos | place: Iran: Karaj | collected 2018-10
GAAGGCGTGCTGATCATGGGAGACAGCGGCATCGGCAAGTCCGAAGCTGCTCTGGAACTCGTTAAGCGCGGCCACCGTCTGGTTTCTGATGATGTCGTTGAGATCCGCAAGGTCTCCGACGAGACGCTGGTCGGCCTGGCACCGGACATGACGAGGGACTTTATTGAACTCCGCGGCATCGGCATCATCAATGTCCGTACCATGTTCGGTTTTGAGGCAGTAAAGCAGAGCCAGAACATTGATATGATCATCAATCTTGAAGAGTATAAGAAAGACAAGAAGTTCGACCGTCTCGGACTTGAGGACAATTACAAGGAGATCCTGGGCAACAAAGTCAGGATCCATAACATTCCGATCCGTCCGGGCAGAAACATTGCGATCATCGTGGAAAGCGCTGCAGTCAATAACCGCGCAAAGAAGATGGGATACAATGCAGCCGAGGAGTTCTTTAAACGGGTCAACTCGGAGATGAAGATATAAGCGGCTTAAAGCCGGGCAAACGAAAGAAGCGCTGCGGATGACCGGATGGGGATAGTGACCGGGCATCCCGGCAGAAGGGGGAAGGTATGCAGTTTGTCATCATGACCGGAATGTCCGGTGCGGGCAAAACGATCGCCTTAAAAACGATGGAAGATCTCGGCTACTACTGCGTCGACAATATGCCGGCGCTTCTGATCCCCAAGTTTCTCGAGATCCTGAACGACGCCGGGACTTACCGCAAGGCTGCGGTCGTCGTGGATATACGCAATGCGGACCAGCTGTCGGAACTGCGGAAGATCCTGGACGGGCTTCAGAGCGGCAGGGATGAGTACAGGATCCTGTTTCTCGAAGCGTCCGACCAGGTCCTGATAAAGCGTTTCAAGGAGACGCGCCGCGCGCATCCGCTTTCCGCGGACGGACATGTCGAAGACGGTATCCGGAAGGAAAGAGAAGCGCTCAAATGGCTTAAGGATCGTTCCGATATCGTCATCGATACTTCGACCATGCTGACGAGGGACCTGAGGCAGCAGCTCTCACAGATCTTCGAACATGACCGCGAGTACAAGAACCTGTATGTGACCATCCAGTCATTCGGCTACAAATACGGCATACCTCAGGATGCGGACCTGGTGTTCGACGTCCGTTTCCTGCCCAATCCCTACTATGTGGAGGAACTGAAAAAGAAAACAGGTCTGGATCAGGAAGTGAAGGACTATGTCATGAACAGCATCGACTCGCAGGAATTCATGTGGTGGCTGACGGGACTGATCGACTTTCTGATCCCGAGGTATATCGAAGAAGGAAAGAACCAGCTCATTATCGCCTTCGGCTGTACGGGAGGGCAGCACCGGTCCGTGACAGTGGCGGAGGCAGTCTATGCACATCTGAAAGAGGGTGCGGAATTCGGACTCAAGATCGAGCATCCCTGCATCAACAAGGACCGTTCGGCCTGAGCGCACAAAATGCCCGTTTGTCTTTCCTTTCCGCACACACGAAAGAAAGGGGCCAGGACCGAAAAAACTGTTTTTTGTATTATTTAAAAAACAATCCAAAGGTCTTGTGGCAACTTTGATAAAACAAATTCGTGAACTTTAAAGAATATGTCATTTTCGTCAGAAGTCAAGGATGAGGTAAAAAATAAATACTTTACTTTCAAAAACCGCCATAGTAAAATAACCGAAAACAGGGAGATGATAGAAGAAAAGGAACTGCTGATGGCTCTTTTTCTTCGCTCCGGATCCGTAAGCGACCCGGAAAAAGTGTATCATCTCGAGCTTATTTGCGAATCGGAGGATGAAGCGGAACAGGCCGTGCAGGCGCTTGCCGCATTCGGCATAACTGCAGGTATGGTTCAGCGAAAGGATCATCCCGTAGTCTATCTCAAGGACAGCGAAGCGATATCGGATATGCTGGCAGTTCTGGGAGCTCATATTGCACTGCTTCATTATGAGAATGTCAGAGCCCTGAAGGAAATGCGGGGTTCCGTACAGAGAAGGGTCAATTTTGAGACTGCCAATATCAACAAGACCGTGACCGCATCCATGCGGCAGGTGGAGGATATCGAGCTGATCAGAGATACGGAAGGACTGATGAGTCTTCCCGAGGGATTACGGGAGGTGGCGGAGCTGAGGCTTCAGTACCCGGAGGCAACGCTGCAGGAGTTGGCAGAATTCCTGCCGGGCGTAGGGCGATCGGGGATCAATCACCGCTTTCGCAGGATCGCGAAGATCGCAAGCGAACTGAAACAATGAAACTACGGTGGAGCATAGTCTGATTCAGGGGAGGATTAATATGACTAGTCGCGATGTTGTGGTTAATATCTCCCATGATACGGAGAGGCGTATGGCCGAACTTGTTTCACTGGCGGGAGAATTCGCTTCCAGAATTCATCTTTCCGGCCAGGACAAACGGATCAACGCAAAGAGTATCATGGGGGTAATGACACTGGTATCTTACAGTGGCGATACCATCACAGTTACGGCGGACGGAACGGACGAGACTGAAGCAGTTGAGGCGATCGCAGATTTCTTTGCAGGTTAAGACGTTCTAATTAAGAAACGAATCTTCACGAAAACAGCAGGGCAGCCTGCTGTTTTCTCTTTTTCTGTGATATAATACAGTCACTATGTCATTCACGCATCTTCATGTGCATACACAGTATTCTCTGCTGGACGGTTCTTCAAGGATCGGCGAGCTTATTACGCGTGCGAAAGAACTGGGGCAGGAAGCGCTGGCGATCACAGACCACGGCTGTATGTTCGGCGTGATCGATTTCTACAAGGAAGCGGTCAAACAGGGCATCAAACCGATCCTCGGATGCGAGGTGTACGTGGCACCGGGCTCGCGCCTCGACAAGGGCAGCAGGGAGGATGAGAGCAGGTATTATCATCTGATCCTGCTCGCCGAGGACAATGAAGGCTATGCCAACCTCATGAAGATCGTGTCCATCGGATATGTGGACGGCTTTTATTATAAGCCCCGTGTTGACCTGGAGACGCTGCGCCGCTACCACAAGGGCATCATAGCTTCCTCTGCCTGCCTCGCGGGTGAAGTGGCGAGGGCTTTAAGCGCCGGGATGTATGAGGAGGCCAGGAACGCCGCACTTCGTTACCGGGATATTTTCGGACAGGACAATTTCTTCCTTGAGCTGCAGGACCACGGCATCGAACTGCAGCGTACGGTGAATGCCGGTATCGTGAGGCTGTCCCGGGAGACCGGCATCCCGCTGATCGCGACCAATGACAGCCATTATACCTTTGCCGAAGACGCGGAACCCCATGACATTCTTCTCTGCATCCAGACCGGAAAAAAAGTAACGGATACGGACCGCATGCGGTATGAGGGCGGGCAGTATTACCTGAAGTCCGAGGAGGAGATGCGGGAATTGTTCCGTTATGCACCGGAGGCGATCGAGAATACCTCACGCATCGCGGAGCGCTGCAATGTGGAGATCGAATTCGGCAACTACAAGCTCCCCGTCTTCGCGGTCCCGGACGGCAAGACGGCTGACGCCTATCTTCGTGAACTCTGTTACGAAGGCATCGAGCGGAGATATCCGGGCTGCCTTCACGAGGAAGACGGCGGACGGAAACGTTATGGCATGGACCTTCGCGCAAGGCTTGAGTATGAGCTTCAGACGATCGAAACGATGGGTTTCGTGGATTATTTCCTGATCGTTTCGGATTTTATCGGATATGCAAAAAAACACGGGATCCCCGTGGGACCGGGCAGGGGCTCTGCCGCCGGTTCCGTCGTGGCTTATTCCCTGGAGATCACCAATATCGATCCTGTCCGCTACAGCCTGCTCTTTGAGCGATTCCTCAATCCGGAACGCGTTTCCATGCCGGATATCGACGTGGATTTCTGCTATGAGCGGCGGCAGGAAGTGATCGACTATGTGATCCGGAAATACGGCAAGGACAATGTTGCCCAGATCATCACCTTCGGCACTTTGGCAGCAAGAGGTGTGGTCAGGGACGTCGGAAGGGTTCTGGATCTTCCGTATGCCATGTGTGATCAGATCGCCCGGCAGATCCCCAATGAACTGGGGATGACGCTCGACAAGGCGCTGAAGGTGAGCCCGGATCTGAAGAGCTCCTATGATTCGGACGAAAAGATCCGTTATCTGATCGACATGTCGAGACGTCTTGAAGGACTGCCCCGGCATTCGAGCATGCATGCAGCCGGCGTCCTGATCACGAGGGACAGGGTCGACCGCTTTGTACCGCTTTCCAGAAATGCGGACGGCACGATCGTTACCCAGTTTACCATGACGACGCTTGAGGAACTGGGTCTTCTTAAGATGGACTTCCTCGGACTCCGCACACTGACCGTGATACGGAGCGCAACAGACCAGATCCGCAGAAACCACGGAGTAAGGATCGACATCGACAGGATCGACTATGCCGATCCGGCCGTTTACCATATGATCTCGAAGGGCGATACCGCGGGCGTCTTCCAGCTTGAATCCGCAGGCATGACGGCATTCATGAAGGAACTGAAGCCGGAGAGCATCGACGATATCATCGCCGGTCTCGCACTGTACCGTCCCGGCCCGATGGACTTCATACCCCGGTATATCGAAGGCAAGGAAAACCGTGACGCCGTGCATTACGACTGTCCGGAACTGGAACCGATCCTGGCACCGACCTACGGCTGTATCGTCTATCAGGAGCAGGTCATGCAGATCGTCCAGAGCCTTGCCGGCTATACGCTCGGACGGGCGGATCTCGTACGAAGGGCGATGTCCAAGAAAAAACATACAGTCATGCAGAAAGAGCGTTACAATTTCGTCTACGGCAATGCCGAAGAAGGCGTGCGCGGATGTATCGCGAACGGGATCGATGAACGCACCGCCAATCACATCTTCGATGAAATGACGGATTTCGCTTCCTATGCGTTCAATAAGTCCCATGCCGCAGCTTACGCCGTTGTTTCCTACCAGACTGCCTGGCTGAAATATTATTACCCCGCGGAGTTCATGGCGGCGCTGATGACTTCGGTCATGGACAATACGCCAAAGGCTTCGGAATACATCCAGACCTGCCGGAACATGGGTATCCGCATGATGCCTCCGGACATCAATGAAGGAGATTACGGGTTTACGGCAGTCAGACCGTCCGCCTTATCAGGCAATGAAGAAAGCACCATAAATGCTGCCGGGCAGAACAGGACAGAAGTCGTACATGGTCAAACTGCAGATCAGGGTTCCAGGGGGACGATCCTCTACGGACTCACGGCGATCAAGGGCGTTGGCAGGACCGTAGTTGAAGACATCGTCAGGGAAAGGGAACGCGGAGGCAGATTTATCGATCTTGAGGACTTTATCATGCGCATGCCGGCTTCGGTCAACCGGAAGGCGATCGAAGGCTTTATCAAGGCGGGTGCGTTTGATTCCCTTCCCGGCAACCGCAGGCAGAAGCTGTATATGATGTATGAGCTTCTGGATGAGGCAGCAGTCCGGAGAAAGGCTGACATTGCCGGGCAGATCACGCTCTTTGATATTGCGGACCAGACAGATAAGGGCAGCTTCAAAAAATCTCTCCCGAACGTGAAGGAATTTGAGCGGGAGGAACTGCTGGCATTTGAAAAAGAAGCCGCCGGCATCTATTTGAGCGGCCATCCGATGGATATGTACATGGACGGAATGCGCCGTATCGTGACTGCCTGGTCCTATGATTATAAGGCGGATGAAACGACGGGGCTCTGCCGTCTTGCGGAAGGCACGGTCGTCATCAGCGCAGGGATCATTCTGGAGCGCAAGCTCAAGATAACCCGGAACAACCGGCAGATGGCGTTTCTGACCGTTGAGGATACTTACGGCCAGTATGAAGTGCTTGTTTTTCCGGACGTGTTTGAACGGCACCGGGAGCTTACGGAGCAGGACCGCCGGGTCTATATTACCGGCAAGATCACCATCAACAGAGATGAAAACGCCAGCCTGATCGCGGAGCGGATCTCGGATATCGAGGATACCAGGAAGGAACTCTGGATCGCCTGCGAAAACAAGGCGGATTACGACTCCAGAGCCCGGGCGATCGAGGATTTTTGCTTTGAACATCAGGGCCGGGTCCCGGTCATTGTTTTCCTTCGCAGGGAAAAGGCAGTCAAGAAGCTCGGGCGGGACATGCAGGTCGCAGCGGATGCCGGAACGCTTGAAGAGCTTAAGGGGATCTGCGGGGCGGAAAATGTTAAGGTAAGGGTGCTCGGGCTGTGAGCCATTGCCGTATACCGGATTTATTCCGGCGTGTTTCAGGAAGCGAATTCAAACAGGAGCCATTATGGATAATGTACTGTGCGGCGCGAATGCGCAGAGCATGCGCTATTATTTCAATGAAGACGACTTCGGCATCCTGCCGGAGCAGATCAAAAAGGAACTGAAGATCATCTGCGTCTCTTACTGTGCGGATGTCGGAGGTGTGATCACGCTCTCGTTTGATGCGGACCATCATCTGCATTTTCAGACGATCGATCCGATCGATGAGATCGGGTCGGAACTGAAGATCAGCAGGATCCGGAATGACCATCAGGAACTTTTCGAACAGCTGGAGGCGTTTTCAAAAGCTTTCTGCAAATAACTGAAATATGTCTGCGTACCGGTATGTGTGATGCCGCAGGCGCTGCCCCGGACCTTTCAGATCCGGGAAGGAAAGGAAACATTTTTGATTACTTTAGGCGATCTTACACTGAAAAACAACGTGATCATGGCGCCGATGGCGGGAATCACGGACACGGCGTACCGTGTGCTGCTTGAGGAGATGGGAGTGGCGCTCACCAGCACGGAGATGGTATCTGCCAAGGGTATCTTTTACAACAATAAAAACAACCATCTGATCCTGCAGACGGCGGAAAACGAACATCCGATCGCAGTGCAGCTCTTCGGATCCGATCCGATGATAATGGCGAGGATGGCCGAAAAAGTGGCTGAGGATTTTGACGTCGTCGACGTCAACATGGGCTGCCCAGTCCCCAAGATCGTCAATAACGGCGAAGGATCGGCGCTGATGAAGAATCCGGATCTTGCCTTCCGGATCCTTGACATGATGGCGCGTGTACTTGCTCCGAAGCCCGTGACGGTCAAGTTCCGCAAGGGCTTTGATGATAAACATATCAATGCCGTCGAATTTGCAAAGATGGCGGAACAGGCAGGGGTCGCGGCGATCACGCTGCACGGGCGCACCAGGGCGCAGATGTACAGCGGCAAGGCGGACTGGGATATGATCCGTGCGGTGAAGGAAGCTGTCAGTATACCGGTTTTCGGAAACGGCGACATTTTCACCCCGGAGGACGCGAAGCGCATGATCGATGAGACCGGCTGTGACGGCGTGGCGATCGCACGCGGCGCGAAGGGCAATCCCTGGCTGATCCGGAGGACCATACATTATCTTGAGACCGGGGAACTGCTTCCGGAACCGGATCTTTCGGAACGCAAAGCCATGATCGTGCGGCACGCGGAACTTGCGGTGAGATACAAAGGAGAGAAACTTGCGATCCCGGAGATGAGGAAACATCTGGCATGGTATACAACGGGCCTTCCCGGCTCCGCAAAACTGAGAGCCGGCATGAATCAGCTCACCACACTGGAAGAACTGAAACAGTTTACAGAAGAGTATCTGTAAAATCCCGGCCGGATGCAGGTATTCGACAATTTTAAACAATTTTTTACTTTTCCGTCGGTTGACATGCACAGCTTCTATGATATAATGACGCTTTAGATATGCATAAAACCATGGAGGAGTCGAAGCATGGCAAAGGAAGAACCCAAAACAATGATCACGTATGCAGGCCTCAAAAAGTACGAAGAGGAACTGCATGAACTTAAGGTCGTCAGACGTCAGGAAGTTGCCGAAAAGATCAAGGTGGCCCGTGAACAGGGCGACCTTTCGGAAAACGCCGACTATGATGCAGCAAAAGACGAGCAGAGTGAGATCGAAAGAAGGATCCTCGAGCTCGAGACCATTCTTAAAAATGCGGAAGTCGTCGTAGACGAGGAGTTTGATCCCGGCAAAGTCAATGTCGGATGTGAAGTCGTACTGTATGACATGGAGTACGAAGAAGAAGTCGAATATCAGATCGTCGGTTCCTCCGAGGCAAACAGCCTGAAGGGAAAGATCAGCAATGAGTCTCCGGTCGGTGCAGCCCTGATGGGGCACCACATCGGAGATATCGTGGATGTGGCGCTGCCGGGCGGCGGCACCTGCCAGTACAAGGTGCTGGATATCCAAAAGGCAGAATAAAGATCCAGGATCACTGCTTGCTGACCGGCCGGTATCGGACAGGTCAGCAAGTATTTTTATTCCAGGAGTAACGAAACGGACGCTTTCCGGTATTGCTCATGGGAGAGTGCCGTTGCAGTCAGACAGGAGAGGATAATAGTATGGCAGACAACATGGAAGCAAAGCAGGGCAATCAGAAAGGCCAGAATCAGGAGATGGATCTGAACCGTGTCCGTCAGGTACGCCGCGAGAAGTTTGCGGAACTGCAGGCAGCGGGCAAGGATCCGTTTGTGATCACGACCTATGACCAGACGCATCATTCGACAGAGGTCTCTGCTCTTTACGAAGCCCATGAGAAAGAAATACTGGGTGACCGTCCGCAGCCGGATACGACAGGACTTGACGAGGCGGCTGCCAGAGAAGTACTCAATGCCGACTACAACGAACGCAGGGCGATCATGGACGCATCACCGATCCATGTTTCCATTGCAGGACGTATCATGCTGAAACGTGTCATGGGCAAGGCTTCTTTCTGCCATGTGCAGGACCGGGACGGCAAGATCCAGGTCTATGTTGCGAGAGACGCCATCGGTGAGGAACCGTATGCGGATTTCAAAAAGATGGATATCGGCGACATTATCGGCGTGAAGGGTTATGCGTTCCGCACCAAGACCGGAGAGATCTCCGTACACGCGGAGTCCGTGATCCTGCTCTCCAAGTCTCTGCAGATCCTGCCGGAGAAATTCCACGGCATCACGGATGTTGATACGAGATACCGTCAGAGATATGTGGACCTGATCATGAACCCGGAGGTCAAGGATACCTTCATCAAGCGTTCCCGGATCATCAAGGAGATCCGCAACTTCCTGGACGGAAGGGGCTTTATCGAAGTGGAGACCCCGATGCTTGTATCCAACGCCGGCGGCGCTGCCGCACGTCCGTTCGAAACGCATTTCAATGCGCTGGATGAGGACCTGAAGCTCCGCATCAGCCTGGAGCTTTATCTGAAGCGTCTGATCGTAGGCGGACTTGAAAGAGTCTATGAGATCGGCCGCGTATTCCGTAATGAAGGCCTCGATACCCGCCACAATCCGGAATTCACCCTGATGGAGCTTTACCAGGCATACACGGATTATAACGGAATGATGGAGCTGACAGAGAGCATGTTCCGCTATCTTGCGGAAAAGGTCTGCGGAAGCGCCGTCATCGAATACAACGGTACGGTCATCGATATGGCCAGACCGTTCATCCGCCTTTCCATGAACGACGCCGTGAAGCAGTATGCGGGCGTTGACTTTGACGAGATCAAAACAGATGAAGAAGCCAAGGCTCTTGCAAAAGAACGCGGTATCGAGTTTGAAGACCGCCACAAGAAGGGCGATATCCTGAACCTCTTCTTTGATGAGTACTGCGAGGAGAAGATGATCCAGCCGACCTTTATCATGGATCATCCGATCGAGATCAGTCCGCTGACCAAGAAAAAGCCCGGCAGACCCGACCAGGTCGAACGATTCGAACTCTACATCTACGGACGAGCGATGTGTAATGCGTATTCCGAGCTGAATGATCCGATCGACCAGCGCGAACGCTTCCAGGCACAGGATGCATTGAGCGAAGCAGGAGATGAGGAAGCTCAGCATACGGATGAAGATTTCCTCAACGCGCTTGAGATCGGCATGCCGCCGACAGGCGGTATCGGCTACGGCATCGACCGTCTGGTCATGCTGCTGACCAACAGCCAGGCGATCCGTGATGTGCTGCTGTTCCCGACCATGAAGTCCGTCAAGACCGGCGGCGACAGCAACGCACCCGAAGGTGAGACTGCTTCTGAATCTGCACCCGTTGCAACGGCACCCATGATCGAGGGCGCTCCGCTGATCTCCGCGGAGAAGCCTGATTTCTCTAAGGTAGAGATCGAGCCGCTGTTTAAGGATTACGTCGATTTTGAGACCTTCTCGAAGTCCGATTTCCGAGCGGTCAAGGTCCTCGAGTGCGAGGCGGTGCCGAAGTCCAAAAAGCTTCTGAAGTTCCTTCTGGATGACGGAACAGGCGAGAACCGGGTGATCTTAAGCGGTATCCACGCGTTCTATGAGCCCGAACAGCTCATCGGAAAGACACTGATCGCCATAACGAACCTTCCGCCGAGAGCCATGATGGGCATGGAGAGCAACGGCATGCTGCTCAGCGCTCTTCATAAGGAAGAGGGCGAGGAAAAGCTGCAGCTGATCATGGTCGATCCGCACATTCCTGCCGGAGCAAAACTGTATTAAAAAGAATCCGTATATATAACGACAGTCCTGAGGAAAACAGATCTCAGGGCTGTTTGTATTTATAAAGAGATGCGGACAGCAATGCCTGCCGTACTGTTAAGATCTGAAACGATTGAAAAAGGATCTTTTTCGAAGTATGATGGATTAAGAATAACTGTCAGCTGGTATTCGAACCGAAGGGAAAAAAGATGAAGACCATCAATGATTACATCAGGATCATACCGGACTTTCCGGAACAGGGCGTCGTGTTCAGGGATATATCCACGATCATACAGGATCCGGACGGATTCAAACTGGCTATCGATACGCTGCAGGATATGATCGGGGATCTGGATTTCGATCTGATCGCCGGGGCGGAATCAAGAGGTTTTGTTTTCGGCGCGCCGATCGCGTATAACCTGCATAAACCGCTTGTACTGATCCGGAAAAAGGGGAAACTGCCGGGCAGAACTGTATCGGTGAACTATTCGTTGGAGTACGGTTCGGACGCGACGCTGGAGATGCAGGAGGGTGCTGTGGCTCCCGGCCAGAAGGTACTGCTTGTGGATGACCTGCTTGCAACCGGCGGTACGATAGATGCCATGGCGAGACTGGTCCTGCAGGAAGGCGGAACAGTTGCCGCTATACTGGTGCTGATGGAACTGAAAGGTCTGAAGGGAAGGGAATTCCTTCATGCATATGATGTCCGGGCAGCCGTGTCTTATGAAGGCAAATGATATGAAAGCCTTATTTACGGGTCCGC
>JAEEGL016454543.1_pt1 | contig 11207 bp, 9 predicted proteins | sample 9134231 | NCBI WGS metagenome assembly JAEEGL01 (sample SAMN16246548, study PRJNA631951) | gut metagenome | biome: gut microbiome; feature: rumen; material: fiber-attached | host: Bos | place: Iran: Karaj | collected 2018-10
ATCCACATCATTTGTGACAATATCACACGCTATCACTTCAGCACCTTTATCCAAAAGGGCTTTCACTACATGGCGGCCAATGTAGCCATTGGCTCCTGTTACTAGTACTTTCATCTTCAATTATCTTTATGAAAATATCGTATTCAACCAAGAGCTGATTGAGTACTTCCTATATATATCTTCTGGAATCTCTTTCCACGGTGCATCAACAAACTCCTTTGGTATCTGTGGATTGTATCTATCAACTACCAGAACATTCTCTGGCCTATAGAAATCATAATTAACAACATCTACATTGGTTGTTATCAATTTCTTTTGAGCACCGAGTGTCTCAATGGTTCTCATTGTTAGACCGGTCTGTTTTGGATGCTGCATATCAATTTGAATTCTGGACTCAGCATAATATCCAAGAAGTTCTTCACGTGACATAGGAGTAAACTGGAAGTCTTTAATATTTGCTTTTCTGAATTTTGGGTTATCCCATTTTAATTTATAGAAGTTGACTTTGCTGGGGAAATAAAACCACGTAAAGCATTTACCTCCCGTATCCTCAATCTGCTTTACAATACCATTTACGAATTCATATCTATCGCTATGAACCGTTCCTGCAAACATCAAATCATATTTCTGAGGCACTTTATTATGGGCAATGCTTTCATACTGCGGGATATAAAAAAGCGGCAAGAAATCAAGACCAAACTCCTTACTATCATTTTTGTCAAAGCTTAAAACTTTATCAAAGCTCTTCAACATTCCCTTTGCATTGTGATTATTGGCTATAGAGTCCCAATAGTACATTATTATCTTAGCTTCGGGATGAACGTTACGAAGCCTTGTAATGATAGAATTTGAAATTGACTCACCTTTGATAAAGAAAATAAAATCATATTTCTGGCCCACGGTTTCCAATATTACCTTATCATAGTATTTGTCAATATACTTATGTATAAGGTTTCTATTCAATCGTATAAGTATCCTTGCAAATACATTATTTGTGGGTCGCTCATTGTAGCTATCAACGATAGCGCCTTCGCGTTCCATTGCCTGTTGTATTTCTACCTCATAGTTAAACGTCGAGAGGTAGAAAAAAAGCACTCGTTTTCCTTTTAATATATGTTCAGCCATTTTATTTAAATAAACCTTTTTCCTTCATCTCTTCCAAAGAAGACTCATAATTATCTGTCTGTAATTCCTGACGGTTAACCCAATCAGCGAACTGCTTGATGCCTGCATCAAAAGACCATTTTGGGGTAAATCCTAATATCTGTTTTGCAAGAGTTACATCTGCATAGTTGTGGCGAATATCGCCCAATCGGTAGTTCCCAGATACGGTCAATGGTACTTCAATACCGTAATGTTTGCAAAGAGTTTGCGCAACAGTAAGTACATCGGTTGCAATACCTGTACCCACATTGAATACATGCCCATTAGCCTCTGGCACTTCCATACCAGCAATAGTTGCATCTACCACATCATCAATATACACAAAGTCGCGGGTCTCTTTACCATCTTCAAAGATGTTGATTCCCTTATGGCTCTTGATGCGATTGGAGAATATACTCAATATCCCTGTGTAAGGATTGGTCAATGACTGTCCAGGCCCATACACATTCTGATAGCGGAAAGATACGGATTCTATTCCTATGTTCTTACATATCAGGTGTACCAATTGTCCCTGTACCTGCTTTCCAATTCCATACACAGAAGAGGGATGAATGGCGCTATCTTCTGTTGTAGCAACTAAAGTGACTTTTCCGCCGCACTTGGGACAATGACATTCAAAATCACCTTTGGCCATATCCTCATCTTTGCGCTCTGCGGGATATACATCACCACACTTTTCACAATAGTACTTACCTTCACCATAGATAGCGCGAGATTCTGCAACCACCACACGCTTGACGTGATTCTTGGTGTTGGTTAGAATGTCCAGCAGCAAAGCCGTGCCACCTACATTGACATCTATATACCGCTTAATCTCGTACATAGACTGCCCTGTGCCAGTTTCAGCTGCCAGATGAATTACAAAATCTGCCTCCAGCAATCCTTGTTCAAGGGCCGCTTTATCGCAAACATCGGCCTTAATAAACCTCACTTTGTCCTTGATACTACAATAGAGCGGAGAGGTCTTGTCTGGATTTGCTCCGTGGATTTGCTCCAACAAGTTATCAAGAACTGTTACTTCATATCCCTTCTCTATCAGTTTCAAGGCAATATGTGAACCTATGAAACCGGCACCACCGGTTATTAATACCTTTCCCTTCATACTTTCTCCCAATTTTTTGTATTAAAATTGTACTTCTTTATAACCCTTGCTGGAGCACCTACTGCTATAGAATAATTGGGTATAGATTTAACAACAACACTATGAGCCCCAATCACACACCCTTCACCTATAGTAACTCCTGGCATTATGCAAACACCCTCGCCTATCCAGACATTATTTCCAATTTCTATCGGGGCAGTTGCATATTCCCTTTCTGTAGGTGGTATTCTTGGGTCGGAATCCCATGAATCACACTTATACGATCCGTGACCATTATCTGAGATAAACACATGGGACGCTATAAGGACATTATCACCAATGATTATACTGTTCATTGCCACAAAGTGGACATAATCATTAATTTGGACATCCTTCCCAAACTTCAACTTTATCTCTCCTTTACTGTCGCTAAAACAATCAAACCGGCATCCAACACCTAAGGTAAGACATTCACCGAAATCAATATAATCACGACCTCTAATGATTAAGGGGAAGCGAAATATTCTTGCATGTTTGTCTATTAACTTGGTTCGAAATAGCCACCATGCTAACTGGATCTTATCAGAAAAAGAATACTTGTTTTTTATAATATTCATTTTAAATATACTATTTGTTTTGCATACCACTATGAAACTATTGGTGATGAATGATAGCAATCATGACTTAATAACACAGCATCTTTACTAAAGACATGCATTATATCAAGTCCTTAAGATGACATACCTTGAAACATATTTGTTTATTGTATTAGCAGACACTTCTAAATTATTTTTGATTTAAGATTAGCATAAAACCGATCTCTTCTCGTTTCTAATATAGAGGCTTCATATGCTTTACTTTTTTCAAAATTATCCCTGCTTACATTTTCATATATCCTTGGCTGACTCAAGAGTTCTTTTACTAGATTAGCCATTGTATCTACATCATTGTAATCTGTTAGATAATGATTATCTAGTAACTCTGGCAGTCCCGATACTTTTGATGAAATACAAGGTAAGCCGACGGACATTGCTTCTATAACAACCCTAGGCAAACCCTCAGCTTTCGTTGGCATAACATATAGATCAGACTCTAATAGTAACTTTCTTATTTCATCTTTAGATAGGTAACCAGTAAAAGTAACTCTATCGCCTACACCACATTCATTAGCAAATTGTTTTAACTTATTGATTTCCTTTTCTGTACCTCCTCCTATAAAAATCACATTCGCATTTATATTCTTTTCTACGACACTCTCTAACATTAATATCATTTGTTCATGTCCTTTCCTCCCTTTTGTTACAACAGGATTTGCGATGTGAATAATACTGAAGGAATTCTTATGGGAAGGGAACTTTCTTGGTGCGGTATAGAATGACGGATATAAGGCTAAGGTTGAATAATGTGAAGAGAAACCATCCTCTTTTTTTGTATAATACCTGCGTTGCATATAATATTGAGTTACACAAGAAACTCCATATGCCTTATAACACAAATGTCGTTGCAGATAATCCATTAAACGCCATAACAACTTTTCTGATAATCTATCTGAGGATCTATACCCATCCTGTGAATCATAAAGGTTCTCTGCAATATAAGGAATATGTCGACGTAGCATTCCATATCCCATATAACTACCCATTATGGAAGGAAGACGTAGTACTCCAGCATCTACTCCATCATATACATTTTTAATTCTTTTCTTTATTTCAATAAAAACTTTCAGAAATTGAAATGGCCCACGAAACATGGGTAGTGTAACAATCTCGATTCGACTATCACGTATAGGAACATATGTTGGTTTAAGCTTATCAACATCAGAACATCGTCCTACAAGACGCATAAAATCAAATACCCGAATATATCTCTTAAAGAGGTCATATTCCTCCTGACTCTTTGCATATATATCCCCTTTATAGCGGAACAAATAATTATCGCACGGCAACAATATTCTCATTTTAAAGATTGTTTTATTAATTTTTCCCAATCATCAACAAATTTTGCAACTGAGAACTTCGAAACTTCTTTTCTCGCATTCTGAGAAAACACTTCTCGTTCTTTCTCGTTTTCTATCAGTCTTATTAATGCAGCTTCAAATGATGAGACATCGCCATCTTTGATTAGCGCTCCTGATCTATCAGACATCATTTCATCTGATGAACCTCCAACGGAGAATGCAACGCAAGCACATCCCTGGGACATTGCTTCCATCAAAACCATGGGGAATCCTTCCATTCTTGATGATAATGCAAAGATGCTACTTTCTGCATAAAGGCTTTTCATGTCACTCACCCTTCCCAACAGTCTTACATGATCTTGAACGTTCTTTTCGACTAACATTTGCTTTATATAATTCTGAGAGGCCTCGGCGCCATCTCCAGCAATTTCAAGTACCCAATCGGGATATTTAGCGTGAATTCTCGACCATATATTAATCATGATATCAAATCCTTTTATCTCCCATACTTCGAGTCGTCCTGCACAAAGGATGTTTTTACGTCGAACGACTTGTTTGTCAAGCACTGGGAAGGATAACGGATTATATATTACTTTCTTTTGGGGATATTTGTCGCCCAATAAGCGAAAGTCTTTTTGAGTCAAAATTGATAAACCGTCAGCCTTTGAATACAGATTATACCTTACAAAATCTATAACAGGATTAACTTTTCGAGAAAATGAAGTATGGTCTGCCGCTATGATAGGCACATGAAGTCCTCTGTTTGCAAGATATGAACAAAGGAACATCATAGCCTGAGTAGCAATGATAACATCAGGTTTTTCTTCTTTAATGTATTTTCTAATATCATTGATGCAGCGTTTCCACTTTAATAACTTTTCCGGAAAGCCAGGCACTAGGGTCTTAACAACTATTTCTCGCACCGGTATATCCTCATCTATATGATATATTCGTTCCCAGTGTTTGGAGTCGCAAACAAGAATTACATCATAGTCCTTTTTATGATGTAATTCGTTGCACAAAACAGCCCCGACACGCCCCGCACCTCCTCGTTCAAACTGGTCGATTACAAATAAAATTTTCACCGTATATAAAACAATTATTCAGAATAACAGTCCAAAAAATAGTATCGAAAATAATATCATATGGGAAGAGGTTAAGTCTTTAAACTACTGCTCTTCTGCACACTCCTGTATAGACTATTTATTATGTAAATAGTGACTAACCCCCATACAAAATTTTTAAAGAAAACGAAGTAAGACCCTCTGCAAATAAACACAGCGTTTGACAACATTGTCAAATAAAAGACTGCCGACACAACATCTTTAGATGATCTCATTTTGTCTCTTGACTTGCGGACAAAATATCCTAATAAGTAAAACATAACAAATACTCCAACGACACCAGCACCAAGATAAACATCTCCAACTAAATTTGTACCAAGCCCCGTTGAAGCATCTTCGCCAAAAGCTTGGTAGGTAATGAAAGCCGCAGAAGACATTTCATACCATTTTGCGCCAGTCAAATAACAAAAAAGAGACTGACCAAAAGGAATAACTGCCAAAATTGGCCCAATAAAATTAAGGCCCCATAGCATCATACCCGAATCAACAAAACTATAGGTATCATATAAATCTCTATTAGTAACAACAAGATCTGTAAAAACAGCCCAGAGGCCAATATCTGTAGTAGTCGCAACGCTATCCTGTAAAGTCGCAGAAGAGGTTCTTGTCATACCTATAGCAAATAGAATTATTACGCCTATAAGTAATCCTCCCATAAGCATAAAAGTTGATACATTATGTTTACTTATATAGACATAAGCTAAAACCGATGCGACGGCTATGGGCAAAGTCCTAGAACCAGTTATAAGAATTGAGATAGTAATCAGAATTAATAGTAACCATACCCACTTTTTATTATTGTAGTACAAGCAAACTCCAGACATGGTCATGAACATGGAAACAAATAAATTCACATACATATACACCCCCCCTCGTTCAATTGTTGAATTTGCATACTGATTAATATAAAAAGTCAAGCCTCCAAGAGCAACAAAAACAAAAAAAGTAAACAAGGCACAAAGCGCTATTACTATCGTTTCATTATTTCCTATATATAAACTGTTTTTACTTTTCTCTTTTTTGGGCTTTTTAATAAAGCCGCATGCGTATAAAGAAAAGGCGAGAGTCGCCAGAGATGTGCACTTCGATATAACATTCACATCATATCCATGGTGAAACAAAGAATAACTCTCATTTATTGGATATATAAAAACAGGAAATATATAGTTTGAAGCAAAATAAGCTATAGTGAACAATAAATTAAAGCCAAAAACCTCATTTTTAAAATCCTTATAAAAAATGTAGAAAGAAGTCAGCAAAAAAACCACAAGAGATATAACACACCATACAAATGAATAATTGTAAGGTGCGCATATATATATGATGGATGATAATAATACCAAAAAATGTCTTATCATTTTAATCCGTGAAATTATATAAGCTGTATCGTATTCCTTTTAATATAATGATATATCACACTCATCCCAAATGAAACTCGAAGACGTAAAGACCTAATAATAAGCAGTAATTTTGGAAGAGATATTTCATCATTTTGAAGGCTAAGAAGCATAATATATAGCAATTTTTCCTTAGAGTCTTTGGGGAGATTAACATTTTTTGCTATTAACTTAATGAAGCTCATCGTTACAGGACCTTCCAAATTGTCCATATTAGGATAATTCGCTTTCAAATAATCATTTAAACTATTACGTCTAACTGCTTTACCCACCTCTCGTTGTTTATCATTATGAAGAAAACCCACTTGTTCGGTAGAAACTCTGTGTTTAATTAATGGTTCTTGAAGATTGTAAAAAACTATACCATCCCTATACATACGATACCATAACTCATAGTCTTGAGCATATCGACAATCTTCGTTATAAAGATATTTCCTTAACAAGTCAGCTTTTGCCATAACAGTAGGATGGGCAAAGCAATTTTCAACGAAAAGGAACATCTCACAGTTTGTTTTTGGGAGTAATTTTACAGAGGATCTTCTTCCAAACTCTTCAATACCACCCCCTAGAACTCCTACTTCAGGATGGGCTTGAAAAAAGCGTACTTGTTTATCTAATCTATCCGCAAGTGCGATATCATCAGCATCCATCCTTGCAATATAATAACCATTTGACATTTGGATACCCTTATTTAACGACTTTGTTAAACCAATATTCACTTGATTGAATACGAGTTTAATACGATGTTCTTTTTTAGAATATTCGTTTAAAAGGGCGATACCTTCTATATACTCTGGGTTGTCACAAATAATGATAAATTCAAAGTCTGTAAATGTCTGCTCCAGAATAGAGTCTATAGACTGACGTAACCAGTCTAAGGACTCCTTATACACACTCATTAATATTGATACTTGTGGCATAATATTAGTTTTTCACGAATAGAATCTTGATGCGTCTTCTTATAGCTCTATATATACGAGTAATAAAAGGGTTATTAACCGGCGTTGACACATTTTTTTCTTTATTATTTGCATGTAATTTATCTATCTCAAGTAATCTTGCTTCTTCTTGCAATATAAAATCTTTATTCTTTATTCCAGCGGTCTCATCGTTAACAAAATCTAAATGTGCATTTAAACCATCCTTATACTTACTATCACATGATTCGCCCAAGAGGTATTTCCATATTTCCAAATGCTTCTTTGTATAATCCATCCATGTCCAGGTTTCGACAGAGTTGATTAGTTTTAATTTCTTCGTTTGTAAATCTAATAGTATCTTAACTAAATCATCATATTCCCAAAAGGGGTAAGTAAGAGCTTCTGGAGCGTCTAAATGATAGCCCTGAGGGGTCACTATTGACGGCACGCCCGCTGCAGCGGCATCAACAAATCCCATTTGGCCCTCATCTGTTCCTGTATATAAATAATAATCAAGAGATTGAATGAATTTATAATATTCTTTTCTCACAAACTCGTTGAAATAAGCAACAGAAAAACCATTATCTTTTAAAATCTCTACTTGTTTTTCCCAACCAGCACCCATGAATTTAAATTCGAAGATTCTAGGATCTAAATCCTTGGCAAATCTCTCAAAAAAATACTCTCTCTTTCTTCCATCAGAATATACTCTGCTGGCAATGCCAATCACATATTTTTTTATAAGAGCACATCCATCATGAGCCGGATCAACATAACTTAATTTTGTCTTATCTACGCCCATTGATCCCAACCAATGCATCATTTGATTAGACATACAAATTCCCATAGAACTAGTCTTTAAGGAATCTCGAATCATCTGTAGTTTTCCAAACTCGTCAATATGAGTTATCATCATAGTATTAACTCCTTCACTACGTCCATCATATTCATAATAAATGATATTATGGTTTATATCAGCTGTTTCATCGGGCTCTGTTCCGATCTCACAATTTACTCCAAGTTCTTTTAGACAAGACTGCATTTTCAAAGCAAACTTACCTAGAATCCAACTATGGACGTTTTCTTTACAAATAATCCGTACTTTCATTTTTATTATCGTTAATATTGTTACTATTATATTTGCTCTTTTTACTTGCAATAAAGTTTTTCACAATACGTTTTTCTTGCTCATTCATAAAAGGTATGATAGTACAAACTGTAACAGTAATAAGTGCGACACATAATACTAATAATAATACAATTAAATCCGTTTTTATAAATGAAAACAAAAATGCCACTAACGTACTGATTAACAGAAGAGATATAAAAGGCAATATGACTTGTTTAATATATTCTAAAAGTGGAAAACGAAGTTCTCTCCGAGCATTTATCAAAAGGCACAATACAATAACAATCTCCATGATTGCCAACAATGCAAAAGCCACCCACATGGGGGCACCTTGGGACAGGACAATATAAATTATAAAGATTGCAGTTATCATAACAATCACCTCTATTATCATCATACGTTTAATTTTTCCCACTGACATATATAACATATTTAAGGGCTCATGCAAAGAGCGAAACAATACCCCTAAAACCACTAAACGAGTAAATAATGTAGTGTTGTCAGGGATAATTGTCAACCATATATTCAATAATTCAGGGCAATAAACGATAATAGGTATAGTGGGTATAAGCATTATAAAAAAAGCTATTCTAGAGATCTCTATTATATTGCGAAACAAAGCCTTGTTCTCATTATCAACAGCAGCACTCTGCATTACCATCGGACGGGCTGCTATTAATGAATTCGTCGAGAATTGTACAGCAATACTCTTAACCTGATATGCTATTGATCTAGCTGCATTATATACTAATCCACCAAAAATATTCAATATAAAGTTGATGCCTTCATGTAATATAGAAAAAGAAATGTTGCCAAAAAAATTCCATCCAGAAAGAGAAAGAATATCTTTGTATATACCTTTATTAATTGTTTTTGAAAGTTTACATTCTTCAAATCTTCTACTATAAATACTTGAAATAACTAATGACGATAATGGGATAAAAATAATTAGGAACGCGTAAGTCTTTAAAGCAGGGAATGGAAGAATGGGTAATAATAATACAACTAAAAGACGAAGAACGCCATCAAAAATTGATAAAAAAGCGAAAAAACCCATTCTTTCATTTGCAATTATTACGGCATCAAAAGGGATACAAAGTATACTGAGCACAGAAGATATCACAGTCATCTGAAAAACGAAGATGACAGCATCATATTTTTCAATCGGATATACTAACTTATTGTTAATTAACCATAATCCTATTATTTCTAATAATATAACAAATATCACGGCCAAAGCAGCGTGTATCAATAGTGATATAGTAAATACATCCTTCTGAGTATTAATATCTTGTTTGCCTTTGTAAAAGTTTAAAAATCTTTGGACAGATTCAGAAAACAAACTTTTAAGAGCAACAAAAGTGGATGTTACACTACCAACTATAGAATAGATTCCATAATCTTCTACACCGAGCGCCTGTAAGAAAAGCCTAGATGTAACAAAACTTATGCACATCAGGACAATCATCCTGATGTACATAATGACAGTATTCTTTGCTACACGCTTTACATTGCCATCACCCATAACTTATCTTCGGAAAGCAATTATGGATTCGCAAATATTTTGAATCTGCTCCTCTACCAAACCACTACCAGATGGGAGGTAGAATCCATTTTCTGTCAGCCACTCACAAACAGGGTATTCTCCTGCACCTTCACAACCAAAATCAAGCAAAGCTTTCTGTTTGTGCATGCCTGTAAAAAGCAAACGGGTATCAATACCATTTTCTTTAAGATGAGCTATCAACTCATCCTTTGTATGACCATACTTCTCTGGATCTATGACAATAGTATTCATCCAGCATACGTCAATACAATTCTCTGCAGGGCCGGCTTGGAATATTATACCTGGGACATCATTTAAGTACTTCCTGTAGAGCTGGTGATTACGTATTCTCATCTCACGATAATCATCAGCCTTTTCTACCTGCGCCAATCCTATGGCTGCCACCACATTGCTCATACGGTAGTTGTAACCAATATCCTCATGCTGGTAGTTACGGGGGCCATCAAGCGGAAAGCATACATTCTTGAAGTAGCGAGCACGATCATAGACCTCTTTCTTATTAGTCACAACCATACCGCCTTCACCTGTAGTGATATTCTTATTAGCAAAGAAGCTGAATCCTGCTATGTCAGAGAAAGAGCCTGATTTCTTTCCATGATACTCTGCTCCATGGGCTTCAGCTGCATCCTCTATCACATAGAGATTATACTTCTTAGCAATGGCACAAATAGCATCCATATCACACATCTTACCAAACATATGAACCGGCATGATGGCCTTGGTGCGAGGTGTAATCTTTTCTTCAATCTTGGTCACATCAATGTTCCAGGTATCTTTGTCAGCATCTACGAACACAGGCTTCGCACCGGTGTAGCATACTGCAAAGGCTGAGGCTATCATCGTAAAGGTAGGGATAATCACCTCATCA